>JAEEGL010843523.1_pt1 | contig 16903 bp, 14 predicted proteins | sample 9134231 | NCBI WGS metagenome assembly JAEEGL01 (sample SAMN16246548, study PRJNA631951) | gut metagenome | biome: gut microbiome; feature: rumen; material: fiber-attached | host: Bos | place: Iran: Karaj | collected 2018-10
GTCGAATAAAGATAACCAATAATCGAATCGAGCTACCAGTGTCTTATTATTGGTATCTTGTGCGTATCAACATTTACGAACCCATTCCTCTTTAAGACAACATCATATGGGTCTGGCGGGATTACATAACTCTTCCCTCTTCCAGCTTTTCTATCTGAGCCAAGAAATTCCTGGATAACTTCTTTGGTCTTAATCTGCCATGGCTCGTTTCCGGTCCAAAAACTCCCATCACCAATGATAGCAATACCCCCATCATCTGCCAGGTGCTTGCTTAGATATCGCAAAAAGGAGTCCTGATCTAACCAGTGAAAGGAACGCACCGCGATGGCGAGCTTAATTTTTTCATTACCTAAATCGAGGTTACGATCAGAGCAGAGTCGCCACTCAATGTTTGGGGTATTATGAGCCGAGATTGCCTCATCGAGCATCTCCTGGCTCGGGTCAAAGGCAATGGTTTTTTTAAACAATGGGGCAAAGGCTCTAGTAGAAATTCCAGTGCCGCAACCGATGTCCAGAAGTACGCCACTACCATCGAGATTAAATTTTTGCCTAAGGTAGTTTATAACCTCGACGGGGATATTTGGCCTATACTTAGCATAATACTTCGCGGTGCCCGCGAAAATAGCGTTTTTACCTTCTTGAATTACCATTTGTTCAATACCCATTTTCGGATGTAGATAAAAAAGCCTTTATCATGCTATCCTCGTCTGTAAATTCTGTACCAGCAATAAGATATTGCTTCACTTTGTCGTTATAAATTTCGATCGTCATTGGCGTGAAATAGTAAACCCCACCCCCTTCTTGCTCGATACGCCGGAATGAAAAATTTTTGCCCTTCCACTCTATTTCTGATGCCCTCATAATTCGATCATGTGAAGTGTCGTACCATTTGATCAATATATTTTTTTCTTGATTAACCTGAGTGCACTGTATCGTAACATTAATACCAACCAAAACAGTCTCGTCATTGGTTGATTTAATGTAGTATACTGGCATCATTATATTATTCTCAACACGTTTGTTGATGTCGTCGGCGATAACTTCACCCGAGCTTGCCTCTCTTTTGATCTCTTCCATCTTTTCCTTTCTTGTTGTAGTTACTCCTTATTCTGTTTTGTATTCGGGTCATTTTTGATTGGTGCGAAAAATAACAACAATTATCTGTTTTATTATATACTACGTCTAATTATTATTTTTTCAATTGGTTTTCCGCCTACTCCTTCTAGTCCCATTAGTTTCAACTTAGTAATGATCTCCTCATACACAAAAGGACTGACTTGTATCTCCTCAATATAGTTGGCACCAATACCGCATCTGAACACCTGTTCGTTTGTTGGCGGGAAATAGCGAGAATGGGATGGGTCCGAAAAAAAGCTTTCCGGCGAACGCCGTGTGACAAACAAATCCTCTTCAGTTGTCCCATACGCATCCCGCGAGTAGCAATACCAATCAGTACGATCAAAAATATCTGGTTTAAAAACAACTAATGCTCCTTTCTTCACCCCAATCCGATCTTTATAATTAATCCTCGTAAATACGCCATCGCCGCCACCGCTATCTATATCAGCATGAGACGACAGGCCATTCGTTATCATGCCTCTAGTATATCTTTCGATTGTGGACATCATACCCAGTGTTAGAATAGAATAGATAGTCTCCGGATCTTCGGAGTGAAGTTGGTGAAATGCGCGCACACCTGCACTGCACATTCTTAAATATTCTTCGTGCACTCCGTTTTCTATAAAAGTCGTATAGCCAGGGAATACCTCTGTCCGTTTCAAATCTTCTGCTCGCTTCTTTTGCTCCGGTGTTAACTCGCCCAGTATTACGTGCTGCCATTTATAGCGGGCGTTCTTGTACTCTCTTTCCATCTCTTCTGACATATCGGAGAAGGCATTTGGGATACCTAAATCTTTTTCCATAATTTCATTTAGGGTTCGTCCTATACTGTTTTGGTCGACCATATTAGGAATCTCTATACTAATTAAGCCTAGTGCTGTCCTCACGATTTTCCCGTATAATGACACTGGGTTCGCAATATACACCCTCACATCGTGTTGTTTTTTAAAGGTAACCGCCTCACAAAGCACACATTTTTCTTTAGATGATATGCTCTGGAAGGTGATTTCTCCCTTTTCCAAGATAGCTCCGCTCGTGGTAACAGCTCCTCCAATTTCGTAACTCTTAGGTTCCCCGACCACATTAGAAAGTATCGCCTCAACTTCTTGAGTTTGTGTTCTTAATTTAAACCTAAGTTCTGTTATGCCACGGTCTACATGGTTAAGAACATCTATCCTTTGTCCCTCAATATTACTGTGGCCACAAATGATTTCCGCTCGTGGACACACCAACATCTCGCCAATACCCTCTATGTTTTGATTTTTAAGTGTTCTAATTAATTCGCTCGGTTTTACCTCTCGATCTTGGCCCTCATCCCGTCTATTTGTTTCTACTAATGACAAACGTGTCTGACCCCTAATCTCAGCATAACTAGGGTCGCCTAGACTTATCACGTTATGCCACCTAGCATAATCACTGTTTGGTGGATTGTTCGAGCTTTCGTCTCCAGACTTAGGACTTTGTTTCATTTAATTAATTCTATATCTATTTAAACAATTCGTAAAGACTCTAATTGTAGTCTTCTTTTTAATCCACTTTACTAATAATGACTAGAAAAATGCTATAATTATTTAATGATTAGGGTAATCGCAGGAGGCAAGAAAAGCTTAGCGTGGTGCGAAGAGGCATGTGGGGAGTATATAAAAAGGCTACGCAAGCCGTTTGACTTGAAGTTTGAGTTTGTCGAGGAGGAAAAGCTACTAAGGAAGTTAGCCGATTGGCCTTTCACGGGGCGGGATTTTGTGATCTGTTGTGATGAGCGTGGGAAAAATATATCATCAGATGAATATTCTTCTATGTTAGAGCGAGCGTTTCTGGATTCTAGGGATATAGTGATTTTGATTGGTGGAGCGTATGGATTCGACGATGTCATCAGGACAAAATCGGATTTCGTTTGGAGTTTTTCAAAATTAGTATTTCCCCATATGATTGCTCGTTTGATTGTTACTGAACAGATCTATCGAGCACAAGAGATTGCTCGCGGCGGTCATTATCATCACGAGTAGGGGTAGCTGTCATTTAGCTGTCAGAAAGACTTCGTTATTAGTAGTGGCGAATTTTACCAAGTTTTATCCCTAAAATCTCGGTATTTTAGCCAAATAATCTGATAGTCTTGTTTAAGTTTGTGCTTACTCTACCATTAAACTAACATGAGCGTAATTCACTTGGTGATATTTTAGGCGTGGTATGATATAATTTAGCTATGAAGATTCTTGGGATTGAGACTAGTTGCGATGAGACCGCCGCATCAGTAGTGGAGGATGGCGTAAGGATTCTTTCCAATGTAGTAGTTAGTCAGATTGATATTTTTGCTGAATACGGTGGCGTGATACCAGAGGTGGCAGCCAGAAGCCACTTAGAAGCAATTTTGCCGGTCATTCGGAAGGCTCTTAGCGATGCCGGGTGCAGCTGGGACGATATTGATGCTATTGCAGTTACGCATGCGCCTGGGCTTCTAGGTTCACTATTGGTTGGGACTCTGACGGCTAGAACTTTAGCTATCCTACATAACAAGCCACTTTATGCCGTGCATCATCTAAAATCACATGTTTATGCGAACTGGATTGATTTAAATAGGCAATCTAGGCCAACTTCTTCCCCATCCAAGCCCGAATCTATAGATGCTTTGCCTCTTAAGGCGACAAAGAGCCGACCGGAGAGCGACAATTGTGCTGAGCCCGCCGATGATACCAGTGTTAATAGTTTAAGGCACTTCGTCGGGTGCCAAGAAGATAGACCCAACGATTATCACCCAACTTTTCCATTGTTGGCGCTTGTGATTTCGGGTGGACATACGCAAATCTTGTATATGCAGGGACATAATCAGTTTGAGATTATCGGAACCACAAATGACGATGCGGTGGGGGAATGCTTTGATAAGGTAGCGAAGATTTTAGGGTTGCCGTACCCAGGTGGCCCAAGTGTTGCGAAAGCAGCAACTGATGGTGATAGCAAAAAGTACAAACTACCGCACCCAAAGGTTGCGGGGCTGAATTTTTCATTCTCTGGGCCAAAGACCGCAGTTCTGCGTGCAGTGCAAAAAGAAGTGTGCGTGCCTAGTTCTTATCCATCACATAAGTTAAAAGAGCTGCTTACGCCTCAACAGGTTGCCAATTTTGCTGCTTCGTTTCAAAAAACTGCGGTAGATATTTTGATTGAGAAGTTAAAAATGGCGCTAGAACTGCATCCCGAAACAAAATCTATCGTAGTTGCAGGCGGAGTAAGTGCAAATGGTGAGCTACGAAACGAAATGTTTAGGATTTTCCCTTCCGGTCGTAACGCAACGAAGCTTGAAAATCTAGAAGTTTCGAATGGGGCATATTCGGATATTCCCGTTTATTTCCCGAGCCCTTCTCTTTCGGGCGATAACGGAGCAATGGTGGCCGCAGCGTGCTACTATGAAATCCAATCTGGTGCAGAGCCGGTGGACCCATACGCGCTTAATATTTATCCTAGAATATCGATAGAAAACTAGATTATGCTATAAGTAAGCCCGCGTTTGCTGCTTACTTGCATAGTAATACTTTTTAATTATTGCAACCCTGCGACATAATTCGGGTCTGGACGAGCCTTGTCGGGTTTTTATCCTCTAAAAACTTTCGAAGTTTTAGGGGGCCCCATTTAAGGCCTGCTGCCATCCAAAGTTGAAGAATGATTATGGAACAAATCAATATCACCAAGCGACTCCTCTATAAATATAAGTCCGTGCGTTTATAATATGGTAAAGCCTTAAATGCTAGGTTGATCAAAAACGTGATTTGAGATTTTTTGCATGATTAGTTTGATGATTTCAAATAGTAGAACGGAGGCCGCCATAGCAATAATTGTCGCAATCAGACCCTCTTTGGTAAGAAAGACGAAATCGAAAAAATCGTGAGCAAACGGAATTAGAAATGCAGCCGCCATGACCCCAATAATAGATAGGAGTAAACTAGCGCGTAGAGTAGTGAGAGGTTTAGAGATTTGATAAATCAAAACTAAATCAACCGTGAAGGTAACAAAAATTGCGGTCGTGGCTAAATCATAATGCGGAAATACGCCGAAATGAGCCAAAACGGACAGGATGAGCATAGAAATGGAGATTGTGAGTCCTACCGGGACCGAGTATTCAACAATATTTCTAGCGAATCGATTTTTGATGCGATTAGTGTTATGCTCTAGAGCCAAAATTAACCCCGGAAAGCCAATACAGGCGAAATTCAGCAGAGACATCTCAACGGGAGAAGAGAAGGGGTATTTAATTGGGACGAAGATAAATATAACGGCAAGAATGCTAGCATAGACGGTTTTGGCAAGAAAGAGTGCGGTAGAACGTTCGAGGTTATTAATTGATTGGCGACCTTCATCGATAATGGACGGAACGGCCTCGAACCCGGAGTCTAGGAGCACAAGCTTAGCGCTGCGCCTAGCAGCATCTGAGCCATCGCCTATAGCAATCGAGACATTGGCCTCCTTCATAGCTAAAATATCATTTACGCCATCTCCAGTCATGGCTACGGTTTTGCCTTGTCTTTGAAGAGCCTGAATGAGCGACTTCTTCTCAAGTGGTTTGACACGGGCAAAAATAGTATATTCTTGAACTAACTTGTCATAATTGGGGGCTTCAACGATTGAAAGGTCGATTGCCCTCTTGGCCCCGCGAACACCGGTCTGTGCGGCAATTTTTTGTACAGTTTTTAGTCCATCGCCAGAGATAATTTTAACGTCAACGTCATTTTGATAGAAATAATCAATAATTTCTTCGGCATCTGGGCGAAGTTCATCTTCTAGCTGAACTAATCCGAGAAGCTCTCCCCTGTTGTCCCTAGATTGAGACTCGTTAATCTTAACAACTGAGATAGTGCGATAATTCGGATTAAAATAGCCGCTGGCCTTTTGGATTAGTGATTGGTTGTCGGTGATAAACTCGATTGCCCCCATCAAATAGGTAGCCTGCGAAGTTCTAGCGCCAGAATACTTGCGTTCGGATGAAAATGGGATTATTTCAACGATTCGCTCTGTGGGCTCAAATTTGGTGGTTTTTAGCAATTTTTGCTTCAAAGCGGTACTTGTAGCATTATTTGCCGTATCCGTGCTTAAAATAAGCTTTAGCGCGTCTTCTAGGGCATTTTTATCGTGGGGTTCTATGGGAATTAATTGTTTAACTTTCATTTTTCCAGTAGTTAGAGTGCCGGTCTTGTCTAGAGCAATGGTGTCTACCCGTGCCAACGTTTCAATAGAATAGAGGTCTTGAACGAGGATTTTTCGTTTGCTTAGTCTGATTGCGGCCAGGGCTAGAATAGAACTAGTAAGAAGAATAAGTCCTTCTGGAATCATATTGATAAGAGAAGCTACGGTGCTAGTTACCGCCAACTCTGTTGAGGTACCTTTGACACGAAATCTACTAAGCAGAAGTAGTGCCCCGATTGGGATGAGACCGAATGAAATTACCTTAACAATGTTATTCATTAGCTTAAACAATTTAGAATTGGCCGTTTTGATAGTGTGCGCGCTGGCTTCGATTTTACTAAGCTGACTATCCGCTCCGACCGCCGTCGCTTCAGCTTTACAGGTGCCAGAAACTACAAAAGAGCCTGAAATTAACTTGTCGCCTGCGACTTTTTTTACGTTGTCTTGTTCTCCGGTTACGAACGATTCGTTGACCTCGATAATACCATCTACAACTTTGCTATCAACAAGCACTTGATCGCCCAGTGCATAAACTATGAGGTCACCTTCTACTAATTGGTTTTGATTGATGTGAAATGTTTTACCGCCTCTAATAACTGTAGGTTTTTGCTCGGAAACGAGCCGCATTTTATCAATAACTTTCTTAGCTCTTATCTCATTAATGATACTAATTAACGTGTTCGCAATCGCGATAAAAATAAACATGAGATTTTTGTGTGCTCCGACTAGAATTATCATAACCGCTAAAATAAGGTTTACAAGATTAAAGACAGTGAGAGTGTTTTTGAGAATGATTTTTCTAATCGAATTCGACCCTTTTTGGCGGATTAGATTGACTTTTCCAGCCTTAATGCGAGATTTAACTTGTTTTTCGGTAAGACCTGAAAATTTCATATAAAAATTATACCATAAGCTGGCAGAGTGATCCTCTTCCTTGACCTTACTAGATAAGTCCAGTAACTCACCTATGGTGGAGTCGCTTGACGATATGTAATTTGTTGCATAATTCGAGTTTGGACAGGTCCCGTCGGGTTTTTCATTATCTCAAATTTTTTTAGGATTTTAGGGAATCTCCTTTAAGCCCTTTCACCCATCTAGGGGTGAAGGATAATTATGCAGCAAGGTTCTTACATTTCCTTCCATGCTAAATAATTCACTGTGTTCTAGACGCTCTGCCCGATGCGATTAAGGACTATGTATTGCATTGCCGCTGCTTCGGTAGCAAGATTTAAGATTTTATATTTATACTCCTAGAGAAACAACAAATTTTACACAAAGTCTAGTCTTATATGGTTATTTATCAATTTGTTTAGCCCTTTTCGAAAAAAAATAGAGGGGGTTCTGAGAATGGCTGGCGAAGATGAATTAGTTCACTTACGACGTTTATCTTGTGGATTTTATTTTCTTGAGAATTTGATGTAGGATAAAAAATAACCTATTGATGGGTAGCTCGTAGGCTCCGATGAATTCTACAACGTTGCCGTATTTAGCACCAAAACCTTTCTTGAATTTGTAGACACCGTAGCCGGGCTTACTGGGGTCGGGTAGGCCCTGAATACCATAAAAATTGTACCTTTTATATCTGTGCTTAACGGCATACTGTATCATATACCACTGAATAGCATATTGAGCATTGTATTCTTTCATGTAAGCCTCGTCGCTACCAGAGAAAAGATAGATAACTTCATCGCCATAAAGAACAAACATCCCAGCTGAGATAATTTTACCATCTACTTCCGCCACAACATACTTGACTTGGTCGTTGGGGACAAATAAATCATACATATTCTCGTAGTAATCTAGTGATTTGTCTGAAAAATGGCGACGTTCAGAGGTAGATTCGGTGATTTTCTTGAACTTCGGAAGTTCGTCTTTGGATAATTCCCTAATAGTAATTCCCTTTTTGCCAGTGCGGCTAACTAGGTTGCGAGTGTTTTGTTTAAAACTCGAAAAAAGTTCCTCCTTAGTCTTTCCTTTTATGTCTAATACAAAAATGTATTTGGGATTATCAGCTACGACTTCTTTAAACCCTATTGCTTTGAGATTTTCTACTGCCTTCTGGCGATTAAGACCATCTGGGACGATGTTCCCGTCACGGTCACGTTCGATTAGTTCATAGTATGGTTCAATATGTAAGACGTAACCATTGTGCGAACTTGCGTATGATTTGAGTTTGCTGAAGAAAAACCTAACCAGTTTTTCGTCTTCGTAATCTAGTAGTGGACCACCAGGAATGTAATATACGGATTTGCCCAAGAAGGTTGGTTTTGCGGTGACCATTGCAGCGGCTTTAAGTACTCCTTTTTCTTCGACGCCGAAATAATAGACTGTCCACCCTTTTTTCTCGCGAAGAGTGGCAATTTCCTGAGTCTGGAAAAAGGATTTATCAGGGGAATTTTGGGCGAATTTTATGAATTCTTCTGGTGTTAGTGTAATAAATTTCATGCGCGAATTAGGCCTTTCTCCGAACCCTATTTAACCAGCGAAGGAACTCATATAATTTATATTTCGTAAAACTTAGCGGTAAATCTATGGTACCAAGGTAGTATTTTGGCTCCCCTTTAAATGATTTCTTGAATTCAGTGAAGCCAGCCCAGGGGTGAGACTTGGGCGCTCCTTCTGGAGCGATTCCCCAAAAATCGAAAGTTTTGAGCCCTTTTTCTCTAGCATCTTTAATCAATTCGATAGTTAAAATCCCGGTGGCATGGAGCTTACGCCCCAATTCCGATTGCGCTCCCTGTAGGTTATATCTAGTGTTATCATCGTCAAAAACAAGCCCCGCTGCAACAACTTCTTTCTTATTAGAGAGGTTTTTAGGTCTAGGCGTCGAGGACTCTTGGGAATCCGACTTGTCACTAGATTGATCCGCCCATGTTTCTACCTCTACTAGGTAGAGCGTCGCAAATGGCTGGCTGAGTTCGGTTTTGAGATATTTTTCCGAGAAGGTATTTATACCTTTCTGTTTTGCTAAGGTATTCTGCAACGCTATAAGGTGCCTCATGTCTTCTGGATTTTTAGATTTTCTGATACTAATACCCTTTTTAGGAGCCGCTTTATAGTAGCGCAACAGTCGACTTGGCAATTTCTCTTTGAACGATGCCTCTGTTTCAGTCAGGTTTAATACCCAAGTATCCTTAGGGCTAAGATCTTTGGTTTTTTTGGCATTTTTCGGCAACAAAGCAGAAAAACTGCGATTTTGCGGTTCAATTCTAACAAAAATGGCGTCATTCTCTTTTGCTAATAGTTTTAGTCGTTGAAGCGCTTTTTTAAACGACCCGTTATCCTCAGCGACCGGACCATATGGACAATAGATATAGTTCCCTACCGGCGTCTTGGTAATTATTGCAAGAAACTGATAAACGTCTCCGCTTTCAATTACCGAGGTTTCTTTTAAGTCATCCTGTAGACGTTTCCAGTCCTTCGATTGAGTGATTGGTACTTTCATATCCAATATTCTATCACCTTTTTTCACATGAGAAAATTTGACAGCATAACTATTATGTTTTATGCTTATGCAAAAATTTCGACTTTTGGTCGTATCGCTTAGTTAGATTTGTTTTAGCTTATCGGCGTCTCTCTACTTTTTGTACTCGGTTGCTAAAACTTCTCCCAACTGCAAATGACTGCAATTGTTACTCTGATTTTAGCGTAGGCGGTTTTGATTGTCAAGTGCGGTTGCTAGCGTCCGTGGTTGCTAGCAGGACGGGGTACTAGGCTTAATTTTTCTTGTGCTTTTGTGGAAAACGTTTGTGCGTAATTACTTTGTGCTTGTGTAAAAATCCTCGTCACATTTTCGCCTTTCGGGCGGGTCCTGCCGGCTGCCCCCCCCGCCTTGCTAAGCTCGACGGGGGACCCCCCTCCGCAGCCGTCACCCGCCCAGAAGGGAATTGTGGTATCATTACTTTATGGCCTATATTAGGAAATTCAAAACCACCTCCGGTGCTACCGGAGTGCAGGTATGTTATAAGGAGGGGAATCGGGTAGTGAAGACTATTCATGTAGGATCTGCATCTTCAGAAAAATCTTTGGCGCGGCTAGTACGCGAGGCGCAGGGAATCATAGACCAAGAAAAGGGAAAACCGCTTTTTAATCTGGGGCGGTTTGAGAAAAAAGATAACACATAATATTGCTTTTATGCCTTGTCGCCAAGTATTGATTAGTCATTTAATGGGTATTAGAGCTACAAAATAAGACATGCTATGGCTATCAAATATTGTTATCGATTCGACTACTGAAATGATCCCTGAATGTCATCCATAATATTAGTCTTGATTTTTTTGATGTTTTGTGATATAATTATATATACTCTTGGTCAGAAGGGAGGTGAGAACCATGAGTGGATATGGCAGGAGCGCAGCCTTCGTGGCGGCAGCGGCTGCGAACCCATCATTTAGGGTCCGCAGCTGTAGCGGAAGCTGCGGCTGCGGAAGCTGCGGCGGTTGCGAAAGCTGCACGAGCGGCAGCTGCGAAGGCTGCGAAGGCTGCACGAGCGGCAGCTGCGGAAGCTGCGGCTGCGGAAGCTGCGGCGGTTGCGAAAGCTGCACGAGCGGCAGCTGCGGAAGCTGCAAGTAATTTTCTGCCGGGTAGGAACTCGGCGCCCCCCTGGTCGCTAAGGCGGCCGGGGGATTTTTTCATTCTTCGATTGTTTAGATGAGATTAAACTGGGCCTTGAGGCGGGCGATGAGGGCCTCTTTTTCTTTAATTTGATCTTTAGTTTCTTTGACGAGATGCTCTGGAGCTTTATTTACATAGTTTGGATTACTCATACGGAGATTAAGGTTATCGAGTTCACGACCGACGGCCAGAATACGCTCAGTGAGGGCGTCTTTGAAATCTTCGACAACTTTTTCGGGAACGTCTAGGTAGAGCTCGTGGTTCGCTAGGGCGAGTCTGAGGCCGCGAGGAGCGCCATCCAGGGAATTAATGGTAGGGACCTTTGACAATGTCTTAATAAGAAGTTGGTTGTCAGCCACAATGCTGTCGTTATCATATAATAGACCGTATTTTTTCGCATTATTAGCGCCTGGAAGGGCCTGTAAGGTGGCTCTAGTTTCGGAGACGATAGTTCTTATGGTTTCGAAGTTTTCGGCCGAAATCGGGTCGTATTTGAGCTTAGATGGCCACTTAGCGCTAATAATGAAGCCCTCTGTCCAGCTGAGGTTTTGCCAAATCGTCTCGGTGACGAACGGAGCAAAGGGGTGAAGGGCGATAAGAATAGTCTCTAGAGTACGCTTTAGAAGGTCGGTGTTCTTATAAATTTTTTGGGATTCGAGAAACCAGTCGGCGTATTTGTCCCAGATAGTCTGATACAAAACATCCACAGCCTCAGCAAAACGATAGTCCGCCATGCATTTTGAAACCTGCTCCAGACAGTTGTTAAGCTCGCGACAAATCCAGTCTTCGCCCATATTCTCCGTAGTATAGCTATCTTTGGATATTTTTGTCGTCTCACCTTCATCAACAATAGATTGGACGAGGCGGGAAATATTCCAGAGTTTGTTGCAAAGGTTGCGTCCAGCAACGACGGAATTTTCGCTGAAGGCCTGGTTCATACCAGCGGAACGACCACGAAGGATTCCAAGACGAAATGCGTCGGAACCATATTTAGCAACAAGTTCTAATGGGTTAATAACATTACCTTTGGACTTAGACATTTTCTGCCCATGTGCATCGAGAACGAGACCGTGGAGATAGACTTCTCTAAATGGCACTTCGTTTGTGATATAAAGCCCCATCATAATCATGCGAGCCACCCAAGCAAAGAGGATGTCACTGGCGGTCTCCATGACGTTTAATGGGTAATAGGGATTAAAGTTACCTTCGGACCAGTCGGTACAGACAATCGGCCATTGACTACTACTAAACCAAGTATCAAAGGTATCTTCGTCGCGGACATACTTGACGCCAGCCTTTTCGATTTCTTTAAGGTGGGTGCGACGGTCAAAAATCCAGTCTGGCTCATCGGTGGCACTATCGTCTGCTTTTTTAAACATTGGTATCGCAATACCCCAAGGGATTTGGCGTGAAATGTTCCAATCTTTAAGGTTTTTAAGATAGTTAATCAGGACCTTCTTCTTACTCTCTGGATAAAACACAATTTCGTCATTTTCTAGGTGCTCGACGGCGGTTTTGGCCAATGTCCCTACGTCAACAAACCACTGTTCTTTAAGTGTAGGCTCCAAGACGGTGCCACATTTATAGCAGTGAGCAACAGAGTGGACGATAGGCTTTTCGGCTTTTAGGAGATTCTGATCTTTGAGGTCCTTGAGAACTTTTTTGCGACATTCTGATGTAGTGAGACCCAGATATGGTTCTGGGGTGTTAATCATTGTACCTTCTTCGGAAATAACTTGAAGATGAGGAAGATGATGGCGTTCGCCAACTTCAAAGTCATCAAAATCATGAGCTGGAGTAATTTTAACCGCACCAGTGCCGTATTCCGGGTCCGCGTGTTCGTCGGCAATGACGGGAATTTCGCGATTGGTGAGGGGTAGATGAACGGTTTTGCCGACCAGGTTTTTATAGCGTTCGTCGTCTGGATTCACAGCTACTGCGACATCACCAAAAAGTGTTTCTGGACGAGTAGTAGAAACGATAATTTCACCACCATCGTAAATGTAGGCGATGTCCCAAAGGGTACCTTTTTCATCTTTGTGTTCAACTTCGATATCAGCGAAGGCGGTTTGGTGTTTGGGGCAGAAGTTAACGAGTTTTTTGCCACGATAAATCATGCCATCGTTCCACATTTTTTCGAATGTGGTATAGACGCGATCGATCACGTTCTCATCTAAAGTAAATGTTAAATCATCCCAGGAGCAAGAAGCGCCAAGAGCACGAAGCTGTAACTCCATATTACCACGCTGCTCAGCCACAAAATCCCAAACTCTAGCATAGAGCTCGTTGCGGTCAAACTCAAAGCGGGTGTGGCCTTGTTTTTCTAGATTTTTTTCATAGACAACCCAGGTTTCAAAGCCGGCATGGTCAGCTCCCGGGATATACCACGAAGAATGGCCTTTTAGGCGGTAGTATCTAGTAAGAGAATCTTCTAAAGCAATAACAAGTCCGTGTCCGATATGCAAGTTGCCGTTTGCATTTGGTGGCGGCATAACGATAGAGAAGGTTTGTTCTGATTTATGTTCTTCGCGGTCATCAACGCCGTCAGCATTATTGTCAACTGGGACAGTGGGTACTGATGGTTTAAAAATACCGCTAGATTCCCAGGCGGCGTAAATATCCGCTTCGCACTCTCCTGGTTCGTAACTAGATGAAAATTTCATGATTTAATTATATCATATCTTAGACCATTTCGCGAACGCCACACAATCAAGTATGTCTTGTGCGACTCAATACTGCAACGGAATAAAATCGGTCTCAATTTGTCAGTTCAAGTTCTTGACGAATTTGCTCGAACTCTTCAGGAGTGGTTTCTATCACTCTATCTTGGGTCCAAGTTTCGTCAAAAGGTAGAAGGTGCACGTGGGCATGTGGTACATCTTTGCCGATAACTTTCCAGATAATTCTTGCGCCCAATCTGGCGTCCATGTGTTTTGCGATTTTCTTGGATGTATTCATTAGTGCCGTATAATAGTCTTCCGGTAAATCATAAATTTTGTCAACTTCAATCTTTGGGATTACCAACACGTGGCCCCGCGTTTCTGGATTGATGTTTAAAAACGACATAGTCTTATCGTCTTCGTAGATTTTGTAACAAGGAATTTCTCCGTTTACAATTTTAGTAAAAACGCTGCTCATTTTTGATAACCTTTCCGATGAATAATATAATAATAGATTTTCGCAAAGATAAGAGCAAAGGTGAGTGCCCCTACAACATCTAGCGGTCGATGCATGTTGGACGCAACACGGCCAACACAAGTTAATATAATCAGTATGATCATAATCAATCTTAAGGTATTGTATAGTATTTTTGACTTAATGTATTTTGGCAGAATGATCATTACTATTGAAAAAATTGTAGCTACAAACATAACGTGAGTGGAAGGGAAGGATGGTTCTCCTGAATTATTGGGCCTCACATCTAGGATAAAGATTTTATCAAAAATAATCCAGGTAATAGTCATTAATACGATAGGTAGAGGTATCCACAATAGGCACTTGTCTACTTTTTTGATAGATTTATTCGCAATCCATTGGTATAGTGCCAAAGAGGCAAAAATGCACGGCGTTGCGATCGCTAAAATTAAGATGATGTCAGTAATTACCTTCCATGTCATATGATTAGTATAGCATATTTCTTTGCCAAAAAAACAAGGCCTATAGGCCTGATTTTATCTGGTACGCCCGACAGGATTTGAACCTACGACCTTTTGCTCCGCAAGCAAACGCTCTATCCAGCTGAGCTACGGGCGCACAACTTATTATTGGTCTTTTCTTGTACCTTTAGGGTACAAAGAGAAGATATGTGGATGTTTTGAATCTTCAATCATCCACCTAGAAATTAAACGAGCATCGCCACAATGGGTGACGTACGCTATTATACCATAAATTTTGTTTTTGTTGTAAATATTACTCTAAAATTTTATACCCGATAGAGTCGTGTTTCAGTTAGTCTTTTTTGGAGACAGATATGATATAATTATATACGGAAGCGTGGCCGAGTGGTCGGAGGCGCACGACCCGAAATCGTGTGGTCGGGCGACCGTCTCGGAGGTTCGAATCCTCTCGCTTCCGCCAGGACTCCATTGAGTCTTTTTTTCGGATTCGGACCTTCGGTACGAATCCTCTCGCTTCCGCCAGGACTCCATTGAGTCCTTTTTTCGGATTCGGACCTTCGGTGCGAATCCTCTCGCTTCCGCCACTACCTAGCGGTAGTACACAAAAAATAGGGCTCGTATCTCGCTAAAAGCTTGATGTGAATCCTTTTTTTGTTGAGGCCCGTGATATAATACGGAAAATGGAAGAGGTGATTTATGAGAACTACTCTAATCCTAGGTTAGCCAATTACAACTTGTACTATCCTAGGGAAGCTTCGAGGGGTTTGGTATTTTTGCCGAATGGAAACATATTGGCGTTCTTAAAGCCCAAGATTGGACAATATAAACTGCCTGGTGGCGGTAAAGAGGGTAACGAGACGCCAGAGGAGACGTTCAGGCGAGAAGTATTGGAAGAGACTGGATACACAGTGAAAAACCTTCGGAAACTTGGTATCACGAAGGGTTTTACGCAAGTTTCACATGTTTTCGTAGCAGATGTCGACAAATACATTGGCACTTCTATGGATAAAGGGGAAATTAGCGAAGATGCTAGGCCCATTGAGGTTTCCGTAGGGGATTATCTAAAGAAATGCCGTGAATTCCTTGAAAGATATAGAGAAAAATCCGACGAAGACTCAGAAATCAAATACGCTATTACGAGCCGCGATTATTATATTGTAAAGCATTATCGCGACAAGTATGGAGACCGGGGATGCGGCGACGGATTATGACCTATCTTATAGAACGATTTTTACTAACATAGCTGCCTACATTGGTACTATGATTAGCTAAAACAACTTGCAACTAATTGATTTTTAAATGAGTTTTCTGACTTCTCCGGCGAGATGAAAAGAGCCGAGGATAATAAGCGGTAAATTTTCTAGGCTGGAATCTTCTAGGGCTTTTTGGATGACCTCTTTGTAATTTCGACTTGCCATTTCGACACAATTACTGGAAGAAAAGGAGTCTGTAATGCGACTTAAATCTGATTTTTTAAAATCCCCCGGAATGGTTAGGTAGATTTTTTTGAAGAGCTTTGAATCTACTAGAATAGTTGCCATGTCTTCAACATGCTTATCATAAGCGCAACTAAAAAGGAGATTGCCGGAGATCTTGTCGCGTCTCATGCGATCGATTACGACTTTAATGCTGTTTGCGGTGTGAGCTCCGTCAATTAGAATGAACGGCAATGAATAACCCTCGACGCTACGAACGATTTCGTAGCGGGCTGGTAAGTTAATTTGGTTTAAACCAGCTTTGATTACCTCTTCAGGGATCTCAGGCAGCACTTTTTTTACTGCGAGTCTAGAAATCATAGCATCCACAGATTGATAATCTCCGGTTGGCACATAAGTAATTGTGGCCGAGTTGGCTTGCGCGGCTTTATCTAGAACTTCCGACACCTCTTTTGGCTGCGGGGCAGAAATAATTGGTACACCTGGCTTAAAGACCCCAGATTTTTCGGTAGCAATTTTTGCGAGGGTATCCCCTAGATATTCAGTATGTTCTAGTTCAATTGGTCCTACAGAAATGCATTGTGGTAAAATAATATTTGTCGTATCGAGGCGCCCACCCATACCTACTTCGTAAACCGCGTAGTCTACTTTGGCCTTTTTAAACACTAGCATTGCAAATATAGTGACTAACTCAAACCATGTGAGAATCTCTCGCGATAAAGTGCCGTCTTTGATTAGTTTAGTAACGCCAGATTTAAGCTCCGCTTCGGCAGCATGGTAGATATCGGCAGGGAATGGTCCAGTTGCCGAACAGACTCGTTCGGTAAAATGGTAGGCGTGAGGTGAGGCATAAACGCCAACTTGATATCCCGCTGCGCTTAAAATCTCAGCAATACCGGCAGCAATGGTGCCCTTACCTTTGGAGCCACCCACATGAAAACATGGGCA
>JAEEGL011091983.1_pt1 | contig 16903 bp, 15 predicted proteins | sample 9134231 | NCBI WGS metagenome assembly JAEEGL01 (sample SAMN16246548, study PRJNA631951) | gut metagenome | biome: gut microbiome; feature: rumen; material: fiber-attached | host: Bos | place: Iran: Karaj | collected 2018-10
CCAATATGGAAGGCTGTAAAAAACTATCACGAGGACGATTCGCAAGATTTCGTCATACTTTTGCAGGCTGGCGCATCCGCGGAGCACGTGTTTGAGCATCCGTAGGATGCGAGTTTGCGAGATCGGATGCTAAGTAGCCGCCTGCGAAAGTATAGAAATCGCCGCGTGTCCTAGTGATAGTTTTTTACCCCCCCTTCTTTTATTGAAAAAAATTTCTAAAAATACCTTGACACACGATATACTTCGTGATATGATGTATAACATAAAAGGAGGTATATCATGGATATTCAATTAAAACGTGGTCTCCTGGATGTATGTGTCCTTGCAGCCATTAAGGATGAAGATACCTATGGATATCAGATCATAAGGGATATGAAGCCCTATATGGATTTATCTGAGTCTACACTGTACACCATCCTTAAGAGACTTGAATCGGCATCTATGATAACGGTCAGGTCTGTGGAGCATGAGGGCAGACTCAGGAAGTATTATCATATCACAGATATCGGGCTTCGACGGATAGAAGAGTTTCGAAGCGACTGGGATGAGATTATGGCAATCTATCGGTTTATAGCAAGGGAGGACAAGAATCGTGAGTAAAGAAGCGTTTTTAAGTGAACTTCGAAGCAGGCTTAACGGTCTGCCACAAGAGGATATAGAAGATCGTGTGCAGTTTTATGCAGAGATGATCGATGATCGTATGGAGGATGGCTTAAGTGAAGCAGATGCTGTTGCCAATATAGGCAGTATCGATACTATTGTTTCACAGATCATGTCAGAGATACCGCTTAGCAGGATAGTTAAGACTAAGACTGCAGGACATAAGAAGTTAAGCGGTGCGGCCATAGCACTTCTTGTGATAACTTCGGTTGTATGGGTTCCGCTTTTGATGGCGGGAATAATCGTGTTTGCATCAGTGTATGTAGCTCTTTGGGCAGTTGTTGTGGCACTTATTGCAACGTGTGCATCTATGTACATAGGTGGTGTTGGTGTTATGATAGGTTCTGCTGTATTCTTTAGCCAGGGCAATGCGATGGCTGGAGTGTTCTATATCGGCGCGGGTATAGCACTTATAGGCTGCGGTATGATTATGACTGTTATAGTATGGCTTTGCATAAAGGGTGTTATCAAGCTTGGCGCTGCGGTGTTGCTTGGTGTTAAGAAGCTTTTGATCGGAGGTAATAAGGGATGAAAAGGGTTATTAGATTTTTATTGGTATGTGGTATAATATTAGTGATCATAGGTGGTATAATCGGAACATGTGCATTCTCATCTTTGGGATTTGATGTATCCAAGCTTGATTCAGCTAAGTATAGACATGAGGAATACGTTCTTGATGACAAGTATTCGAGCATCTATGTTAAGACTACTGTAGAGGATGTCGAGATAGTAGTAGGTGATTCTACTAAGATCGTATGGGATGGCTATGAGAACAGCGAGCTTTCGTACGAGGTTGTTGATGATAAGCTTGCTATAGAGGTTAAGGATGGTAAACAGCATGGGTTTAACATAGGTTTTCACACTAACGATACTAAGCTTGTGATTACTATTCCTGAAGATAAGTATAAGGATATCGACTTTGACCTTACTACAGGTGATGTGAATGTCGAGAATCTTAAGTGTGAATCTTTTACAGTTAAGACCAATACAGGTGATGTGTACTTAAGGGATCTTCTTGCGGATAAGAAGATATCTGTTAAGGGCAATACCAGTGACGTGGATCTCAAGTATTGTGATTCTGATTATATCTATCTTAAGACCAACACTGGCGATGTTACAGCTACGCTTCTTACATACAAGGAATTCTCAGGAAGAAGTAATACAGGTGATGTAAGATTCCCTAAGCCATCAGCTGATTCAATTATCGGTGTTAAGGGCAAATGTATTGCCGAAACCAACACGGGTGATGTTAATGTCGGGATTTCGAATAAGGAATAGGTGTCTATGATAACATTTATATACAATATTGTTTTTTTAATATCGGTATTGTGTGCGGTTATGTATGTGTATATGTGGCATAAGCACTATGATGTGAACTTCACTATGATATTCACACTTATACCGATAGCGTGCGTCGGATATATGCTTTTGGCGCATTCGACGACGGTTGAAGAGGCTTTGGTTGCTACTAAGATCACTTATATAGGTGGAAGCTTTTTGGAGCTTTTTATGCTCTACAGTATCTTCAATCTTTGCCATATACCTATCAAGAAGTGGATCAGGGCAGGGCTCTTTGTGATCAATGTTCTTGTGTATGCTGCGACTCTTACAGCAGGCTATAATACTGTATTCTATAAGAGCGCGACACTTACACGTACGCGCTTTGGCGTGAAGCTTATCAAAGAATACGGTGTTATGCATACTTTATTCTATGTAGTCATCGTCGCGTACTTTGTGATCGGTATGGTTGCCATGGGATACTCGTGGTATAAGAAAACTGTGTCGCGCAGGGTGATAGCTATGCTTGTTATCCCTAATGTTATCTCTTTCGCTACATCTTTCCTCGGAAAGTATGTGTGGGGGGAGGCAGACGTTGTACCTGTAGCCTATGTTATCGCGGAGGGTGTATATCTTCTTATCGCGTACAGGGTCAACCTCTACGATGTGGCTAATACGGTGATAGATTCTGTGATTCAGGAAGATGGCGTAGGCTTTATCTCATGTGATTTTAATTGTCGTTATCTCGGCAGCAACGAGATGGCTAGGAAGATCATACCAGCGCTTTCGTCTAAGGCTGTTGATGAGCCGCTTGAATACAATCCGACTGAGAGGCGCATAAGGCACTATATAGAGAGTTTCAAGAGCGATAATAACGACAATTCGTACGTATATGTTGTTCACGGCGATAAGGGTGATCCAGATGACGAGCGGATATACAACGTAGCGGTTGGATACCTCTATGATGGCAACAGAAAGCGCGGATACCTCATAACATTTACCGATGATACAGCGAACAGAAAGTATATCAGTCTTATAGACAAGTACAATGATGATCTTAAGGAAGAGGTTGAGGAGAAGACCAAGCATATCGTAGAGATGCATGACAATCTTGTTATGAGTCTTGCTGTGATGGTTGAAAGTCGTGATAATTCGACTGGCGGCCATATCAAGCGTACCAGCGAGGGCGTGAGGATCCTCATAGATGAAATCAATAGGTCTGGAGTTTACTCGCTTACACCGAAGTTCTGCAAGGATGTCATTAAGGCGGCGCCTATGCACGACCTCGGTAAGATAGCGGTCGATGATGCAATCCTTAGGAAGCCTGGACGCTTCACTGATGAGGAATATGAGCAGATGAAGAGGCATGCTGCAGAAGGCGCGAAGGTTATCCACGAGATCCTTCTCAATACCGATGATGAGGAATTCAAGGTGGTTGCAGAGAATGTAGCGCACTATCATCATGAGCGCTTTGACGGTTCTGGTTATCCGGATGGCCTTGTTGGAGAAAATATTCCGGTTGAGGCAAGGATCATGGCTGTTGCGGATGTGTATGATGCTCTTGTAAGTAAGCGTGTCTATAAGGAAGCATATGATTTTGCGAAGGCTGATGAGATCATAATGTCGGGCATGGGAACGCAATTTGACCCGGCTCTTAAAGCGGTGTATGAAAACGCAAGAGAAAAACTTGAGGAATATTATAAGAATATTCAGTAGATTTACTACCTAAAAAATGGTAAAATTTAGGTAGTAAATCTGTGCGAGGTAGTAGATATGAGGAGATATGATTATTCATTTCTTAAAAATCAGATTCCGGGAAATATAATAGGACTTACGGGTATTATAGCTGATCTGAAGTCTAAAGAAGAATACCGTAAACTGCAGTACACTGAGGCATTTGAGAGTCTTCGACGGAAGGCTGTTATTGAGTCGGTAAAAGGTAGTAATGCTATTGAAGGAATTGTCACAACAGATGAGAGAATTAATGATATTGTCAATGGATCAGTTCCTCTTACTCATGATGAACAGGAGATATCAGGGTATAAAGATGCGCTTAACATAATACACACAGATTATAAGAACATGGATATTGACGAAGATGTAATTCTAATGCTACATCGATTGATAGAAGAAGGGACAGATGTCATAAGCGCTGGTGTGTATAAAAAAACAAGTAATTTTATCATGGAGTACGGACTGGATGGTTCGAGGCGTGTGAGGTTTAAACCTGTTTCACCTGGGAAAGTTTCTGAGAATGTCGAACAACTTCTTCTGGCGTATTATGACGCAAGACAGGATTCAGAGATATCTCCGCTTTTGTTGATTCCGTGTTTTGTATTGGATTTTCTATGTATTCATCCGTTCGCGGATGGCAATGGCAGAGTTTCCAGATTACTTACCGTTCTTCTGCTCTATCTGTCTGGATATGATATTGTAAGATATATATCTTATGAAGGGCAAGTGAACAAATATAAGGCAAGTTATTATGATGCGCTTGAACAGTCATCAACTGGGTGGCACGATAATAAAAATGATTATGTGCCAGTAATAGTTAATTTTCTGCAGATATTATATAGATGCTTCAAGGATTTGGATGAAGCATTTACTGATATTTCTCTTCAAAAGGCAAAAAAATCTGAAAGGGTTGAGAGCATATTGCTTGGGGCTATAGTACCGATTTCGAAGCAGGATATAGTAAAAAAGGTCCCAGATATAAGTGTGAAAACGATTGAACTGGTTCTTGGGAAAATGCTGAAGGAGAATAGGATTAAAAAGATAGGTAGCTATAAAGACGCAAGATATATGCGAAATAGTGAAAAAGTAATTAACATATTTCATAAATAGTTGTAGAGTATAAATAGGGGGAGTTTAACAATTTATTACAGCAAAAGGAGGAATTTGCTTATGAAGAAAATCAATGTTATCAAGTTGTTTGTTAGTTTGGCTATTGTGATTTTTATTGGCTGTATACCAGTTAAGGCTTTTGCAGCTGAAGTAGACACCCCTGAAAACCCTGTAATCGAAGAATCTGAGATTTATGAATATGATGATGTTGAATTTAATAATACATCATATAATTATTATGTTGATAGTTATAATGTTTCTCATGAGGTGAAATCTGACATCAGAGCGGTTGCTTCTTATGGTTGGGATGAGGGTTATGATGGATGGATTAATTCGATATATATATATAACCCTGTGGTGAAAATAGATGGTAATGTTGTGAATGTAGCACGAGGTAATTCTTGGATTGGTAGTTCGATTGCCTATGTTGATTTTGCGATTAATTATTCATCAAGGTACATTCGGGTTTATTTTAGTGTTGATGAATATGGTGATGTTGATTTTGGGACGGTGTTATTATGAAAAGATATGTTTATCTTTTGATATTACTTTTTGTCCTTAGTTCATGCAATCAGAAATCCGATAAGTCTACTTCTACTAAGACAGATGTGGCAAATGCAACTAAAGATGCAACAGCCGTTGGGAAAGAAAAGACTTCTACGAAATCTTCCGAGAAGTCTTCAGAGAAAAGTTCTGAAAAGTCAACTGAGAATTCAACTGAGAAAGGCACTGAAAAGTCTTCTGAGAATGGAACAAGTGCCCCTACAGAGAAATCATCTGAAAAACCAACAGAAAGTAAAACTTCGCAATTGGTTTCAGGAAGCTTTGCCTCTTATGCGAAGGAGTCGTTATTCTCTTATTACATCTTAACGGGGAAGAATCTCTATCAGTACGATGATGTGGATTCGAATTGTCTTATTCTGGTTAGTGATAAAATTGTATGTCATGGAGTGGCTAACATCGCTACTGATGACGGAATATACTGCATTGAAAAAGGAATAGAAGGTACAAGTATCCTTAAGCTTTATGATAGCAGTCTTCAACTTAAAAAGACTATTGCTAATAGCAATGAAACGATTACATTCTGGTATGACAAGGATGAAGAAAAGCTGATATTCACAGCGGACGGTAAGACTATTCACGAATCTGAAATCGGACAAAGGAGTATATATCATCCTATCAGGATTTTGAATATTGATGAATATGGAATCAATGTTGGTTCTAAAACAGGTAATGATTTCCTTGGAGATGTCTATGCGGGATTGGTAAGATATTCTTATGAACCATTGAATCCGACTATGGTTAAAGAAACTAAGGATATATATAAGACACCTTATACTGCTATTACTAATATATTTGTCAATGGTGAATATATATACTTTTGTGAGAGGGATTTTAAGCCTGGAACAAAGGATGGGGCGTGGTATCTAACTGCTGTAGATAAGGATGGCAATCTTATAAGACGCCTTAAGTTTGAGTATTCGGTTGGTTATTTGGATTCGGTTAATCCAAAATCGTATGAGTCTGTAGAGCCTGATATAGAAGTGGGCATCCTTGATGAGAATTACATATATGTAAAGTCAAGCGACAAAGGCCTTAAGAATCTTGATACAACTTCATCTAACATTAAGAAGATGAAGAGCGATGCAGCGCCTGCTGGAATAGGCGTTATATCTATTAAGGATTTCCTTGATGGAAAGATGGAAGTGCAGCAGATATATACATACCAGTGATGAGATTATGCTTGTTTTTTTGAGAGAGATATGCTATAACCTCATCTTTGACAGTTTGAAAGAATCAAAAGTCTCACACTCAGCTTAAATGCTGGGTTTGTGAGACTTTTTTTCGTTTTGAAGTATAGTAATTTTTATCTGGATTTGCTTTTTTTCTGAATGTTTTTCATCTGGCTTTTAGTGATAAACTCAAAGTCAGTTCTAAAACCGAAGACCTTATGAAGTTTATCGGTTAGTTTGGTTCTTTGGTATGTTGGAATGAAACCTTGTTCTTTTATTCCGGCAAAATTCATATCTTTCAGTGTACTCAGTATTTCACTACAAGTATACTCATTACCTATTTTGTGCTCGAGGTATCTATAAACTATCAATGCAAGAAAACAGGTAAGGAAGAGTGCCTTAATTCGTGTATCGTTTTGAAGAAATACAAGTCTTTCTTCGAAATCCGTTTTCATAATCCTGAAGCATTCTTCGATTTCCCATCGACCTTCGCTTACTTTCAAGATGTCACTTACTGGATCATCAAGAAGATCGGTTGAAACAGCATATAGTCCGTCATCTATGAAACGTGCTGGATCGTTTGGGTTCTTTCTGGTTCTTTTTATTGAACCAGTATCAATGAGTTTTTGAACACGCTTAACCTGTGTTTCTCGGATAGCTTTTTTGTATTTGGCGAACTTCGGCGAATAGGTAACAATAAGACGCTGATGAAGATTCTTTGGTGTGTAAGGTTCTTCTTTGTAGTAAAGACCTGTATCATCTTTTGGAAATTGAGAGATATCAACAGGAGTGTCATCTGAAACTCTCTTAAAACCAGTTTTGTTCAGTGCCCAGACTTTGTCTTCTGCATTAAGCTTCTTGATTGATTGAGTAACAATAAATGCACGCTCGCCCATATGGTTATAATTTCTTATTTTTTCTGAGCCAAGTCCGGCATCGCTACAGTATATGAATTTCAGGCATCCGAATTCTGATAGAACTTTTTCCTCAAGAGGTTTAAGCGAGGTTTGTTCGTTGGCATTTCCTGGGAAAAGCGAGAAAGCCAGAGGGATTCCATCACCATCCATAAACATTCCCATTTGAATTATAGGGGTAGGGCGATGTTCTTTACTTTTGCCATATTTCTTATTGCCATCTTCTTGCTCTATTTCAAAGTAATGTAGATTGTATTTCTAAATTCCATCCTAGAGTGGAATTTAGAAATACAATCTACATTACCCCGTCTATTATAAAAAATAGTATTGACATTTTTTTGAAAAAAGTATAATATAATATTGGACGTGTATCTTGTACAAATAGTAACTTTTATAAGAGCGTATGGAGGAGATGCGTATGAAAAGACTTTTTGCCTGGTTACTTGTTGTTGCATTGCTATGTGTTACCTTTATGCCTAATATATCCATATTGGCATATGAATATCCTGAAACTTTAGTTTCAAAAGGATTTGTTCTTCCTGACATAGTTCCGTTCAAAGAGGCTCTAGAACATAATTATGTTGGTAGAGTAACTGAAGAAGAGAAGGATTTGTATACATATGTCTTTCTTAATTCCGATGGTAGTCATACTATGCGTGTGTACAGTCATCCAGTTAAGTATTATAAGGATGACACGATTCAAGATATATCCTTGAAATTCCAAAAAGATAAGGATGGTTACATGTCTTTTGATCATCCGGTTTCTGTACGTCTTAATAATAATCTTATAGATGGCGTAAGTGTTAGTGCGCCTGATGTTTCTGTAAATCTTATTCCTGATATAAAAGATAATACTTATGTAAAAGCGTGTATATCAGCTGATTCAAGAGTTGTTGAGTATAAACTTAATGACGATATATCTTATGAATATATGCTTACTTGTGTTGGCGTTAAAGAAGATATAGTTGTAAAGCAGTATACTGGACAGTCTGATTTCTTCTTTAGGATCACAACTAATGGATTATGTCTGAAGCTTATAGATGGTGTATTATATCTGACTGATGAGAAAGGCGATATAAAAGCTTCAATGGGTGATGTGTATGTGACTACTGCTGATGAAAAGAATAATAAGCTTAGTAGTATGACATATGAAACCATAAGAGAAAAAGAAGAGTATATGATTAAGATTTCTCTTGATAAGGACTTTTTAGAGGATGATAATACAGTATATCCTATAAGGATAGATCCATCAATAGAGGTTAATTATAACATTTACGGAGCTGGTGCAATAGAGGATGTGACTATCAACAGTCTTGATACATCCGATGGCAGTTCTGGGTCTTTGTATGTGGGGAATAGAAGTGAATTTGGTAAGGCCCGCATTCTTATGAGATTTCCGAATCTTAATCTGAATAGTATACAATCAGCCGATAATATTACAAGTGCGTATGTAGAACTTCGTGATCTTCTATGTGAGTCAGAGAGTATGACAGTTTACTGTTATCCTTTCACAGGTAATTCGTGGACAGAATCCAATGTTGGATGGAATAGTGTAAGCCCGAATAGTTATGGTAGCTTGTTATCATCTAACGATATATCTTATAATAATGGTCTGTCATGTTCGATTGCTCATAGGTATTCTTTTTCTATTACGAATGCAGCGAAGGGGTGGCGCAATGGAACGTATGATTCTAGTAAGGGGCTTATATTTAAAGCGTCTGACAGTGTTGAAACTGGAAGTTATATTAATAAAACCTTTGCATCATATAATAGAAGTGAGTACAAACCGTCATTAACCATAGACTATACTTCAGGTGGTAATACATATAATGATATAAATTTGAATAATCGTTTTGAGGTTAATATATTAGCGGCTAATAATAAACAAATCTTCAGATATGTACCATCTGAAACAGGTTTTTACTCTTTTTATAGTTTTTCTTCTGACTCGGAAAATCCAAAAGGATATCTGTATAATTCTGATATGGTAGAATTGAAATCAGATGATAATGGCGGTGTGTTTGATGATGATGGTAATGACTTTATGGTTACATATCATCTGATAGAGAATGTAACATATTATTTTGGCGCGGGATTCTATGGAGACGGAATAGGTACTTATGATGTGTGGCTTTCCAAAACAACAGAGGGGGCGTATGTTGGAGCAACGAATACATCTTCGGGTGCAACCAATTCGTGTGCAATTAATAATAGTTATGTTATGAGAAATTATTCATTTATTGCGAATGCCAGCACAGAGCACCTGTTCTTTAGTTCGGATTCGAATTGTGATTCGAGGATTTGGCTGTATGATGAGGATTTAGATTATATAGGCGGTAATGATGATAGCGGGTATAATGGTAATTACAAATTGAATATCCAACTTCAATCAGGTCACACTTATTATGTTGTTGCTGGTGCGTATGGTTCTGACACAGGCGTATATACTAACAATTCTTATCAGGAAGATAATCTCAATGGTTTTTCTTATTATTTTAAGAATATAGGGTCACAACGGTGTATAGATATAGAAGGACCTAGTGCTCAAGAATGGGTTCATCAGTGGACATATCATACCGATTATCAGGAGAAGTGGAGAATTGTAAAGTATGCTGATGGATATTATACTATAAGATCAGATTATGGTGATAATAAACTTATAGGTATCTCTCAGGCAAGTACGGGTGTGGATAATATAAAGCTATATACTCAGACGGGTAATACGACTAAGTGGAAGATATATAAAAACTCGGAGGGTATAAGAATATTCGTGCCACGTAATATGTCAAATGCGATATTGGTAGCGCCTGATAGTTATACAGGAACAAGGCTTCGGTTATGTTATATAAGCAATGTTGGTTCTTATTCTAAGTGGAATATGGCTTTTGATCTGCATTTGGAGAACTTTAGAGCGTCGAATAGAAATATTGCTCTAAAGCCAATAGGAACAACTGTTACATCTTATTGGGTGGACAGAATACAGGATGGTATAGACAATTGGAATGATTCAGGTGCTGGAGTGAATATATCGATGACTAATGGATCGTCGATATATAAGATAACGGTGGATAATACTACGGAAATATATAATCCAGTAACAGGTAGTTATAGATTTGGAGTGAATACCATTAGTTTTAATGATTGGATAATAACGGATTCGTTAATTACGATATATAATAAAAACATAGTTGATTGTTTGGGTTATGATTATGGTAATTATGATAATGCTAGAATATGGACGATTTCTCATGAAATTGGTCATACTTTTGGTCTTGATGATAATCCTATAGGACATGATGATGACTCAGTAATGTCATATTCAGTTAATAGTGAATTAATAAATGGACCGCAAGATATAGATGTTTATAATGTGAATTACCAATATGTTAATTAGTAATATGAGGAGGTTGGTTGCCATGATTAAAAGAGTGTTATTGGTTTTATTATGTTTAGTTGCTTTTACGGGCTGTACATCACGTGTGAGTACTGCGAAGACAGGAACGTCTGAAGCAAATGGGAATTCGGGGTTAGCAATACGTGCTTATACAAATTATATACCTGTGGAGGAAAGGATTCCGCGTGCTGCTAATATATATACAGGAGAAGTGGTTGATATATTTTTTATTGTATGTGATGGGGTTGAACGTCAATACATGGCTATGCCTAATTTTTACACGGTTTATAAAGTTAAGGTTGGGGACGTGTATAAGGGGGCGCCAGGAAACTATGTAAATGTGGCGGTGTTTGGATGTTTGTTCGGTTATAAAGAAAAACAGCAATTAAAAATATTAAAGAAATATGGATATGAGTATGATGTGATTCCAGATGTTGGCGCACAGGAGCTTGAAATAGGTAAAACATATGCTTTTTTAACTAATACATTTGGAAATTATGAAGGTATGGTAGGAGGCACGTGTTATAATTCATATATCTATATAAAAGATTATATTGAATCGGACGACTTTGATAAGAATGAGTATATCAATCCTAAAGATAGCATTAAGAACAAGTATAAGGAAGTGATAGATGGACAATTAAAGGATATAAAGTTTGATGCTTATGAGGAGGATGGGAAAAGATACTGTAAGCTTGTTATAGATGTCTATGATAGTAATAATCCTGAAACAGGAAAGGTTAAAGAAGTGTTATGGCATTGTGAAGAAGCAACTGATATCGAAGAACTTTGGTTTAAAAAGGGTGATAAAAAGATGTTCTTTATATCTTATGAGGAAGTAGGCGGATATCCTTTATGTGGGGGTATTGGGTTAATTACTGATTTGCTTTATGGAAACATTGAGGAGTATCATTGATGATTATGCTTGTTTTTTTGAGAGAGATATGCTATAATACATTCAATTAAATCCAAAAGGAGATTCTAATAATGAATGATGTATTAAAGAGATTCCAGAATCTTGGAATTATCCCTGTTGTAGTTATTGAGGATGCTAAGGATGCTGCTCCTCTTGCTAAGGCTCTTTGCGAGGGTGGTCTTCCTGTTGCTGAGGTTACTTTCCGTACAGCAGCTGCTGAAGAGGCTATCAAGGAGATGCTTAAGGCTTGTCCTGATATGTTCGTAGGTGCTGGTACTGTTCTTACTACAGAGCAGGTTGACAGAGCTGTTGCTGCAGGATGTAAGTTTATAGTTAGCCCAGGTCTTAATCCTAAGATCGTTAAGTATTGTATCGAGAAGGGCGTTCCTATAACACCTGGTACATCATGTCCATCAGATATTGAGCAGGCACTTGAACTCGGTCTTGAGGCTGTTAAGTTCTTCCCTGCTGAGCAGTCAGGCGGTATCGATAAGATCAAGGCTATGGCAGCTCCATATACTAACGTTATGTTCATGCCTACAGGCGGAATTAACGCATCTAACCTTAAGAGCTACCTTGATTTCCCTAAGATTCTTGCATGTGGCGGTAGCTGGATGGTTAAGAAGGACCTTATCGCAGCTGGTGAGTTTGATAAGATCAGAGCTCTTACAGAGGAAGCTGTTAATACTATGCTTGGTTTCGAGCTTAAGCATATCGGTATCAACTCTGAGAATGAGGCTGCTGCTATCGAGATCGCTGATGCATTCCAGAAGATGTTTGGCTTCACTAAGAAGGTTGGAAGCAGCTCTGTATTCGCAGGCAGCTACATCGAGGCTATGAAGAATCCTTACCTTGGTAAGAATGGTCATATCGCTATCGGTACTAACTACATGAATCGTGCTATCTATCATCTTCAGCTTCGTGGCTTTGAATTCGATGAGTCTACAGCTAAGAAGGATGATAAGGGCAATATCAAGGCTATCTACTTCAAGGGTGAGATCGGCGGATTTGCTTGCCATCTTGTTCAGAAGTAATTCTGTGTTGATTGGAATTTAGATCATCATATTATTATGAAAGGGCTCTCTCTTAGGTTTGCCTGGAGAGAGCCGTTTTTTCTGAATCTTCTGATTCGTTGTGTGTGTGAGTTGTATAATAATTGATTTAGGATGTTTTTTATGAGTAAGATTGCGATAGCTACTGACAGTAATAGCGGTATAACACAGGCTGAAGCTGCAACTATGGGTATCAGCGTTGTTCCTATGCCGTTTTACATCGATGATAAGCTTTATTTTGAAGGCGTAGACATATCTCAGGAAGAATTCTATAAGGTTCTTGCTACTGGTGTCGACGTTAAGACCTCACAGCCGGGCGTGGAACAGCTTACCGGATTGTGGGATGAGTTGTTGAAAGAATATGATGAAGTTGTATATATACCTATGACAAGCGGCCTCAGTGGCGCATGTCATACTGCTATCATGCTTTCTGAGGATTATGAAGGCAGGGTTCAGGTAGTGGATAATCACAGGATTTCTCTTACGCTTGTGGGTTCTATAGAGGATGCGAAGAAGCTTGCAGCTGAAGGCTATAGTGCGGTGCAGATCAAAGAGAAACTTGAAGAAGAAAGCTACAACGCCAGTATATATATAGCTATAGATGACCTTAAGTATCTTAAGAAGGGCGGTCGTGTAACTGCTGCAGGTGCTGCAGTAGGTACCATACTTGGTATCAAGCCAGTTCTTCAGATACAGGGCGGAAAGCTAGACGCTTTTTCTAAGGCAAGAGGACTTAAGGCTGCTAAGCGTGTTATGCTTGATGCTCTTGACTCGGATCTTAAGGGCAGATTCAAGACTGAACATGAAGAGGGTAAGATGGTATATGCTATCGCCTATTCAGGAGATCCAGCTAAGGCTTGGGAGTTCAGAGATGAACTTGTTAAGAGATTCCCTGATGCTGATCCGAAGGTATATCCTCTTGGGCTTAGCATAGGATGTCATACAGGTGATGGCGCACTTGGATGCGCTGTATATAAAACTGTTGGGTGACCATGAGGTTACCCTTTTTTGAGGTTATAATATGAGATACAAAAGAATATGTAGTATCATAAGTATCTTCGTACTTATGATATGTATGTCGGCCTGTGCTAAGATTGAGACTTCTAAGACGACTTCTAAGGAGACTAAGAAACAGGAAGAGACTAAGACAGTTGCTACTTCAGCGGTTGAAGAGGTCACGACTGCAGGATTTACTCCGACTACGATAGAATTAGTGATGGTAGGTGATGTGCTTCTTCATGATCCGATCAACGAGAGTGGTAAGATGGCAGATGGCACATATAATTATGATCACATGTTTGCTCATGTGACTGAGGACATACAGAAGGCTGATGTCGCTATAGCTAATCAGGAGGTTATACTTGGCGGTCGCGACATAGGATTATCGGGCTACCCAGCATTTAACGGAGCTTACGAGGTTGGTGATTCGCTTGTTAAGGCTGGCTTTGATGTCATACTCCATGCTACTAATCATACGCTTGATAGAGGAAAACAGGGCGTTCTTAACTGTATAGACTTCTGGGAGAGCAAGTATCCGAAGATAGCTTATCTGGGTATCAATAAGACTCAGGAGCATCAGGACGATTACATATATGTGTATGAGAAGGGTGGCGTGAAGATTGCCATACTTAACTACACCTATGGAACTAATGGAATTCCGCTTCCGTCAGATATGCCATATATAGTCAATCTCATGGTTGAAGAGGAGATGGCGGAGGATATTAAGAAGGCTAAGGCGCTTGCTGACTTCGTGGTTGTATGTCCTCACTGGGGTGTTGAATATACCCATACAGCGCCGCAGGTTGTGCTTAACTGGTGCGACTTCTTCAGCGAGCAGGGCGTTGATCTTGTGATCGGCGCACATTCGCACGTGATACAGCCTGTTAAGATGTATGACAGAGCGGATGGCGGAAAGATGCTTGTATACTATTCGCTTGGAAACTTCATCAACTCTACAGCTGATTCGGGAACTGGAACTGCTGACAGGATGGTGGGCGCTATGGCGAAGGTTACTATAACTAACGACGAATCAGGCAAAGTATTCATCAAGGATTATGAGGCTGTGCCTCTTGTTACGCAGATGGCTTTTGGAAGCGGCAAGCCTACTACTTATAAGCTGTCTGATTATACGGAAAGCTTAGCGAAGGCCAATGAGATCGTTAACAGAGATTCGAGATTCTCTCTTGAATTCTGTGAGAACTTAAGCGAGGAGGTGCTTGGAGATGCATATAAGAAGCAGCATTAAGAGAGGTTTTGCAATCCTCCTTGCTGGTGCGACAATCCTTGGTGGATGCGCTAAGGTTGAGACAAGCCGCAATGATGTTCTCTCAAGTGCCTACGAGACTGATGCGGCGACTACGGCAGAGAAAACCACTCAGGAGGTGACTACTAAGAAGACGGTAACTCCTACTGAGATTAAGCTTGTGATGGTTGGAGATATCCTTCTTCATGAAAATGTTCACGCTTCTGCACTTGCAGACGATGGAACCTATAACTATGATCATCTCTTTACTGCGATAACTGATGAGGTTAAGGCATCAGACCTTGCACTTGTGAACGAGGAGGTTATCTTAGGCGGCAAAGACCTTGGTCTTAGCGGTTATCCGATGTTCAATGGCCCTTTTGAGGTGGGTGATGCTCTTGTGAAGGCTGGCTTCAATGTCATCCTTCAGGCGACGAATCACACGCTTGATATGGGCAAGACTGGCGTTCTTAACAACATCAATTTCTGGAAGGAGAACTATCCAGATATCGCGTACCTCGGAATCAACGAGTCCAAGGAGCGTTATGACAATTATATCTACACCTACAAGAAGGGTGATATAACGGTCGCAATCCTCAACTACACCTATGGAACTAACGGTATCCCGATTCCTTCGGACATGCCTTATATAGTAAATGTTCTCGATAAAGAGAAGTGCGCGGCTGATATAAAGCGAGCCAAAGAACTTGCAGACTTCGTGATCGTGTGCCCACACTGGGGCATCGAGTATGATACGTCGATAACTCCTGATGAAGAGGAGTGGGCAACATTCTTTGCTGATAACGGCGTGGACTTGATTCTTGGTGCTCATCCGCATGTTGTAGAGCCTGTAAGGTGGGTGGAAGGTAAAGACGGCCACAAGCTTCTGTGTTACTATTCAGTTGGTAATTATGTGTCTGGTCAGGACCAGAACAAGACTATGCTTGGCGCTATGGCGCAGGTTACAATAGCTAACGACGCAGAAGGGAGTGTCTCAATCAAAGAGTATGGTGTTCAGCCACTCATAACACATAAGCAGAGAGGCTATAAGAAGCTTGCTGTGTACAGAATACAGGATTATTCCGAAGAACTTGCTAATCTTAACTATGTATCAAGTACATTTACATGGGCATATTGCAAGGAACTTGCAAAGGAAGTATTCGGAGAATTATATAAAGACTAATTATGAAAGGAAATTAAAGTTATGTCAAATCCAATAGTACAGTTTAATATCGCAGGAAAGGGTGTAATCAAGGCGGAGCTTTATCCGGATATAGCACCTGCAACAGTTGAGAACTTTGTAAAGCTCGTTAATGAGAAGTTTTATGATGGACTTATATTCCACAGAGTTATCGAAGGCTTCATGATTCAGGGCGGATGTCCTGATGGCAATGGTACAGGCGGTCCTGGTTACTGCATCAAGGGCGAATTCGCTTCTAATGGCTTCAAGAATGACCTTGCTCATACAAGAGGAGTTCTGTCTATGGCTCGTGCACAGGATCCTAATTCTGCAGGTTCACAGTTCTTCATAATGCATCAGGATGCTCCACACCTTGATGGTGAATATGCTGCATTTGGTAAGGTGACAGAGGGTATGGATGTTGTAGATGAGATTGCAACTACCGCTACTGACTGGTATGATAGACCTAGAGAAGATCAGGTTATGGAAAGTGTAACTATTATAAGAGCGTAAAAACAATCGTAGGGACACGTCAAGATTTCTATCTTTTCGCAAGCCGCTGATTTGCAAGTGCTCCGCGAAAACTCGCGAGGATGCTTGCAATCCCCACACCATCTCGCATATTCGTGCCTAGCACTTTACCGATTGCTACGCAATCTATATGCTCGATGTGTGGGGCGCGACTGCTTC
>JAEEGL013450165.1_pt1 | contig 16903 bp, 14 predicted proteins | sample 9134231 | NCBI WGS metagenome assembly JAEEGL01 (sample SAMN16246548, study PRJNA631951) | gut metagenome | biome: gut microbiome; feature: rumen; material: fiber-attached | host: Bos | place: Iran: Karaj | collected 2018-10
AAGCTCTGGAATTCCAGGGCATTCAGCACAAGCTGATCCGTCCTTATACACCCCGGCATAACGGCAAGGTGGAACGCAGTCACCGTGAAGACCAGAAGCGCTTCTACGACACCCATTCCTTCTACTCCCTCGCCGACTTTGGTGAACAGCTAGCTGTTCACCAAAGAAGAAGCAACTCCATCCCGATGCGCCCCCTCCATTGGGCTTCTCCCATGGATACCTTGAAATCATTCACTGTCCAATATGTTTGACAAACCTACAACAGGCAGTTCTGCACCGATGGTTTTTTTCATCACAGGAGCCATCCGGATGCGTCCCGGGTATAAAGACGGTCTCAGTCAAAAAACAGGAGACCGGCCAGTATCCGCCGGTCTCCTTCTCCGCCTGGAATTCATTTTTATTGAGCCAGGATAAATTCAGCGATATCCGCAGTCACTTTTTCGCTGACCCGCCCGTTTCGGGTATACGCAGCCGGACCTTCCGACTTTTTCCCCTCTGTAAACGTATGGACCAGCTCCGGATAGGTGCGGAATGTCCAGTTGTGTTTCTCCTCCAGCGCATCCCGGAACAGGCGGAAGTCCTCCATGCTCACCTGGTAATCCTCTTCGCCCTGCAAAAGCAGGCAAGGAGCAGTGATATCCGCAGCCATACCGACCGCATCATATTCAATCAGCCATTTCCAGTACGCTGCATATGCGCCGGCAATGAAGTCTCCTTCCTGCAGCGTTTCAGGCTTTTCCAGCTTTTCAAGCTCTGCAAGCACGGCTTTCCGTTCGGATTCAGCCTCCGGAATCAGTCCGGCCAGGAAATCGTATTGATCCCGGATCATAACGTCCAGCCGGCGTGCGCCGGGTGCCATCAGGATATATCCCCGTGCGCGCACAGGACTGTTCTTCAGTTCAAGATCAATTGCCGGAATGGCGGTCCCGCCGAGGCTGTGCCCCAGCACAAAAATCCGTTCCGGGTCGATCTGTTCCTGTTTGGCAAGCAGCTGCACAGCCCGGGCGGCATCCAGCACGGATTCCTCCCTCAAAGTGATTGTCCTGTCGCCGGACATTTCCTTTCCGTATACCAGAGTCCGTTTATCAAACCGGTATACTGCAATTCCCTGATTCGCAAGGGATTCCGCAATATCCCGGAAAGGCTTCAGTGTACCGATGCTTTCATCCCGGTCATTGGGTCCGCTTCCATGGATCAGCACCACTGCGGGGAACGGTCCTTCGCCTTCCGGCATGGTCAGTGTGCCGAGAAGTTCCCCGTTGAATTCCGGAACAGGAAGAAATAATTCTGTTTCTGAATAATGCCTGTCTTCCGTGTTTTCCGGTTTTGCCGGACCGGTATACCGGTCAGTCACAAGTCCGGCGATTGCTCCCTCGCTGTCCAGGGGCATTACAATATCCAGCTCTGCCGTCGAAAACCTGCACGGGACCCGGTATACTGTCATTCCGGCTGTTTTTTCGGCATATGCCGGACTGATTTCGTTTAATTCTCCCAGTCCGGCTAGCTGTTTCGCAATTCCGCTGAACCCGCCGCTTCCGGCAACAGCCTGATCCATCATTTCACTCAAAAGATACTGTCTGTCCAGCAAATCCGGGGTTTCGCCCAGGAGGGTCCGGACAAAGAACTCCGCTTCTTCCGGTGAACTGATCCGGCTTTTTTCTCCTGCGTTCTCCCCCAAAGCCGGTATTACAGTCCCGCACAGAACCAGGCAAAGCGCCAGTATGATAGTCCTCTTTATTCTCTTCATGATTTCCATGCATCCCCTTTTTGTTCTTTCTTTGCATCAGCCGTCTTCCGGTACATAACTATTATATATATACAGGCAGTGATTGAAAATGCCGGAAAGAGAAAAATAACAGGTTCTATCCCTCTCTGGCTGCCGTGTCCTGGATTATCCGCGGCATCGGGACATCTCATTAAAACTTTCTTTTCATTCTGTTTTATGTTATTATTAATGGGTTATTTTGTTTCCTTCAGGAGGTTTCGATTGTGGAAACAGTAATCCTGGCTTCTGCGTCTCCGCGCCGCAGCGAGCTGCTCTCGCTCGCCGGAATTCCGTTTGAAATATGCACTGCCCGTGTGGATGAGCAATGTGCCGAACCGGCAGCATCCGCGGTTCGGATCCTCTCGGCCCGTAAAGCCCTGGCTGTCAGCGGCAAGATTGCCGGCCGGTATATCCTCGCCGCCGATACCCTGGTGGAGCTGGATGGCGTAACCCTCGGCAAACCTGCCGGCCCGGAAGAGGCATCTGCGATGCTTCGCCGCCTTTCCGGAAACACCCATCGGGTGCATACAGGGGTAACCGTGGTAAATCCGGCCGGTGTCATCTATACGGACGGGGATACTTCCTCCGTCACCTTTGACGTTATCCCCGAACCGGAAATAGAAGCCTATGTTGCTTCCGGTGAACCGCTTGACAAAGCCGGCGCTTATGCAATCCAGGGCCGTGCTTCACTTTGGATCAGCCATATGGAAGGCAGTTATTCATCCGTGATCGGCCTTCCGCTTTACCTGGTTCGGTCCCTGCTGATCCGTGCGGGTTTCCCCGGTTTTTGCTGAATCCTGTATGATTTGATGATTAAGGAGATTTTCGTCTATGCCGTTCTGGGCTCCTGACATTGGTATTGATCTGGGTACAGATCAGGTTCATCTGTACGTTCGCGGCCGCGGAATCGTCATTTCCGAGCCATCCCTGGTCGTGCTTGACCGGGAAAGCCGGCATACGGTCCGTGCAGTCGGTGATGAAGCTGCTTTCCTGCTTGGCCGTTCACCGGACCGGCTGAGTCCTGTCTGGCCGATTCGTAACGGGCAGGTAGCTGATTTTGACGTAGCTGAACTGATGCTCCGTTACTTTGTTCGGAAGGCGATCGGTGTTTCCTATGTCGGCAAACCCCGGGTGATCGTTTCCGTTCCCTGCAATCTGGATGATGTCAACCGGAAAGCGCTCTCGGAAGCGGTTCGTTTTGCTGCGGGATCCCGGCATGTTTTCCTGATTGAAAAGCCTTTTGCGGCAGCGATCGGCACCGGTCTCCCGGTATATGATCCGATTGGAAACCTGGTGGTGGATATCGGTGCCGGCACCACGGATGTCGCCGTCATTTCTCTCGGCGGCCTGGTCGTTTCCCAGAGCATCCAGGTCGGGGGCAACAAAATGGATGAAGCGATTGTGGATTATCTCCGGAAGGAATGCAGCCTCCTGGTCAGCCGTCAGACCGCGGAAAATATTAAAAAGGACCTGGCCACAGCGCTCCCGCTTGAGGAGCCGCGTACCGTCCTCGTCCGCGGAATCAACCAGCTGAGCACCTCAGCCGGAACCGTCAATTTTACCTCCGACCAGGCATATAACGCGGTCAAGGGGCCCTGCGGTGCCATTATCAAAGCCATCCGCTGGGTGCTGGAGCGCACGCCGCCGGAACTTGCCGCCGATATCATGCGGGGCGGCATTCATCTTACCGGTGATGCTTCCCGCCTGTTTGCGCTGGACCGTTTTATCTCCGAAAGTCTGGGAATTCCCGTCCTGCTTGCGCGCGACCCGGGAGACTGCTGCATCCTGGGAATCGGATACCTTACTGAAAATATCCAGCTGGTTTCCCCGGGCGGAAAGGGCGGCACCCGCTGATCTGCGGGAAATGCTGCTGAATCCTGCCGATTCTTGTCAGGAAGGAGGTGATCCCCGTGCCGGAACTGAAGAGACGCAGCAAAGAAAAGAAAGACAGCCGCCCGATCGTGGTGGATGATTTTATCTATAATGATCCGGAAGAAAACGTTCCCATGGATTACGTTTCTTCCGATACGCCGGACGAAGCCGTCCGGAAACTGCAGGACAGCCGGAATGATGCGTCGTCCGTTTCTGCCGGTATTCCCGATTCTGCTGAATCTGCAGCTGAAGAATTCCTGGGGCGGAAGGATGCCTCTGCCCAGCCGTGGGTGTCTTCCTCCGGTGTAATTCTGGATGGAAAGAAACGCCAGCCGGTTGATACCCGGGGACACCGTCCCCGGAAGGAGCACCGCGGGCTGCGGGCTTTTGCGCTTACAGTGGTCACCGTTGTGCTGATTCTGTTCATTGCCGCCTACATTTTCCACCGTATTGATGAAAATATACCGTTTCTGGATAAACCGGAGATTCTGATCAGCCGGCTTGTTTCGCCTGTCCAGTCCTTCTTTTCCCGCGTAACCGATACGGCAGTTGGTTATATACGCAGCTGGCAGACCGGGGACGAACTGGCGGACAAATACGCGGATGCCATTGCGCTGAATGAGCAGCTGACCTATAAGAAAATGCTCTCTGATGAGCTGAAAGGTGAACTGGGGCAGTATACGGTGCTTTCGGACGAAGTCCGGAATATTGAAAACCTGCGCCCGATTACCTGCAAAATCACCGGCAGGTCGGACACAAATTACTTCTCCACATTCACAATTGACAAGGGCTCTGCGGACGGAATCCTTCGGGAAATGCCCGTTACATATGGATTATCCCTTGTGGGTTATATCGACAGCGTGGATCGGTACCGTTCCGTCGTCCGCACAGTGATCGATTCCAACGTTTCCATTGGGGTTGTCATCCAGTCCAACAGCCGGGACCAGGGCACGCTCAACGGTACGGTCGGCATTGACGGAGCTCCCATGTGCCGTGTCCATCTGGTGGAGAAAAGTGAGCTTCCCCGTCCCGGGGACCAGGTCGTCACATCCGGTGTCGGCATGGATTTCCTGGATGGAATCCCGATCGGTGTTATTACCGAAAGCACACGCGGATCAAAGGACAACCGGGATTATATTGTCGTAAAACCCAATGTGGATTTTGCTGCACTGGACCATGTGGTCGTGCTTCGCTATAAAACAGCTGAAAGCATAAGCAATCCGCTTGTTCCGGAAGATGTCTCCGCTCCGGAAGACAGCGGGGAAACTTCCGATGATGAATCCGGTTCCGAAAATGAACCGACGGACGAATATGACCTGTCATATGACTTTGGATCTGATGACATCGAGATGATGGATTACAACGATTATTCAGATAATCCCGAAGCGGAAACCAGCGGCGGAGATACTGGAGATGCAGATGGCATGGATGATGTGACGTTTGTGGAAATCACCGATGACGAGCCGTCTGATGAAGCCGGTCCGGAAGGAGGTGACGCCGATGCCGATTATGAAGAAGCGTGGTAAAACGCCGAAAGAAATCCGCCCCATTGTTGTGGATGATTATATTTACAATGATCCGGAAGATTCCGGTCCGGCAGATTCAGTTTCTTCCGATACGCCCGATGAAGCGATCCGCAAGCTCCGCGGCCGTTCAGCAAAAGAGCCGCCTGAATCATCCGAAGCAAAAGAAAAGGATGAAAAAGAAACCGCTTCCTCCCGGGTTTTCTCTTCCGGGATCATGCTGGATGAAAATCTTCAGCCTGTGGAGACAGCAGAGCGGCGTTCCCGCCGGAAGCATCGGCGTCTTCGTGCCGCCGCGCTTGCAACAGCCGCAGTAATCCTGATTCTGGGCCTCGGTGCATTCATTTTCCAGCGCACGTCAGGGGCGCCCCTCTTCGGCAGTGAAGACTCCCTGGTCAGCCGGCTCATCTCGCCTGTCCAGTCGGTTTTCGCCGGTATTGCTGATTCATTCGGCGGCTTTTTCCGCGAATGGAAACTTCGTGAAAACCTGCAGGCTGAACTGGACCGCGTCACAGCGGAAAATGAAGTACTCACCTATGAAACCATGCTGACGGAGGAACTTCAGGTCAAATCCCGGATGTACGCCGACCTGAAGGAAGAAGCGGATGCCAATCCCCTGCTCCGGCCGCTCATCGCCCGGATAACGGACAAATCATCCCCTACCTATTATTCAACCTTTACGATCAACAAGGGATCGGCAGACGGGATTAAACCATATATGCCCGTTACCTACGACTATTCCCTGGTCGGCTATACCGAAACCGTCCGGGAGCATGAATCCGTCGTCCGTACCATCATCGATTCCACTGCTTCCATCGGTGTGGTCATCCAGTCGATCAATGATGATCAGGGAACCCTGCGCGGAACGCTCGGGCTGGACGACGTCTCCGGCCCGCCGATGTGCCGCGTCTACTATATTCCGGAAAGCAGCCTTCCCCGTCTGCTGGATCCGGTGCTGACTTCCGGTGTCGGAATGGATTTCCAGGAAGGCATCCCGGTCGGGGAGATTGCCGAAAGCTCCCGCGGTTCGATCGAGAACAAGGAATATATACTGGTAAGGCCCAATGTGGATTTCCCCCACCTGGAATATGTGATTGTCCTTCGTTTCGTGCCGTCCCGGAATCCGGTAATCAGCCAGGCCGCCTCCCGTCCCGACTGGGAGCTGTACACCCTGGAACCGTCCTATGTACCGCCGGAGGTCCCCGTGGTGGCCGCCTCCCTCTTTGACACTCCCTCCCCGGAACCGACGGACACCCCGGCGCCGACCGAAATTCCGGAATACTGGGTGCCGACAGCCACACCCACCGAGGAACCGACTCCCACACCGACACTGACGCCGACGCCTGAGCCGACTCCCACCCCAAAGGCAACGCCGTATGTTTCACAGATTCCCTATCACATCGGCAAACGCCGGAACGAAGAACCGACACCCACACCGTCGCCGACCCCTGCGCCGACACCCACCCCGTACTATACGCCGGATCCGGATATGATGGACTGGGAGGAGGATGAATAAATGACAACCGCATCCGCCGCCCGGTATCAGTCCGGGTTTCTCCGCCGCTATCTGGTCCTTGCCTTCCTGACGGTCTTTGGTTATCTTTTCCAGGTTTGTGTGATGCCGCATGTCAAAATCGGCGGTGTGTCCCCGAACCTGCTCTTTGTGGTGATCGGAATCGTGACGGTGGCTTATGGGAAGCTGAGGGTCTTCTGGGTCGGTGCCCTTTACGGCCTGCTGATGCAGATCATGGTTCCGTCTGTCAGTTACCTCAACCTTGGAATTTATACCGTTTCCACGCTCTTCTGCTCCTTTCCCTTTGCGGACAAGCCGCTGAAGTCCCTGGAATATGACCGGGCCATCAACCGGACCCGGACTGAACTTCCCGCCTGGCTGCGCACCGTGCTCTGCGCGATGCTCAACACCTTCGTATATGAAGTGGTTAACCTGACGTATGTCTACATCTCCGGTATCAGCCTGACCGGCGCCCACATCTTCCGGGGCTTTCTGGATGTGCTGCTGACCGGTGTGCTGACATTGCTGCTGGCGTTTCCAGTGCGGCGCCTGATCTTCGGCCGCAGGCTGAACGCACCTGTGATGAAAACAGCGCCTGTTGTCTTCAAACGTGCATGATCCATCCGATTGGACAGAATCTCTGATTGCTCCGGGAAACCGGCAGAAAGGAGCTGATACTTTGCTGCAGGACGAAAAGAAGAAGAAAAAAACCGCGGAATTCTGGCGTTATGCCGCGTTCCTGGTTGTGTTGTTTCTCATTTTCATCTGGCTGACGTCCGGTCTGGTCAGGCTTCAGCTCGACCAGGCGGATATTCATAAGGAAAAAGCGGAAAGCACCAAAACCAAAACGGTTTACCTGCGCGGCAAACGCGGGTCGATCATTTCTTCCGACTCGGTAATCCTGGCGGAGGACCAGCTGGTTTACAACGTTACATTCCAGAAGGATGCTTCCGCCAATACCAAAGCGCTCTATGCGCTGTATACAAAATCCATCAATGATACCATTGATATCATCGAAAAAAACGGCGGAACCATGTGTGTCAGTTACGTGATCCGCCGGAGCCAGCAGGGTGAATGGGAATTCAATTTCGGAAGCGGTGTTTCGGACTCTGTCCTGGATACGCGCGAGCGGCAGTGGCGTTCCAACAACTATGCCACTTCTTCCCGCTACAAGACAGCGGAGCAGTGCATTGACCTGCTCAGCGCCCGCTACCAGATCGACCGGACCAAGATCTCTGAATACCGCATGCTCCAGATCATGGCGATCTATTCCGAAATGCAGATGAATATTTTCAACTCCATGCCCATTGTCATCGCGAAGGATGTATCCATTGATACCGTGACAGAAATCGAAACCCGGTCGAGTATGCTGGTCGGCATGAGCATTGAAAACGGCACCAAGCGGATTTATCCCCGCCATACCCTGGCTTCCCAGATTATCGGATATACCGGTGCGATTCCGAGCCGGGAAACATATCTCCAGCTTGCCGCCAAGGGATATGCCTACAATGACATCGTCGGCCGTGACGGCATTGAGTATTCCATGGAGGATTACCTTACGCCGAATTCTTCCCTGCGCAAGGGATATAAGGTGGTGGAACGCGATCAGATGTCCCGGATCACCCGCGTGGTGGATCCCGGGGAGCCGGCAACTGACGGCAACAACGTCCGGCTGACGCTGAACGCCGCCTACCAGGAAGTAGCGGAACGGGTCATCCGGGATAACGTGGCCACGGTCCGTTCCCTCGAGGAGGACAAAATCCACGAGGGCAAATGGCTGGAAAAATATAAGGCGGAAATCCATGCCCGGAAATGGGACCAGTTCCCTCTGGAGCTGGCGCAGCACGGCTGCCTGATTGTTCTGGATATGGAATGCCGCGTGCTGGCAATGGCCAATTATCCCACCTATGACCTCAACGCCCTGGTCAAGGGCGGCACCGATGCCGCCGTGATCCTGGGCGACAAGCGAAATGTCCTGCTGAATTACGCGATCCATTCCCGGGCCACTCCGGGGTCGATTTTCAAAATGGTAACCGGTTTTGGCGGCCTGGCATCCGGAGTGCTGTCCCCTACTGAGCGGATCTCTGACGAAGGGTATTACACCGCATACAACAAGGATGAGAAGACCGCCCCGAAATGCTGGATTTCCAAAAACCAGCGGTACCTGCATCAGGACCAGACCATCAAGGAAGGAATTGAGAATTCCTGCAACTATTTCTTCTACACCGTGGCGGATCGTCTGGGGGAAGAAAGGCTTTATTACTATTCCACGCTTTTCGGCCTCACGTCCACAACCGGCATCGACCTTCCCGGTGAGGTACGTCCTGTGGTTGGCTGCCAGCGTTCCCTTTATGATCCCAGCAAGCCGGTAAACGAAGCCAACCAGGATACTTCCCTTCCCATCATCGTTTTCAACCAGCTGAAAACGCACCTTGCCAACCAGGGCAGCGCCCGCCACATCCAGTACGAAGACGAGCGCCTTTCCGTCTGCGCCAAACGGCTGATGGATATGGCTGAACAGAAAAACCAGGGTGAAAAGGGTGAGGGATGGCTCAACGACATCCGTATCATCCTGATGGAAGAGCTGAATATGTCCCGGGAAATGGTCTACCAGCAGGTGGTCATCGGCGATACCTACCGCCTTCTCAACGATATCAAGTGGGGCGGCGGCCAGACAATCCTGACCGGTATCGGACAGTCCGTTACCGTGCTGACGCCCATTTCCGTTGCCCGCTATGTCACTGCTGTGGCCAACAAGGGAAAAGTCTACAACGTTTCGCTGATCGACTCGATTACTTCCCCCACCGGCGAAATCCTTGCCGAACGCGAACCCTCCCTGCAGTGGACGCTGGAAAAGGGAGAGGAACTGATGCCCTATATTCACAAGGGGATGAAGGGCGTTACGGACGATACCGGTACCGCGGCGAAATATTTCAGGAACTGGCCCTACAAGGATCAGATCGCCGCAAAAACCGGAACCGCTCAGGTTACCCGTATCGACGTGGAGGATAACGCCTGGTTTGTCTGCTTTGCCCCGCTTGAAAATCCGGAAATTGCCGTGGTCTGCTTTATCCCGAGCGGTGCTTCCGGCGGATACGCTTCCCAGGCGCCCCGCGATTTTATTGAGTGGTATATGAAGCAAAAGGAACTGCGCAATACGGAGATTGTACTCCCCCTTGGCAACTCCCTTGCGCCCTGATTGTTCTCCCGGTTTCTGATTGACTCTACAGGAGGTTCTGTCATGTCCGTTTCCATCTGTGTCGCGTCCGGAAAGGGCGGTGCCGGCAAATCCACCGTCACGGCCAATCTCGGTGCGTGCCTTGCCCGTCGGGGCCATTCTGTCGTGATTATTGATACGGATATCGGCCTTCGCTCACAGGATGCGCTTCTTTCCCTGGAAAACCAGGTGGTTTATGACCTGGTGGATGTGGCTTCAAAGGACTGCCGGCTCGACCAGGCGCTCCTTGCCCATCCGTCCATTCCGGGTCTCAGCCTGCTTCCGGCCTCCCAGTTCGCCCGTGTGCGTTCTCTGGAACCGGAACGTCTCCGCAAAATCCTGAAGGAACTGCTTCGATCCAGCGATTTCGTGCTGGTTGACTGCCCGGCGGGTGTTGAACGCGGATTCCGCAATGTGCTGAATGCCGGTGTGGACCAGGCGATCCTTGTGACTACGCCCGATGACATCTCAATCCGCGACGCGGAGCGGGCCGCACAGATCATGGAGGCAAAGCATTCAGCCCGTCCCCGCCTGATCGTCAACCGGCTGGATAACGATCTCATCCGGAAAGGGGAAATGTATTCCGCCCGTACCGTTGCCGATACGCTCGATCTTGAACTGCTCGGTGAGATTCCGGAGGATCCGGCCGTTTACCGTGCGATGCTGCGGCATGCGCTCTTCTGTGATTATGACTGCGAGGCGCGCCGTGCGGTCATGCGCATTTCAGCCCGTCTCTGCGGGGAGGAACCGCCTTTTCCGGCTTACGGTTCGAAGAAGCCCTCCCTCTTCCGCCGCCTGTTCCCATCCGATCTGAAGGAGGTACTTCCGCTTGGCAGCCATTGATGATTCCCGCCGGACAAGGGCCCATGTGGACGGCATCCTGCTTGCCCTTGTATTCGGCATGGCCGTCTTCGGCGTGGTCGCGGTATGTGTGGCGACATTCTCTCCGGATTCCGATCCCGATACTTCTTTCCTGAATCATGTGGTGAATTCAGACTCTGCAATGAAGCAGTGCCTGTTCCTGATGCTGGCCCCGCTGGTGGTCGGTGTTATCACGGTTTTCCCCCACGATCTGCTCCGCCGGCGGGCAGAATTGTTCTACTGGATTGCGTTTTTCCTGCTCGCCTTCACCACGGTCTTCAACCGGGCCCAGGGCGTAAAAGCCTGGCTGGACATTATCTGGGGCTACACCATCCAGCCGGCTGAGTTTACCAAGCTGGCGCTGATCCTCCTGCTGGCGAAGTACCTGGCCCGCCAGGATCGGCCGCTTTCCGACAGCCGGTCATTTATCCGCATCTTTGCGCTGGTCGGTCTGCCTGGCATCGTCATCCTGATGGAAGGCGAAACGGGCTCCCTGCTGGTGATTATCTTCATGTTTGCTGTAATGCTGTATTTTGCGAACGTCTCTCTGAAAACACTCGGTATCCTGGCCGGAATCGCTGTTCTCGGTATCCTTGCGCTTGCCGGACTCATGATGCTGACCAGTTCCGGAGAGGACAATTACCGCCTGGCCCGGATCCTCAGCTGGATCGATCCGGAACAGTATTCATCATCCGATGCTTATCAGCAAACCATGTCCAAGATGACCATCGGATCGGGAGGAATCACCGGCAACGGTATGTTCGTCCAGGGGGCAATTTCGCAGCTGAACTATGTGCCGGCTGACTGGACAGACTTTATCTACGCGACGATCGGCGAAACCTGGGGATTTGCCGGGTGCATCGCCGTCCTGGTCGCATATGTCCTGATCCTGCTGCGTATGCTGTACCTGGCCTGGTATACGCGCGACAAGTTCGGGCGTCTCATCATTATCGGTGTAATGGGCATGCTCCTCTTCCATGTACTGGAGAATATCGCCATGACCCTGGGACTGATGCCGATTACCGGTATTCCGCTTCCCTTCCTGTCCTATGGCGGATCCAATATGATGACCAACATGGGCGGTGTCGGCCTGGTGCTGAATGTCACGCGGAACCGCTCGATCTCAATCCCGGTCAACACACCCCAGACCATGCACAACCCTTACGGCATCAGGAGAACTTTTAAGACCAAAGCATATTAAGGGAGCATCACTATGGAACGTATCAGCCCCGATTATCTCGTCATATCCCCGGATTACGCCGGCACCATGTCATCCGTCGTCCTTCCTTTCCTCCGGGATCGGGAAAACCAGGTCTCCCTCACCGCCCCGGACGGCACACCCCTTTACTGCGTCACATACAATGCGGATCATCCGGCTGGTACGGTATTGGTTCTTCACGGTTTCACGGAAAATGCATACAAGTATTCGGAATTGATTTATTCCCTGCTGCGCAGCGGTTTTTCGGTTGCTGCCTACGATCAGCGTGGACATGGCCGGTCCGGCCGCACTTCCGGCATTTCCGATTCTTCTGTCACCCATGTGGAGCATTTTGACGACTACGTTTCAGACCTGAAAATGGTCGTGGACAGGCTTCTGGCTCCGCTGCCGGAGCCCCATATGATCTTCGCCCATTCGATGGGCGGGGCCGTCGCTGCGCTTTTCCTGGAGAAATACCCGGACGTTTTCCGCGCGGCGCTCCTCTGCGCCCCGATGATTGCCCCGAACACCGGCGGGATTCCGGTTCCGGCCGCCAGGGCCGTTTGCCGGGCTGCAAAGCTCGCCGGACGCGGCAAACGCCATCCGTTCTTTATGAAGCCCTGGTCCGGCCCGGAGGATTTCAGCACCTCCTGTGCCACAGATCCTGCCCGCTTTGCCTGGTACGATGAAATCAAAACCTCCCGGGAGGAATTCCGGAACAGCGTGCCGACGTACAACTGGACGCTGGAATCCCTCGGTGTTACAGACAGGATTCTGGCACCCGGCGCTCCGGAAAAGATCACCTGTCCGGTCCTCCTGTCCTCAGCGGACAAAGATTTCAGTGTCATGCCGGAACCACAGAAATCCTTTATTGACCGTGTTCCGCAGGGAAAACAGATCTTTGTCAGGGATTCCCGCCATGAGATATTCCGGTCCGCCAATGATGTTTTCTTCCCCTGGTGGCATCAGGTGCTTGAATTCTTCCGCACCAATCTGGAAGGGTGATGAATGATGAAACAGTCCCGTTGGTTTCTCTGCATTTTTGCTGCCCTGATGGGCGTCTGCACGCTGATCTTCATCTGGCAGGTCCCTGCATCTTCCTCCATGGCTTTCAGGCTGTCGGAAGCGCAGCTCAGCCTGGAAACAGCCCAGGGGCGTGAACGTAAGCAGCAGGCCGAATATGACCGGGCGGTGCAGGATATCCAGGCTGCGAAGGAACAGCTGGAAGCGATTACACCGCAGCATGAGGAAGTGCAGGCAGCCCGGGACGCCCAGGTGGCTGAACGAAAGGAACTGAAAGCACGGAAAGAGGAGCTCCTGAAACTGCTTTCCGCTCTGCTTCCGGAGGAAACCGCAGAAGAGGAGGCATCAAAATGACCCATACGCCGAAAAAGCATTCTGTTCCGGCCATTGTCCTGTTCGCCGCCCTTCTTTTTGCGATCATCCTGTCCGCTTCCTTCCTGATCCGGTATCATCGGGATTCTGTGGAATTGCGGTCCCTGACAAAACAGTTCAATGAAGTGACGGACCACTGGAAACAGATCGATGCCGACAAACAGGTCCTGAAAACCGAACTGAAATCCCTCACCAATCAGATCGCCGATGCGGAAGACGATATCGCTTCTGCTGAAAAAAGGCAGAAAGACATTGATTCCCTCCGGGAGGAAATTAATGCCCTGGAAGAACAGGTTGCCGCCCTTTCACCGTCTTCTTCTGCGGAATAACTGTGGAACTGGGCGCAAAAAACCATTGACACTCACGTGTGAATCTGATAAAATATCATCTGTTGCGGGGATTCACCCGCGGTGCCTGGGTGTGGCGCAGTTTGGTAGCGTGCTTGAATGGGGTTCAAGAGGCCGGAGGTTCGAATCCTCTCACCCAGACTTGGCAGAGCCGTCAGCGGCTCTGTTTTTTTGTTTTTGTCCGATGGCTCTTCCCTGGCAGGAGCCCTGCCCGCTTTTTTACTCGTTTTCCGGGAAGGAATCCCTGTCTCTGTTCGTTTTATTGATTGATCGGGTATCGAATGATACCCGGATTCAGCCTCGGGAGAATATGCGTCCCCCATCGCATATACTCCCGGATTCTTGGAAAGGAGCCGGACTCACAGTCCGGAATCATCATGAAAAAGCTTTTTGTTCTTCTTCTCTCCCTGCTGCTTGTTTCTGCAGCGCTGACAACCGCTGTGGCAGAAGAATCCGCCCTTCGCCTGGTTGTTGATAATCTTGCGGAAGTCCTGCTGGATATGGATAACGTAACAGTCTCCGGCACCGCGGAATTTTCCCTGGACGGCGAGTGGTTCAAATCAGTGGATACGGTCTATAAGCAGTGCGGTTACCGCTCATCCTGGAAACTGGATCTTCTCAGTCCCCTGCCCGACGGCGAAAAGAAAGCTTCCGGCTGGACGATCCTTGCGGATGAAGAGAAGCGTCATGTCATCGAAGTCATCTATCCCGGCACCTACATTACGGGAACCGGTGGCAGCCAGAATTCCATCCTTCGTCCGTCTGTCAGCCTGAATGTTGTTGCGGATATCGTGCGCAGCCTGGCGGATTACGCAGACCTGGTTCTCGGCAAAGATGCCGTCACCGTTGAAAAGGAAAGTGACAATATCACCGGTGTCCGGATCGTGCTTGATGAAAACAAGCCCGCAATCGTGGATACAGCCCTAAACCTGGCTGCCCGCTATGCGGCGGACCGTTATTTCAGCATGGATTATGATCAGCAGAATCCCCGCTATATGGGCAATATGGAGTATTATTATACAACGACCCAGGCAATTCTGAATGCCACCCGTTCCTATTCCCTGAAAAGTGCGGATATTGCCGTAAAGCGCGGCCCCGGAACCTTCCTTTCTTCTGTTTCCGGTAATGTCGCGGTAAACCTGAATACCGCCCATGATGGAATCCGCCTGCTGGAGTTCTCATTTGATTTCAGGATTTCCGATATTGACAAAACAGTTGTCGACCGCTTCAAGGCATCCGATTACGGGGTAAAGCTGCGTGAAAACTATGTCGATTTCACCCAGCCCGCCAATGTCCTGTCCATTCCGGAAGGCTCTGTGGTTCCGGCTCACGATGAGCGGGATTTCCCGGAAGATATCGAAGCCTGGGAAATCTCTCTCTGGGACAAGGCTGGTTATGATGGGGAAAAAGTCATCCAGTACAATGACGGGCTTTGCACCTGCACCTTTGCGGAGGACGGCACCCTGCTTGAGCTTCAGGATACCGCGGCTCCGTGGCTGAGCATGTACGTGGATGGCTCCCAGATCGAATGGTTTGATGAAAAGCCGGTCGCTGCGGATGAGAAAACCACACAGAAGCTCCTTGATTTCCTGGCATATGCCAATCCCGGTATGGAGAAGAATTTCGCCTCCTTCAACCTGGCATGGCGCGTCCGGTATGACGGCAGGTCCTATGTCCAGTATGAGGGCATTGCCAAGGACGGCGGCGAGGAAACCGTTCTCTTTGTGCTGAACGAGACGGCTGATTTCCTCATCCAGTACTTCTCCTGCATCTCCAATGGCTGATTTTTCGGCATAATGAACGGGCCCCGGGTAAAACCCGGAGCCCGTTTCTCTTTGCCTTTTTTTATCTCAGCGGTACGTATCCGGCCTGCCGGATACAGGCCTGGCCGTCATCGCTGATCAGCCAGTTCACGAACTTTTCCGCATTCTCATTTCCCTTTTCATATACCGCGTAATAATACACGGTGAAGGGGTATGTACCGTTCTGCAGGTTCTCGTCTGTCGGAGCTGCTCCGTCTACCGTCAGCACCTTTACGTCGCCGCTTTTGTACAGGCCGTTGACATAATACAGATAGCTGTATCCGATCGCTTCCCGGGCATTGTCATAGCTGCCGACCTGGGCAATCAGATCGGACATACCGTCGGATATCAAACTGACTTCTGCCGCGGTCAGGTTCCAACCCTGCATCACCAGTTCCTCCATGGCGGTCTGGCTTCCCGAACCGTGAGGCCGCTGATATGCGGCAATCGGAAGTGCCTCCTCGCCGCCCACTTCATCCCACAGCCGGATTGTACCGGAATAGATATGCCGGATCTGGTCTGCAGTTAGTTCATCCACCGGATTTTCACTGTTGACCAGGAATACAAATGCGTCATAGCATACCGGAACCATCACCAGTTCCTTGCCGGCATCATCGGCTGCTTTACGTTCATCCGCATTCGGACCGGTGCCGATCACGATGTCAATCGGGTGCGCGTCATCCATCATGATTCCTCTGGAAGCGATCGTCACGGTGGGATTGGCCTTTCCTTCCGTCAGCCGGTCGTAGGCGTTCGGTGTTGTGGAAAAGTTCACAAACCCGTTCAGGTCCTCCTCCGCCAGGTCCAGCCACTGCCGGGCCAGTTCCATCGCCAGCGGCACGCAGACCGTGCTGCCATCCATGGACGGATAGGTTCCCCAGTCTCCGATATACAGGCCTTCCTGGCCTTCCATCGGCTTCGGTTCGCCCAGCCGGAACTCTTCAGTGTTCTGTACGATACGCTTCCAGTTTTCTCCCCGTTCCAGGCTCTGGTTGATCTGTCCCCAGGATCCCTGTGCCATCGCCGCTGCCGGAACCAGCAGCACCAGTGCAGTAATGACGCAAATCAGCTTTTTCATTTTCTTCATTTTCTGAGTCCTCTTTTCTGCTTTCTCCAGGCCGTATTTACGGCTCTTCCTCCACAATCTTCAGTTCGTCCCGGATCACCCATCCGGTTCCGTACGCGGTTTCAACCTTCAGCCAGTTTCCGTTTTCCTCCAGAACCTTGGCCTGGGTTTCAATATACAGGTGGTTGATCTTCATTCCGCCCGGTGCGTCCATCAGCGCCGCGGAATCTTCTTCCGGCACGATGATGCCATACTTATACCCATTCCCGTTTTTCTCCCGGAAGAGGTTGACCTCATCCAGATCCAGGCTGATATCTTCCAGGTATGTGCCGTTTTCCATCACG
>JAEEGL010378575.1_pt1 | contig 16902 bp, 12 predicted proteins | sample 9134231 | NCBI WGS metagenome assembly JAEEGL01 (sample SAMN16246548, study PRJNA631951) | gut metagenome | biome: gut microbiome; feature: rumen; material: fiber-attached | host: Bos | place: Iran: Karaj | collected 2018-10
CGATCAAACGATCAAACGACTCCCCTCCTACGGCTGCTGCGGCAGCTGCGCGAGGGAGCGGGCGATGTCCTCGTCGCTGGGGATGTAGTCGGCCATGACGTGGTCGTTGTACTGCTGATACGCGGTCATGTCGAAGTAGCCCGTGCCCGTCAGTCCGAACAGGATCGTCTCGGTCTTGTTCTCGCGCTTGCAGCGGAGGGCCTCGTCGATGGCGGCGCGGATGGCATGGGACGACTCGGGCGCGGGCAGCGTGCCTTCGACGCGGGCGAAGAGCTGCGCGGCCTCGAAGACGGACGTCTGCTCGACGCTGCGGGCCTCCATCAGCTTGTCGTGGTAGAGCTGGGAGAGGATCGAGGACATCCCGTGGTAGCGGAGGCCGCCGGCGTGCGACGGCGACGGAATGAAGTCGGATCCGAGCGTGTACATCTTGGCCAGCGGGCAGATGTGGCCGGTGTCGCAGAAGTCGTAGGCGTAGCGGCCGCGCGTGAAGGATGGGCACGAGGCGGGCTCGACCGCGATGAAGCGGTAGTCGGCCTCGCCGCGCAGCTTCTGCCCCATGAACGGGGCGATCAGGCCGCCGAGGTTGGAGCCGCCGCCCGCGCAGCCGATGATGACGTCGGGCCGCACGCCGAGCTTCTCGAACGCCGCCTGGGCCTCCAGGCCGATCACGGACTGGTGGAGGAGGACCTGGTTGAGCACGGAGCCGAGGACGTAGCGGTAGCCGGGGGTGGTGACCGCGGCCTCGACGGCCTCGCTGATGGCGCAGCCGAGCGATCCCGTCGTGCCGGGATGCGCCTCGAGGATGGCGCGGCCGACGTTCGTCGTGTCGGACGGCGAAGGCGTCACCGACGCCCCGTAGGTGCGCATGACCTCGCGGCGGAATGGCTTCTGCTCGTAGGAGACCTTCACCATGTAGACGCGGCAGTCGAGCGAGAAGAACGAGCACGCCATCGACAGGGCCGTGCCCCACTGGCCGGCGCCGGTCTCGGTCGTGACGCCCTTGAGGCCCTGCTCCTTCGCGTAGTAGGCCTGCGCGATGGCGCTGTTGAGCTTGTGGGAGCCGGAGGTGTTGTTGCCTTCGAACTTGTAGTAGATATGCGCGGGGGTGCCAAGGGCCCGCTCCAGGAAGTAGGCGCGGATCAGCGGCGACGGACGGTACATCTTGTAGAAATCGTAGATCGGCGCCGGAATCGGAACCCACTGCGTGTCGTTGTCCAGCTCCTGGCGGGCCAGCTCCGTGCAGAACACGGGCGCGAGGTCGTCGAGCGTCGCCGCCTTGCCGGTGCCCGGAACCACCAGCGGCGCGGGCTTGACGGGCATGTCGGCGCGGACGTTGTACCAGGCGCGGGGAATCTCGTTTTCGGCGAGGTACGTCTTGTAGGGAATGGACTGGGCGGTCATGGTTGGCTCCTGGGGTTCAATGCGTCATGTTTCTATACGTAGAAACTTCGTGCGGCGTCTTATACCCGCCCCGCCCCCCCCCTGTCAAGGGAATAGCCCAAAAATTTTTCACTCCCCTCCGCCACCCCTCGAAATGCTGTGATTTTACGGCAAAATCAACGGAATTTCAGCATTCTTTCCCACCATGCCGGTTCTGCCCCGTCCGCTCCGCCGGCCGTCCCTCGCGCGCCCTCCCGCCGAAAAACCCATTGCCCCCCGCCCCCCCCCGCGCTAGAATCCGGCACCCCCTAACAGGAAGGATCAAACCGATGCACACGCTCCTCTCTCCCGCCGTCCAGGCCTCCCTCGGAGGCTCCTCCCTCATCCGCCGCATGTTCGAAGCCGGCCTCGAGCTCAAGAAGAAGTACGGCAACGACAACGTCTACGACTTCTCGCTCGGCAACCCCGACCTGGCCCCGCCGCCCGCCGTCAAGACCGCCCTGGAGCAGATCGCCTCCACCGCCGACCAGCCCCTCGCCCTCGGCTACATGGCCAACGCCGGCTTCCCCTCCACCCGCGCCGCCTTCGCCCGCCTCGTCACCCGCGAGCAGGGCATTCCGACGGCCCCGGAGAACATCGTCGCCACGGTCGGCGCCGCCGGCGGCCTCAACGTCTTCTTCCACGCGGTGCTGTCCCCCGGCGACGAGGTCCTCGTCCCCTCCCCCTACTTCGTCGAATACGGCTTCTACTGCGGAAACCACGGCGGCCGCCTCGTCCCCGTCCCCACCCGGCCCGGCGATTTCTCCCTCGACCTCCCCGCCATCCGCGCCGCCATCACCCCCGCCACCCGCGCCATCATCATCAACACGCCCAACAACCCCACCGGCCAGATCTACCCCGCCGAAGACCTCGCCGAGCTCGGCCGCATCCTCGCCGAGGCCTCCGCGCGCCACGGCCGCGTCATCTACCTTGTCAGCGACGAGCCCTACCGCGCCCTCAACTACACCGGCGAGCCCCTCCCCTCCATCTTCCAGGCCTACGAGCATTCCGTCGTCATCGGCTCCTTCTCCAAGACCCTCTGCCTGGCCGGCGAGCGCATCGGCTACGTCGCGCCCAACCCCCTCATCGGCCCCGGCCTCTCCGACCTCATGGCCGGACTCATCCTCGCCAACCGCACCCTCGGCTTCGTCAACGCCCCCAACATCGGCCAGCGCATCGCCGAGGCGGCCATCGACGCCTCCGTGGACCTCGCCACCTACCAGCGGCGCCGCGACCGCCTCGCGGCCATCCTCGGCGCCGCCGGCATCTCGTTCGTCCTGCCCAAGGGCGCCTTCTACTTCTTCGCGCGCTCCCCGGTCCCCGACGAATCCAGGTTCGTCGACGCCCTCCTCGCCCAGCGCATCCTCGTCGTCGCCGGCTCCGCGTTCGGACTCTCCGGACACGTCCGCCTCGCCTTCTGCGTCGCCGATTCCACCATCGAAAACTCCGCCCCCGGCTTCCTGGCCGCCATGGAAAACTTCCGCTAGCCGCGTGCTAAAACGCTTTTTGCTTGCGTCCCCCCCTCTCCGCGCCTATTCTTACCCGCGAAAAAACAACCCCTAACAAGGACATAACCATGAAGAAACTCGCAATCGTTCTCACCGCCGCGCTGGCCCTTGCCGCCACCGTCGCCACCGCCGAAGAATCCGCGGTCTCCGCCTCCCTCTCCGGCGACATCCTGTCCGCCTACGCCTCCCGCGGCCAGATCCTCAACAAGGAAGCCGTCTTCCAGCCCAACTTCTGGGTCGGCCTGCCCTTCGGCTTCGAATTCAACATCTGGGCCAACATGGACCTCACCGACTCCGACAGCTCCTGCGATCCCGAGTCCGGCTGGAAGTGGACCGAGTTCGACCTCGAGCCCATCTACAACGTCCCCGTCCCCGGTTTTGACCTCCAGGTCGGCGCCGTCTACTTCACCTATCCCCAGGCCGATGCCGACAACGACTACGACGTCTACGTCAAGGCCGCCAAGAACTTCGAGATCAACGACCGCCTCAGCGTGAAGCCCTCGCTGCGCTTCCAGCACCGCCTTTCCAACAGCGATGACTGGTACCTGCAGGCCATCGTCTCCCCCTCCTACGCCCTGGGCGCCATCTGCGGCCGTCCGGTCACCCTCGGCGCCGACTTCGAGGTCGGCTATGCCGGGTCCTACTACGTCCACAACAGCTACTGCTCCAAGGACAAGGCGGCGTTCTCCCACGCCCAGGTCGTCGGCAAGCTCGGCGTCGGCCTCACCGACAAGCTGACCGTCGGCATCAAGGGCGGCTACTCCACCGTCCTCGACAGCGACATGCGCGACGACATGAAGACCCCCGACGAGGAAGGCAACAAGCCCTATCCCGAGATCGACTACGGCTTCGGCGGCGTCTACTTCAACTACGACTTCTAGTCGCCCAACCATCCCCCACAAGGCCCGGCGCAACCCGCCGGGCTCTTTTTTTGCCCGCAGCCCCACCCACCCGCTCTTGAGCAAGTTCGGTTTTTCTCGAAAATATCGATAATATCGAAATTATCGATAATATCGAGTGTTCTTGCGCCCCATTTTCGCCGCGTTTTCGCTCTGCCCCCCTCCCGCCTCTCTTCCCGCCATGGCGCGGCAGCGCCCCCTGACTCCTGACTCCTGACTCCTGACTCCTGACTCCTCTCTCCCCTCTCTTTTTGCTTCTCCTCCCGCGTTCCCGGCTTGCAAAAACCTCCGTTGGGGGGCATAGTTCCGCTACCATGAAATCTTTTCTGTCGAATTATCGGATGTGGGTGGTGATTTGGATGGTCCTTCTGGGCCTGAACCTGGCGGTGGGCACTCAGCTGTATGCGCAGGAGCAGGCGGCCTCCGGAACCGCCGCGGCCAAGGAAGACGCCGCCCAGGACGACGATCCCTACGAGATGTATTCCCTCTTTTCCACGGTCGTCGAGCAGGTCCGCGCCCACTACGTGGATGCCGACGCCTCCACCTACCGCGACCTGATCTACGGCGCGCTCCGCGGCATGTTGCAGTCGCTGGACCCCTACTCCCAGTTCATGGACGCCGAGGAGTTCACCGAGATGCGCGAGGACACGGCCGGTAAGTTCGGCGGCCTCGGCATCACGATCGGCATGCGCGAGGGCCTGCTGACCGTCATCTCCCCGATGGAAGGCACCCCGGCGTTCCGCGCGGGCATCCTGCCCGATGACAAGATCGTCGAAATCGACGGCGAAACCACGGACAATCTCGACCTTTCCGAGGCCGTGAAGCGTCTGCGCGGCGACCCCGGCACCGACGTCACGATCAAGGTCTTCCGCCCCCGCATCCAGAAATACAAGACCTTCACGCTCGAGCGCGCCATCATCAACGTCCCCTCCGTCAAGGATGCCCGCATCCTGCCGGGCGGCATCGCCTACATCCGCATGCTGCAGTTCGGCCAGGACACCGCGCGCGACTTCCAGCGCGAACTCGAAAACTTCGTCAGCCAGGACGCCAAGGCCTTCGTGCTCGACCTGCGCGGAAACCCCGGCGGACTGCTCACCGCCGCCGTGGAAGTCGCCCAGCCCTTCCTCAAGCGCGGCGACCTCATCGTCTTCACGCGCGGCCGCAACGGCAACGTCGACCATTCCTACCGCGCGCATCCCCGCTTCAAGTTCCCGGACATCCCCATGGTCGTCCTCATCAACGGCGCCTCCGCTTCCGCCTCGGAGATCGTGGCGGGCGCGCTCCAGGACAACCACCGCGCCATCCTGGTCGGCGAGAAGTCGTTCGGCAAGGGCTCCGTGCAGACCATCATGCCCCAGGAGGGCGACACGGCCATCCGCCTCACCACGGCCAAGTACTACACGCCTTCCGAGCGCGTCATCCACGACAACGGCATCGAGCCCGACGTCGTCGTCCCCATCTCGTTCGAGACCTGGCGCAAGATCATCCTCGCCCGCAACAAGGCCGAGGAAACCGCCGCCGGCGAGGCCGCCCAGACCGACACCGACAGCGACATGGAAGGCTGGACCGAGTCCGTCCCCGACCAGGACAACGAGGAATCCCTGCCCGAATTCCAGGACCAGTCCCAGATCAAGCCCAAGGACGGCGCCGACAGCCTCTTCGACGATGCGGACAGCGACACCGACGACGACGACTCCGCCAACGGCGAAGTCTCCGATCCCCAGCTCGACCGCGCCTGCGACATGCTGCGCGGCATCCTGGTCTTCCACCAGCGCTAGGCGTCCCGGCCATGCCCCTGGTCCTTGGCATCGAGTCGTCCTGCGACGAAACGGCCGCGGCGGTCGTTCGCGACGGCCGGACCGTCCTTTCCTCGGTCGTCCACACGCAGATCGCCGCCCACCGCCCCTACGGAGGGGTCGTGCCCGAAATCGCCTCCCGGGCGCACGTCGAGAACTTCCCGGCCGTCGTCGCCGCCGCCATCGAGCAGGCGGGCATCCGCTACGCCGACCTCGACTGCATCGCCGTCACGCACGGCCCCGGACTGGTTGCATCGCTGCTCGTGGGGCTGACCGGCGCGCGCTCTCTCGGACAAGCCATCGGCCGCCCCGTCTACGGCGTCAACCACATGGAAGGCCACCTCGCGGCCCTCTTCCTCGATCCGGCCGTTCCCACGCCCGAAGACGTCTCGCCCGCGCTCGTCCTCATGGTCTCCGGTGGCCACTCCTGCCTGCTGGGGATGAAGGCGTTCGGCGACTACCAGCTCCTCGGCGAAACCCTCGACGACGCCGCCGGCGAATGCCTCGACAAGGGCGCGACCCTCCTCGGACTCGGCTATCCCGGCGGCCCCGCGATCCAGGCCGCCGCGACCGGCGACCCGCATTTCGTGGATTTTCCCCGCGGTCTCGCCCACACCTCCCGAACCGCCACCACCGAAAACGGACTCGACCTCCGCCTCTGCTTCTCCTTCTCCGGGCTCAAGACCTCCCTCCGCTACTACCTCCAAGGCCATCCCGACGCCCTTCCCGGCCACCTCCCCGACCTCGCCGCCTCCTACCAGGACGCCGTCATGGGCGCCCTCGCCGACCGCACCGAGGAAGCCATCCGCAAAACCCACGCCAAGACCCTCTTCTGCGTGGGCGGGGTCGCCCGGAATGCGCTGCTCCGCGAAAAGCTGGCCACCCTGGCCCGCCGCCGCAGGCTCGCCCTCTACCTCACCCCGATGGCCTACTGCACCGACAACGCCGCCATGATCGCGGCCGCCGCCGGTCTCCGCCTGGTCCGCTCCCTCCCCCTCCCCTTCGCCCTCGACGCCGACCCCACCCTCCCCCTCGTCGAAGAGGAATAAGCTCCTTCCCCCAAACTTTTATTTGCCCAGGGAGCCTTGCCGCGGATCCTGGCCGACATCGCAGACGGAGCAGTCCAGGCAGGGCGACTTTCCACGCATCGCGCGCCAGCGGTTGCGGAGCGCCCATTTCAGCGGGAAGCGGACGTACTTGTGCATCACCGGGCTTGCGGTGCCCACCATCCAGCAATTCTTCGGGCAGGTGCGGACCTTCGCCCGGACCTCGGCTGCGCGCTCGCTCCGCCACACGGTCATGAAATCCCCGGCCGTGCGGATGTTGCCCATCGACTCCATCCAGTACTTTTCCTCCAGTCCGTTGCACGGATACACCTCGCCCCACGGATCGATGAAGAAATTCGCGCTTCCCGCCTCGCACGGCAGCATCCGCCGCCCGCCCCGCACGTAGTTGATCAGCCCCATGTTGAACCACGCCCGGAACCAGCTCTTCGGATGACGCTCCGCCAGCTGCCAGCGGATCAGCTGCTCGAAATCCTTGCACACCACGTCCTGGTTCGTGATGGTGTTGTCGTCCTTGTGGAAATAATAGGAGTTGTGGAACGCCGCCGTCGCGAACTCCATGCCCAGCTCGCGCGACAGCCTGTACAGCGCCAGCATGTCCCCGCTGTTGTGGTTCGACACCGTGCAGCCGAACCCGATGTCCTTCAGTCCCATCCCGCGCAACGTCAGCAACGTCCGCAATCCTTTGTCGAATCCGCCCGGCCGCCCCCGCAGCTCGTCGTTCTTCTGGCTCAGCCCCTCGATGCTGATTCGGATGCCAATCTGCGGAAACCGCCGCGCCAGCTCCACCACACGATCCTCGAACCAGCCGCTCGTCGAGATGACGATCCGCTCCGTATGGCGGTAGCATTCCTCCACAATCTCGGCGAGGTCCTCGCGAATGAACGGCTCGCCCCCGGTCAGATTGATGAACTTCAGCCGTGGCAGCGTTTTCAGGTCCGCGGCGCAAATCTCCTCCTCTTTCTTCGTCGGATGCTGCCAGATGTTGCACATCTGGCACCGCATCGGGCAACGATACGTCAGAATCAGACTCGCATCCGTCGGTTCAGGAACCGCATTCGAAACCACCTTGCTCATCATCCATCCTTTCCCGCCGGCGTCCCCGCGCCGTGCGTGTCCAGCGACCGGTAGACCTCGGCGGTCTGCGCCGCGATCCGATCCCAGTCATATCGTCCCATGTCATAGTCAAGCCGCTCCGGGCTCCCCTCCGCAAGCATCGCCTTCAGCCGTTCCGCCAGCGCGGGCACGTCGCCCACCGGGAAATAGCATTCAGGCGACAGCCCCACCTCCAGATTCGGAGCGATATCCGAAACCGCGACCGGCAGCCCGTACGCCATCGCCTCCAGCAGCGAGATCGGCAGTCCTTCGTGCGACGACGGCAGGACAAACCCGCGCGCCCCGGACAGCAACGCCCAAAGCGGCGCGCCGGAGAGCCGGCCCGGCAGCACCACGTCCTCGCGGCGGGCCATCGCCTTCAGCTCCTCCGAATAGTCATCCTTGAAATCCGCGTCCCCCGCCAGGACCAGCCGAATCCGCCCCTCCCGCACCGCCGCAACGTCCTGCCTCAGCAATTTCCATGCCGCCACGAGATGATGCAGATTCTTCTCGGGGACGAACCGGCACGTCGTCAGCACATAGCCCCGGTCCCGTAGCCCCAACCGCTCAAATAACGCCGAATCTGTCATCGGAACCGCTTGGGGCGCGCCGTTCGGAATCAGCACCAGATCGTGGCGTCCGAACGTCTTCTCCACCCGCTGCCGGATCACCTCCGCGATGACAATCACGCGATTCGCCATCTTGCACCCGAACCGCTCGCCGAGACGGAGCGCCCAGCGTGCCGCCCGCCCCCATTTCGCGCGTTCATAGTCGAATCCGTGATGCGTAAACACCACCTTCAGCCCCAGCAGACGCGCCAGCGGAACCGCCAACGCGGGCCCGATCGCATGGATATGCACCACATCCGCGCCCGCCCGCTTCGCCGCCCAGACCGCCCGCACCGTATGGATGATCGCTTCCAGCGACTTCCGACGCGGCGACGGCACATCCAGCAACCTCACCCCTTCCCATTCGCCCACCACCTCCGAATCCTGCACATACCCAGACCGCCGCACCACCGTGATGTCGAACCCCATCCGCGCCAGCCGTGGCATCAGCGCCTCGCAATGCACCTCCACCCCGCCCATGACATGCGGAATCCCCCGCGTCCCGGTCACAAACACCTTCATCGCCCCTCCCCCGCAGACGACATATTCCTGTTGTCCATCCTGCCACTCATCCGTCTCCTCACCATACCCCAATCCCCCCCCCGCCGCAACTCCCATGTGCGGCCCCCCCGCCCTCGATGGGGTTGCCGGACCGGGGTTCCGGGGTTCCGGGTTTCGGGCATTCCGGGTCGGATATCCGGAGCCCCGGAATCCCGGAATCCCGCCCCTCTTCACCCATCAATTAATGTGATTTTACGGTAATTCATTGGCATTTTTCAGCATTTTTCCAGCCCCCTCTCCCCTCGGCCTCCCGCCCGCTTCTCTTTTCACTTTTCACTTTTCACTGCGCGCCGCATGCCGCGCCGCGCCCACCTTTTTTCTTGCCTTTTTCTGTCCCATCCCCAACTCTTTTCAGTATGCGGACGGTCCCGCGCCGGACCGCCCCCCCATCCCGCCATTTCTTTTACTTCCTTTTTACAATTCTCTGACAACTCCCTCGCTCCGTTGTGCTTGAATTCCCTCGTACGCGGGCGTCGGATTCCCCGCCGTCCTCAACCCCGAAAGGCCCTCCCATGAATTCCAAGCAGCCCATCCATCCCACCCACATCCTCCCCGTCCTCCTCGCGCTACTCCTCGCGTTGCCGCTCCCGGCGCTCGCCAAGCGCAAGCCCAAGCCCGCCCCTGGCGCCGTCTCCGTCGCCATCGCCCCCGAGCGGCGCGTCCTGGCCGCCGACCGCCCCGAAGCCGCGCTCGTCAAGATCGGCCTCACCGGCGCCGCCCTCCCCTCCGGCGAGCGCCCCGCCGTCAACCTAGCGCTGGTCCTCGACCGCTCCGGATCCATGCACGGCGACCGCATCGCCCACGCCCGCGAAGCCGCCATCGCCGCCGTCGAGCGCCTCGACGAGCGCGACTTCGTCTCCGTCGTCGTCTTCGACGACCGCATCGACGTCCTCGCCGGTGCCCAGACCGCCTCCCCCGCCAACAAGTCCGCCATCGTCGAAAAACTCCGCACCGTCGAAGCGCGCGGCTCCACGGCCATCTTCGGCGGCGTCTCGGCGGGCGCGGCGGAACTCCGCAAGAACCTCTCGCGCAATCTCGTGAACCGCCTCATCCTCCTCTCCGACGGCCAGGCCAACGTCGGCCCCTCCTCGCCCGAAGAACTCGGCCACCTCGGCGCATCGCTCGTCAAGGAGACCATCACCGCCTCCACCATGGGCGTGGGCCTGGGCTACAACGAAAACCTCATGGCCGCCCTCGCCGGACGCTCCGACGGCAACACCTACTTCATCGAAAACTCCGACGACCTCCCGCGCATCTTCAACGCCGAGCTCGGCGACGCCTTCCAGGTCGCCGCCCGCGACGTCCGCCTCTCCGTCCGCTTCGACGGTGCCCACCCCGTCGAGCTCGTCGGCCGCGACGGCCGCATCGAGGACGGCACCGTCACCGTCGACTTCAACCAAATCTATTCCACGCAGGAAAAATACGTCCTCGTCCGCACCGAGTTCCCCATCGGCCGCGACGGCGAAACCCGCCCCTTCGCCACCGCCGAAGTCACCTGGACCGCCCCCGGGACCGGCCGCCCCGGCTCCTCCTCCGCCTCCGCCACCATCTCCTTCTCCTCCGACGAACGCGCCGTCCGCGACTCCGCCGACGTCCACGTCATGGTCCAGGGCCAGCGCACCGTCAACGCCATCCGCGCCCAGGAAGCCCTCGCCCTCAACGCCTCCGGCGACTTCGCCGGCGCCCAGCGCAAAATGGCCCTCAACCGCGAAGAAATGCGCCAACTTCGCGCCGGCTACGCTCCCCAAATGATGGCCGCCCCCGAAGCCGAAGCCGCCCTCGAAGCCGAAGAATCCTGGAACGCCGACAAATGGCATGCCGTCGGCGGTGACCTCGCCCCCGCCGAATCCAAATCCATCGGCACCCGCGCCTACCAGGTCGAATTCCAGCAAAACACCTTCCAGGACGGCTTCTGACCCCGCGGCCGCTCTCCCTCCATCGCCGTTTGGCCGGGCGGCCGCCGTGCCGCCCTTCCCTTCCCCTTTCCCCCGCTCCTTCGCGCGCGCGGGTCTGTTTTCCTTTCCCCCTTGCGCCGCCCCCCTCCCCCGCGCTACAATCCTCCCATGTCCCGCTTTCTCCGCATCTACATCCTCGCCATCGCCCTCCCCGCGCTGCTCCTCGCGCTCTTCGGAGCGGTCCTCCTGCGCGCCGACGCCCGCGCCCGCGCCGCCGAACTCGCCGACAACCGCCGTCTCCACGCCGAAACCCTCTCCGCCGACCTCCAAACCCGCGCCCGCGCCCTCCTCGACGCCCGCCTCGACCGCCTTGCCGCCGCCCCCGACCTCCCCTCGCGCCTCGCCGTCCTCCGCGACCTCGCCGCCGCCGACCCCTACGTCCGCAACGCCTTCCTCTGGCGCGAAAAAGAAGGCTGCGTCTGGCCCCGCCGCACCGGCGCCACCGAAGAAGAGCGGCGCTTCCTCAACCGTTGCGAACCCCTCTTCTCCGGCGCCGTCCCCTGGACGCCCCCCTCCATCAACGCCGCCCCCGCCGACGCCGCCTCCCCCTCCCGCGGCTACCGCCCCTGGGCCGCCGGCGACCGCCACGAACTCCTCGCCTGGGTCCGCACCGCCCCCGGCGAAATCTGCGGCTTCGAATTCGAGACCATGCGCTTTCTCGCCGACCTCGCCGCCGACTGGTTGGAATCCCCCTACTCCCAACGCCTCGGCCTCCGCAACACTTGGCGCCGCACCGCCCGCCAGTCCGCCCCCCGCCTCCTCGGCTCCCTCCACGACCCCTCCGGCACCCCCCTCGTCCCGCCCGTCGCCGACACCGCCGACCCCACCCCCTTCGACCCCGCCGCCGAGGCCTCCCTCCTCCCCCTCTTCCCCGACTGGCACTACCGCCTCTCCCCCGCCCGCGACGCCTCCGCCGCGTCCGGCTGGCTCCCCGGAGACCTCCTCTCCGGCGCCCTCTCCGCCCCCGTCCTCCGCCTCGCCTTCGGCGGCGTCCTGTTCGGTTTGCTCCTCCTCTCGCTCGTCGCCGGCGGCGCCGTCCTCCTCCGCGCCGCGCGCCGCGAACGCCTCGACGCCCTCCGCAAGACCGACTTCGTCTCCAACGTCTCCCACGAACTCCGCACCCCCCTCACCTCCATCCGCGCCTACGCCGAACTCCTCGCCGCCGACCGCCTCCCCGACCCGGCCCGCCGCCGGCGCGCCCTCGACACCATCTCCGCCGAGTCCGTGCGCCTCTCGCGCCTCGTCGAGACCCTCCTCGACTTCTCGCGGCTCGACCGCGGCACCCGCCCCCTCTCCCCGCGCCCCCTCGACCTCGCCCCCCTCGCCGCCGAAATCGCCGACTCCGCCCCCTCCCGCCCCGCCTACACCCCTCCCCCCGCCCCCGTCATGGCTCTCGCCGACCCCGACGCCGTCCGCCAAATCGTGCTGAACCTCCTCGACAACGCCGCGAAATACGCCCCCGGCGCCCCGCCCGAACTCGTTGTCGCCGCCAACCCCTCCAGCGGCGCCACCGTCGCCGTCCTCGACCGCGGCCCCGGCATCCCGCCCCGCGACGCCCGCCGCATCTTCGACCGCTTCGTGCGCCTCGACAACTCCACCACCCGCACCACCGCCGGCTACGGCCTGGGCCTCGCCATCGCCCGCCGCCTCGCCCTCTCCATGGACGCCACCCTCACCTACTCCCCCCGCTCCCCCACCGGCTCCGCCTTCACCCTCTCCCTCCCCCCCGCCCCATCCCGCAAATCCCCCCCATCCAACGAATCCCCCTCCTAACCCCCTCCCCCCGCCGCTTTCCAGAAAACCCAGGCCTTCCCCCCGACCCGCGGGAATCCGGGCGTGGTTTCCGGAACCGCCCTAAAACGGCATGCCGGTCCACGCCACCGGCCCATCGAGGCACGGGTCGCAATCGAGATGGAGCGCCTTTCCGACGCAAAGGGCCGTCTTTTCCTTCCGAATGTGGGCGTACGCAAGGTCGATGCCTTCCGACACGGGAGTGCCGTTCGCGTCCACGCCTTCGACAAACACTTGGAAATACCGTGTGGAACCCACGGGACGACACCACACCGAAAGAATCTTCACGTACTGCAACGGGTCGTCGTCGCAGCACCCGCAATGCAACAACACGTATGGCTGTGTTTGCAAAAGTTCGACGGCCGCGCGTGCATCCTTTTCCTGGAGCCAGGCCAGCTGGTCGGCCTTTGCCGCAAACGGCAGGCCCATCCATGCCACGATCAACAACATCGCTTTCTTCGTCATTTGCCGGATTGGGTTCTTTGGGAGCGGTTCAAGAAAAACCGCCCCCATTCTCCCCGTCTCCCGCCCCCCAATCAAGCCCGAACTTTCCTCCCGCCCCCCGAAAAACCTTGCACTCCCCCCGACTTCCCCCTACAGTTCCACACACCGCCATCCCATCCCCCCCATCCCAGCAATCCCGAGAATCCCGCCTCCATGCCCCTCATCCTCATCGCCGAAGACGACCCCTCCGCCCGCGCCGCCATCGCCGACGCCCTCGAAAGCGACGGCCACTCCGTCCGCCTCGCCACCGACGGCGCGGAAGCCCTCGCCCTCGCCGCCGCGTCCCCGCGCCCCGACCTCGTCCTCCTCGACATCATGATGCCCAAGCGCTCCGGCTACGAAGTCTGCACCGAACTCCGCCGCGCCGACCCGCTCCTGCCCATCCTCTTCCTGACCGCCAAGGCCACCGAAGCCGACGCCGTCCTGGGCCTGGGCCTGGGCGCCGACGACTACATCGCCAAGCCCTTCGGCGTCGACGAACTCCTCGCCCGCGTCCGCGCCGCCCTCCGCCGCGCCTCCGCGGTGCCGCCGCCGCCCGCCGTTGGCGCGCCCTTCCCCTTCGGCCCCTACACCGTCGATCCCGCCCGCTACGCTCTCCGCGTCCCCGGCTCCCCCGACATCCCCCTCACCGACCGCGAACTCGGCCTCCTCCGACTCTTCGCCGCCCATCCCGGCGAAGTCCTCACCCGCGACCACCTCCTCGACGCCCTCTGGGGCGTGCACTACGCCGGCACCACCCGCACCCTCGACCAGCACATCGCCCAACTCCGCCGCAAACTCGGCCCCGCCGCCCCCCTCCTCTCCACCGTCCACGGCCTCGGCTACCGCTACACCCCCTCCCTCCCTAGCCCGTCCCCTTAAGAGTTTGGCCCCGGCCGCTCCCCCGGCAGCATCCTTCGGGTGCATCTGAGTTGTTTGCAAAAGAGAAAACACCCGGGGTGCGTGCAGCCGTTTCTTGTCCCGTTGCCCCTTCAGCTCCCTGCTCCTCACCAAGAATGCCTTTCCGGTAGGGCCCGACCGCCGGGCGGGCCGAGCCCAAGGGATTCGGGAAGGACATCCCTGAAACTGCCCTTGCGCACGGGCCGCCCGGCGGTCGGCCCCTACCCAGACTGCCGGACATTTGCGTCTTTCGGGGCTTGCTCTCGAGCGAGGTTGCAAACAACTCAGATGCGCCCGCATTTTTTCCCCACTTCATTCCACTCTTGACGCCCCTCCCCCGCTCCTAATGCCCTCGCGCCCGCTCCCGCACCTGCCGAGTCTGGCCGAGTGGCCGTTGGGCCACTCCTCTTTTCACTTTTCTCTTTTCTCTTTTTACTGCGCGCCGCATGGCGCGTTTTTTCTTGCCTTTTTCTGTCCCATCCCCAACTCTTTTCGGTATGAGGACGGTCCCGCGCCGGACCGCCCCTCCGTCCCCGCCTGAAAGGAGCCTGCCATGACCACATCCGCCGATTCCGTTTCCGCCTCCCGTCCGTCGTTCTCCTTCTGGGACATGGCGTGCCGCCAGCTCGACACCGTCGCGGCGCGCATGAACCTCGACCCCGGCACCCTGGCGCGCCTCCGCCAATGTCAGCGGGTCCTCATCGTCTCCATCCCGGTGCGCATGGACGACGGGCATGTGGAGGTCTTCGAAGGCTACCGGGTGCAGCACAACTCCGAACGCGGACCGACCAAGGGCGGCGTCCGCTACCACCCGTCCGTCACGCTGGACGAGGTCAAGGCCCTCGCGATGCTGATGACGTGGAAATGCGCGGTCGTCGGCCTGCCCTACGGCGGCGCGAAAGGCGGCGTCGTCTGCGACCCGTCCGCGATGAGCCCGGCCGAGGTCGAGCGCGTGACCCGCCGCTACACCTCGGAAATCTCCATCATCCTCGGCCCCTCGAAGGACATCCCGGCCCCCGACGTCAACACGAACCCGCAGGTCATGGCGTGGATGATGGACACCTACTCCATGACCGTCGGCTACTCCGTCCCCGGCGTCGTCACCGGCAAGCCCGTCGAGATCGGCGGATCGCTGGGCCGCCTGGAGGCCACCGGCCGCTCGGTCGCGACGGTCACGCTGGCGGCCGCCGAGCGCGTGGGGCTGCATCCCTCGCAGTCCACGGCGGCGATCCAGGGCTTCGGCAACGTCGGTTCCGCCGCCGCCCGCCACCTCCATGCCAAGGGGGTGAAGATCACGGCCGTCACCGATGCCTACGGCGGGCTGTTCAACCCGCGCGGCATCGACGTCGCCGCCCTTCACGAGCACGTCCGCGGTCCGGGCGGATGCGGCATGCTCAAGGGCTTCCTGGGTGCCGAATACGACCCCGACCCCGTCGCCGCCAACGCGCGCCTCATCGCCTCCGACGCCGACATCCTCGTCCCCTGCGCCCTCGAAAACCAGCTCACCGCCGCCAACGCCGCCTCCGTACGCGCCAAGATCGTCGTCGAAGGCGCCAACGGCCCCACCACCCCGGAGGCCGACGCCATCCTCCTCGATGCCGGCGTCACCATCGTCCCGGACATCCTCGCCAACGCGGGCGGCGTCACCGTCTCCTACTTCGAGTGGGTCCAGGACCTCCAGGCCAACTTCTGGGACGAATCCGAGATCAACCGCTCCCTCGACCGCATCATCCTCCGCAGCTTCCACGACGTCTGCGACGTCGCCGCCCGCGAAAAATGCGACCTCCGCACCGCCGCGCAGATTCTGGCCGTTTCTCGCGTGGCCAAGGCGTCGAGGTTGCGCGGAATCTACCCGTGAGCAACTAGCGTTTCTAGAAAATCTAGCAGATCTAGAAATCTAGATTTCTAGGAGGATTTTGCGCCCGCCAGGGCTTCCACGGCGGCAATCCGGCGTTCCGCGTGACGCTCGGGGCCGAGTTCGGCCTCGACAAAAGCCAGGGCGGCGCGGCCCAGGCGCTTCCGCTCATCGGGGTTCGCCAGCAGGCGTTGCAGGGCGGAGGCAAGACCGGGGGCGTCCCCCGCCTCGGTGAAGACGCCCGTCACGCCGTCCTGCACGTAATCGACCGTGCCCGTCATCCGGGTCGTCACGACGGCCTTGCCCAGCGACATCGCCTCCAGCAGGACCACCTGTCCCGTCGACCGCTCGCTCGGCAGAAGCGGCAGGGCGACCACCTCGGCCCGGCCCAGGCGTTCCATGCACTCCTCCCACGAGCATTCCCGCACCACCCGCAGATTTCTCGGGGGCTCTCCGGCGGGCAGCTGCTGGCCGGCGCCGACGATGGCGACAAACGGGACGTCCGGCAGCAGCCGGGCGGCCGCCCAATAGGTCTCCAGGTCCCGCGCCGTGCGTCCCGCCGTCGCCACGCCTCCGCCGGGGGCCGGCCGGACCATGCACGGCTCGTCGACCGTCGTGCAAAGCGGCACGAACCGCACCCGATCGGCGGGGATTCCGAACCGCTCCGCCACCCGCGGCTGCTCCCCGGTGCTGTTCACGATCACACCGCAGCTCCGGCGCGCCACCCACCGGAACAGCGCCGTCTTCGCCCGCCAGACCACCGAATTCTTCCTCTCCTCGTCGAGAAAAACCTCGCATAGGACCTGCCGCGACTCCACCCCCAGCAATCCGCACAGCACCCCGTACGCCAGGCTCGCCCGCGGACTCATCGTCACCACCGCCAGCGCCCCCTTCCGACGCCGCAGCAGCCGCCACGCCTGCCGCAGCGCGCCCAGGCGGTCCGGACTCTCCTCCTTTTCCGGGTCACA
>JAEEGL011624205.1_pt1 | contig 16902 bp, 12 predicted proteins | sample 9134231 | NCBI WGS metagenome assembly JAEEGL01 (sample SAMN16246548, study PRJNA631951) | gut metagenome | biome: gut microbiome; feature: rumen; material: fiber-attached | host: Bos | place: Iran: Karaj | collected 2018-10
GAATATTCTGAAAAATTTGCAAGAGGTGTAGCAACATCTGATTTAATTGAACATGGTGTATCTGATCATACTGGTTCAATTGTTAAATTTAAGGCTGACTCTTTAATTTTTACTGAAACTACTGTTTATGATTACGAAATATTAAGAGCTAGAATTCAACAGCTAGCATTCTTAAATAAAGGCTTAAAGCTAACAATTACAGATTCTAGAAACCCAGAAAACATAATAAAGAATGTATATTGTTATGAAGGTGGCTTAAAAGAATATGTTAGCTTCTTAAACGATGGTAAGAAAACAGTAACTCAAGATATTATTTATTGTGAAGGTGAAAAACAAAATATTCAGGTTGAAATAGCTTTACAATATAATGAAGAATATAATTCTACTATTTATTCTTTCACAAATAACATTCATACTCATGAAGGTGGTACTCATGAGGATGGATTTAGAATGGCATTATTAAGATGCTTGAAAAAATATGCTGATGATAATAAATTGCTTAAAAAGGACGAAGAAATTACAGGTGAGGATGTAAGAGAAGGTCTTGTAGCAATCGTATCTGTTAAGCATCCAGATCCTCAATTTGAAGGACAAACAAAAACAAAGCTTGGAAATACTGAGGTTAGAGGTATTGTATCTCAGGTATTTGGAGAGGCTTTAGATAGATATTTACTTGAAAATCCGAAGGATGCAAAAATCATTATTGAAAAAGGCCTTTTAGCTTCACGTGCAAGAATTGCTGCAAGAAAGGCAAGAGAAGCAACAAGAAGAAAATCACCTTTAGATGGTTTAATGCTAAATTCAAAGCTTGCAGATTGTAGAAGTAAAGATCCTTCCTTATCAGAAATGTATCTAGTAGAGGGTGATTCTGCCGGTGGTTCTGCAAAGCAAGGAAGAGATTCTGAATATCAAGCAATCCTACCTTTAAGAGGTAAGGTTTTAAATGTTCAAAAGGTTAGACTTGAACGTGCTTTATCTAATAATGAAATTTTATCAATGATTCAAGCAATTGGTACAGGTATTGGAGAAGAATTTGATATTACAAAGGCTAGATATCATAAAATTGTTATCATGACCGATGCCGATGTCGATGGTGAACATATTTGTATATTACTATTAACTTTCTTCTATAGATTTATGCCTCAATTGATTGAAAATGGTTATATTTATGTAGCTAAGCCACCTCTTTATAGAGCTTCTTATGGCAAAATGCTTAAATATGCATATTCTGATGAAGAATTAGAAGCAATCAAAAAAGCATCACCTGATAAGAAATTTGATATTCAACGTTATAAAGGTTTAGGTGAAATGGATGCTTCTCAATTATGGGAAACAACAATGGATCCAGCTAATAGAACTCTTGTTCAGGTTCACTTAGAGGATGCAATGATTGCCGATCAAACATTTGAAATGCTAATGGGTGAAGAAGTAGAGCCTCGTAAGAAGTTCATTCAAGAAAATGCTCATTATGCTAATAATCTAGATATTTAAGGAGGAGGGATATTATGGCGAATAAACAAAATGAAAAAGACAATGAATTCGTTCGTGCAATGGAAGAGCACAAATACGATAACATTGAACAATTAGATATTAATAATAAATTAAAGACTTCCTTCTTAAACTATGCAATGTCAGTTATTATCGCTCGTGCATTACCTGATGCTAGAGATGGTTTAAAACCAGTTCAAAGAAGAATTTTATATGGTATGCATGAATTAAAGGTATTCTCAAACGTAGCTCATAAAAAGAGTGCTCGTATCGTTGGTGACGTTATGGGTAAATATCACCCACATGGAGATTCATCAATTTATGAAGCAATGGTAAGAATGGCTCAGGATTTCTCATATAGATATCCACTTGTTGATGGTCATGGTAACTTTGGTAACGTCGATGGTGATGGTGCAGCTGCTATGCGTTATACTGAGGCACGTATGTCTAAAATGGCAATGGAAATGCTTAGAGATTTAGATAAGGATACTGTTGATTTTATCGATAACTATGATGCTACTGAAACAGAACCAGTATTATTACCTTCTAAGTTCCCTAACTTGCTAGTTAATGGTTCAACAGGTATTGCCGTAGGTATGGCAACAAATATTCCACCACATAATTTAGGTGAGGTTATTGATGGTGTTATCGCTTTAATAAAAAATAGAGATATTACATCTGAAGAGTTAATGCAATATATCCCAGGTCCAGATTTCCCAACAGGTGCTCAAATTTTAGGTGCTGATGGCTTAAAGAAGGCTTATACAACTGGTAATGGTACTATTGTTATTAGATCAAAGTGTCAAATTGAATCTATGGATAATGGTAAGAATCAAATTATTGTTACTGAAATTCCATATGGTCAAAATAAATCTGTATTAATTGAAAGAATTGCAACAGTTGCTAAGGATAAGGTTGTTGATGGTATTACAGATTTACGTGATGAAACTAATATGAAGGGTATTAGAATTGTCATTGAATTAAGACGTGATGTAAATCCAGATGTTATTTTAAATATGCTTTATAAATATACTCCTTTACAACAAAGCTATGGCATGAATATGATTTGTCTTGTTGATAATAAGCCAGTAGCCATTACATTAAAGGGTGCACTTGAGGTATATTTAAATCACCAATTAAATGTTATTACAAGAAGAACTCAATTTGATTTAAATAAGGCATTAGATAGAATCCATATTTTAGATGGTTTAATCATTGCTCAAGATAATATTGATGAAGTTATTCATTTAATTAGAAATACATTAGATGGTTCTGAAAAAGAAAAATTAATGGAAAGATTTAGCTTAGATGATGTTCAAGCTCAAGCAATTTTGGATATGAGACTTCAAAGATTATCTGGTTTAAATAGAGAAAAGATTATTCAAGAACATGACGATTTAGAGCGTGCATGCGTTGAATATAGAGCAATTCTTGCATCTGAAGAAAAGAAAGAAGAAATCATTACTAATGAATTATTAGAAATGAAAGAAAAATATGCTGATAAGAGAAGATCAGAGATTAAATTAAATACTGAAATTGATATCGATAATGAAGATTTAATTCCAAGAGAAAATGTAATTATTACAATTACAACAAAGGGTTATGCAAAGCGTATGGCCTTTGATGAATATAAAACACAAGGCCGTGGTGGCGTTGGTATGACTGGTATTAAGACTAATACTGATGACCAGGTTGAATTAATTTTACCTATGATGAGCCATGATTTATTATTGCTTTTCACAAATAAAGGTAGAGTTTATGCAATGAAGGGCTATAAGATTCCTGAAGGATCTCGTACTTCTAAGGGTATTCCTTTAGTTAATACATTAGATTTCCAAGAAGGTGAAAGAGTTGTTGCTTTATCAGCAATTGATAGCCTTGAACATGATGATAAATATTTATTCTTCGTTACAAAAAATGGTACAGTAAAGAGAACTTTAGTATCTCAATATAAAAATATTAGAACAACTGGTATCATCGCAATAGAGCTTAAAGAAGATGACGAATTATTACAAGTAGAAGTTACAGATGGTAATAGAGAAATTGTTTTAGGTGCTTCTACAGGTAAAGCAATTCACTTCCATGAAAATGATGTAAGACCTATCGGAAGAACTGCTGCTGGTGTACGTGGTATGGAAATACCTGAAGGCGCTAAAATTGTAGGTATGGCTGTTATAACAGAGGAAAAGAACCAAGTATTAGTTGTTACTGAAAAAGGTTATGGTAAGAGATCTGATGTAACAGATTATAGATTACAAGGCCGTGGAGGTTTAGGTGTTAAAGCCTTAAATGTTACAGAAAAGAATGGTAATTTAGTTACATTAAGAGCGGTTTCTAATGATGAAGACTTATTAATTACAACTAATAAGGGTGTCGTTATAAGAATGCATGTAGATGGAATTGCTGAAACAGGAAGAACTGCTCAAGGCGTTAGATTAATTAAGATTAGAGAAGATCAATCTATCGCTACTGTAGCTATTTTATTAAAGGAAGAAGAGGAAGTTGTTGAGGTTAAAGAACCAGAAAGCACTGATGCTCAAAGCAGTGAAGAAACTTCTAAAGAAACTGTAGAACAAGCTAACGAATAATAGGTGGTTAATAATATGAAAAAGACTTTAGATTTAATAAAGCCGCTTGTATATATTATTACTGGTATAGCAATCATTATTTTTTCCAAGCAAATTGTTAATTATTTACCTTATGTTGTTGGATTAATAATGATTTTAGTAAACATTGAAGCAATTATCGTTGATGCAATAGAAAAGGATTATGAGCACTTTGGCTATAAGCTTGGAATAATTGTTCTAGGTATAGTAATCATGACTGCGGCATTTGATGATTTTGAAGCAATTTGTATTATTTGGGCAACCATTTCTATTATTAATGGTGGAAGAAGCTTAATAAAATCAATAATTGATATTAAAAAAGCAACGGTAATAAATATAATAGGTGTATTATTAGCATTACTTTCAATTGTATTATCAATATTTTTGATAGTTGATCCTTTAGAACATGTTACATCACACATAGTTTTATTAGGATTAGAAATTATTCTTGATGGTTCAAGAATAATATTAAGAAAATATAAAAATAAATATCAATTAAAAATAGAAAATGATATGAATTAATAAATATAAAAAAGCTCGTTTTTGCTGGAAAAGAACCGGCTAACGAGCTTTTTTTAAAAGAAAGGAGAATCGTATGGAAACTAAAAAAATAGCTATAAGAGAGCTTGCATATTTTATTTGCCAAAGCGGTTCTCTTACTAAAGAATTCTTTTCAAATTCAGATATGCTAAGAGGCCAAAAGGCTCATGATTATTTACAAGGAAAATATAATGAGGATTCTTTAGCAGAAGTATATATTAAGCAAGAAATAAATTATTTAGATAATAATTATTTATTACATGGATTCATTGATGGAATAATAAATGATAAGGGTGAAATAATTTTAGAAGAAATTAAATCTACAACAAAGGAATTAGATGAAATAGATATAGAATATCATAAGGAGCATATGGCTCAGCTTAAAATATATGGATATTTATTTGCACTTCAAAACAATTTAGAAAAAGTTCATTTAAGATTAACATATATTTCAGTTGTAGATTATGAAACAAAATCATTTGATTCATTTGAAGAAATTGATAATTTAGAAGAATTTACCTTAAATACATTAGAAGAATATTTAAAATTTATTTCCTTATTAGATGATGCTAAAGAAAATAAAAATAAAACAATTGAAACTATTAAATTTCCTTTTAAGGAAATGAGACAGGGCCAAAAGGATTTAATGAAGGCTTGCTATAAGGCTGCAGAGGATAATGAAATATTATATGTAATTGCTCCAACAGGAATAGGAAAAACAATGGCAACATTGTTTTCAACATTAAAAGCCTTAAAACCAAATGAAAAATTATTTTATTTAACAGCTAAGGGTTCAGGGAAAAATGCTCCTATGAACGCAATTAGTCTTCTTTCAAAAAATGGCTTAAAAATAAAATCTATAGATATTACTGCTAAACAAAAAATATGCAACCTAGGTTCAAAATCATGTGATCCAGAAAATTGTCCTTTCGCAAAAGGATATTTTGATAGATTAAGAGTCGCAACGATGGATGCAATAAAAAATTATGATGTTTATGATAGAAAAACACTAACAGAAATATCTAATAAGCATAAAATATGTGCTTTTGAATTTTCTATTTATTTATCATATTATTGCGATATAGTTATTGCTGATTATAATTATATGTTTGACCCTGTAGCACGTTTAACAGCTTATGATGGTGATACATATAATTTAAGAGTCTTAGTTGATGAGGCTCATAATTTAATTTCTCGTTCTAAGGAGATGTTTTCATGCTACATTGAAGAAGAAGACATCAAAGGAATAAGAAAAGGCTTAACAGGCTTAAAACCATCAATTAGAAGTGATTGTAATTTAGCTTTAGAAATATTTAGTAAATATAAGGATGAAATTAAAGAAGGCGCTATTTATTGTGAGGCAAATCCTAATTTAGATTTAAATGTTGCTTTAAGAAAAATATTAAATAAAATGGATGATATCTTTGAAAAAAATGAAAATAAGATTAAAAACAAAGATGAATTATTAGATTATTATTACAAGGTATTATCATTTATTAATACAGCTGATTTATATAGTGAAGCTCATAGGCATCTAGCTAGAATTGATAATGATTCAGTAAGCGTTGAATATTATTGCTTAGATGCATCAAGCTTTATTTTAGAAACAATAAGAAATTATGTTAAATCAATAGTATTCTTTTCAGCTACCTTATATCCTATTGAATATCATGCTAATTTGTTAACAAAGGGTGAAGGAAAATATTTAGAATTAAAATCACCATTTGATCCTAATAATTTAGATTTAATAATTAATAATTCAGTTTCAACTAAATATAAGGATAGAAGTCAATCCATTGATTCAATTGTTGAAGCAATAGAAATATTGACTAAAATTAAAGAAGGAAATCATATTGTATTTTTTCCATCATATCAATATTTACAAATGGTTTTAGATTCATTAGATGATATAGATTCAGAAATTATTGTTCAAAAAAATAATTTAACAGATGATGAAAAGGATGAAATTATTAATAAATTTAATGATCATAACAAAAATAAATTAGGTTTATTTGTTATGGGAGGAGCATTTTCTGAAGGTGTAGATTTAATAGGTGATAGCTTATCAGGTGTAATTATTGTTGGAGTTGGATTACCAATGATATGTGATGAAAATAATATATTAAAAGAATATTTTGAAGAAATTTTTAATGAAGGATTTGATTATGCATACACATATCCTGGTTTTACTAAAGTAATTCAAGCAGTAGGAAGACTCATTAGAACAGATACCGATAGAGGTGCAGCAATATTAATTGATACAAGATTTACTTATTCAAAATATTTAAGCTTAATGCCTCCACATTGGACTAATAAGAAAATAATAAACAGCTCATATCAATTAAAAAAAGAATTAGAAGAATTTTATAAAAAATGAAAATAAAAGGTGGCAAAAAAGCCACCTTATTTTTATAAATAAATGGTATTTTAGTTGACAAATGTAAACTAAAATGCTATTTTCTTATTAAGAAATTAATTATAAGAAGGCTTGATGACATTGAAAATTTTTGCAATAAAAAATAAGAAAAATATATATGGATATTTTTTTGTTGATTTAGAAAATGATGATTGTTATATTGAATTAAATGAAGGTTTGGATAATTATCCAGTTTTTTTCGATATTTTCATAAATAAGAAAAAATATATTATTGAATCTTATTGGACTAGGAAATGGATAGAAGAGAGAGTAATACCAGCAGAAAGACAAAATATTAATGATATTTTAAAAGAAAATGGTTTTAAATATTATAATGAAATCCTAATGATTATAGCTTCTAAAGCTCATTCATCAATGGATGATAATTATTTAAAAGAAATTAAATATGAAGAAGTATCTGATTGTGTTAAAGAAAGAAGAAAGCATTTGATTAAAGATTTTATTTATTTAAAAGAAAATAATAAAGTAATAGTTTTCTTTGAAAATAATGAATCTAAAATGATAGAATTAAAAACTAAAAATAATAAGCCTTTTATTAATTCATTTGGAAGTGAACTTATATCTACATCATATGAATATTATTCTTATGATTATATTTATAAAAATGGTGATGAAACACCAATTTTATATGATGATTTACTAACTTATATAAAAGAGAACATTTTATCAACAAATGATATAAAAAAAGAATATGATTATTCTAGACAATATGTAAATAAATTAAAACAAGAAAAAAGAATTTATGAATTACATAATAATTTGTTTATTTATAACAATATAAAAACATACAAAAATAAATGAAAAAAAGGTGGCTTTTTTGCCACCTTAATTTATTATTTTTCAATATTTTTAATAATACTTTCTTTTAATTCATTTAAATCATATTTTCCTTGATGATCTACAAAATCAATTTTTAAATCATCATCTTCATATCTTGGAATAATATGAACATGGAAATGCATGATAGTTTGACCTGCAGCTTCTCCACAATTGTTTAAAATATTAACACCTTTAGCATTGAATGTTTTAACAATTGCCTTAGCTAATTCTTTAGCAGTTGCCATAACCTTTAAATAATCATAATCATCAATTTCTAATAAATTATCAAAATGCTTTTTTGATAATACTAATGTATGACCTTTAGTTGCTTGAGATAAATCTAGAATTGCTAAAACATCCTCATCCTCATAAATTTTAGCAGAAGGAATTTCTCCATTTATAATTTTACAAAAAACATCGCTCATAATTAACACGCTCCTTTAAATAAATTATATCAAATACGTTTAAATTTATAAATATTGTCTACCATAAAATATTTTATAAAAAATAATATATTATTTTTTATTACTTTTAATTCATATAAAACATATTGACATAGTAGGAATAAAGGGTATAATGATGAATAAATATTGCAACACCTAAAGCTAACATAGATTTAATACTTAAATCGTTATATGAGGTATTTAAAAGCTTATAATATGGAAAAATATCAAGAAATAGAAAGAACAATTATTAAAAATTATAGAGGAAGACTTTGGGCTCCTTTTATTAAAGCAATAAAAGAATATGAATTAATTAAGCCAAATGATAAGATATGTGTTTGTATTTCAGGTGGAAAAGATTCAATGCTGATGGCTAAGCTTTTTCAAGAATTAAAACGACATTCAGATTTTGAATTTGAAGTTAAATATTTGGTTATGAATCCAGGCTATAATGAAAATAATTTAAATTATATTAAATATAATCTTGAATTATTAAATATAGATGCAACAATTATTAATACAAATATATTTGAGGTTGCTAATTCACAGGATAGATCACCTTGTTATTTGTGCGCTAAAATGCGTCGTGGTGCTTTATATAAATTAGCAAAAGAATTAGGCTGTAATAAAATATCTTTGGGTCATCATTTTGATGATGTTATAGAAACAACTTTAATGAATATGCTAAATGCTGGGTCATTTCAAACAATGCTTCCAAAGCTTCATAGTGATAATAATGAAGGTATGGAATTAATAAGACCATTATATCTAATTAGAGAAAAAGATATAAAGGCATGGGCAAAATATAATGGATTAAGATTTATCATGTGTGCATGTAGATTTACTGAATCATGTTCTGTTGATTCAGAAATTAATACAAGCAAGCGTTTATCAACAAAAAATTTAATTCAAGAATTAAAGAAAAATTATAATGATAATGTTGAAAAAAATATTTTTTCCGCCGCTTCTAATGTCAATATGAATATGATATTAGGATATAAAAAAGATGGAGAAAAAGTCTCATTTTTAGATGATTATGACAATCAATAATATTAAAATCCCCCTGAAATTAGTTTTAATTTTAGGGTTTTTTTATTGCAGGTTTGTTGCACTTGGTAATGTATAATATTTTTATAATAATAACGGGAGGTATTCTTATGGGTAAAATTTATGATGAAATACAAAAGGAAATAAACAATATTAGTATTATTGGTAATAAGGATGATTTAAAATCTCTTATAGCTAAGGATTTATCTATTAGTAAACTAAATCATCTATTTTCTTTAATTGATAAATATTATGAAGATAATAATCCTAATTTAATACATAAGAAATTTTCAATTGATGATAAAAATGAATTAGAATTTGCAATTGCTGAAGCTGAAACATTCATTGGAAAAGATGATACAAAAATTTTAAATGATTATCATAATTTAAATGTTCCTGATTTATCATTCTTAGATAATTCATATAATAATGGATATGATCATTTCTTAGTTTTAGATACAACAGTTAAAGAAACACTTAAGCTTCATTATAAAAATAATAATAATGATAATATCCATGAAGCTCCAAAAGAAATATTAATTGCTTTCCAAAAAGAAGCAAATGATATTATGAATAATAAAGAATATAAATCTCAGATGAAGTCATCAGATGCCGAATATCAGCTGATTAATGAATTTATTAATAGGCCAGCTAGATCAACTGTTAATGGATATAGAGGTGTCTTCAAATTTGAAAATGACGAAGAAAAAATTAATTTTATAAGGGATGTAGATAACATCGTTAAGCAATCAGCAAATAATGAAGAACAAGATAAGAATGCCGATTTTAGTATTTTAAATTTTATTAACAATAAAATAAATCCTAAAGGTGTAAATGGAGCTGAAGAATTATCTACTGATGTACTTACTACAATTAAAGAATATATAGAGCATAAGGATAATATGAAAAGAGATAATCCTGTTACATCAAATAAAATTCCTTCTGTTGGTGCTTTCTTATTTAAATTAAAAGAAAGAGTGGCTTATATTGCAGCTTCTGAAAATATGATGCTTGGTGTAGATCGTCCATCTGAATTTTTAAAGAATTTTTTAGAAGATCCAATAGATGGATTAACTAAATTTTATGATGCTAGAATCAAAGATTATGAGAATAGAAATGAATATAGCATGTATGATTTTGATGGTGAAAACGGAAATAATTTTGATGAATTAATCAGAAAAAATCAAGTATTAAAAGAAAAAATAGGACAAGAAAGAAATAATTATAATAGATTTGCAGAAAATAAAAGAGATAATTGGAAGCAATATCAAGAATATAAATCAGCATGGTTTTTAAACCATTTTAAAACTTGGTCAAATAACAAAATGATTAATGAAGCCTTAGAAAATAATAAAGGCGGATTCTTTGAAAATCTATTCGGTACTACCTCAAAGGAATATAAGGAATTTGCAAGAGGCTTAGAAAGTGTGATGACTGATGGAACAGCAAAAGGTGATTTAGAAGGATTAAGAAAGCTTGCTCAAAATTATTTAACTCATAAATTAAAATATTATGATGTAGCATTAAATGGTTATCATGATAAAGAAATTGAAAATCTTGATTCTACAGCAAAAGGAAGAGTAAATTTATGCTTAACAGTTATTCAAGCAATTGATGATGCAGAAAGATTTATAGCTAATGAGGATGATCCTGATGAATATGTTGCTCCTAATTTAGATGATGAGCAAGCACATGATGAATATTGGCATCAACCTCATGATCAATTTATGAAAAATATCCAAAATAATGAAGATTTTTTGAACAATTTGAAGAATGATAGCGAAATTGAAAAAACTAATGATAAGCTTAATGAAGCTATATTAGATATTGATCCAAAAGATATAGAAGATGTTGATATTGAAAAACAATAGTGAAATCGTCTCAAAAAGAGACGATTTTTCTTTTATAATAAGTTGAAAACTAAATAAAAAAATGTAAAAATGATATTAGAAATAGAAATAATAAGAAAAGAGAATAAAAATGGGAAAAATTATTTTAATTACAGGTGCTTCTTCAGGCTTTGGTTATGATGCTGCAAAAATGCTAAAAGAAAAAGGTCATATAATATATGCTTTAGCAAGAAGAATTGAAAAATTAAATGAATTAAAGGAATTAGGAATTAATATATATAAATTAGATGTAACAGATTATAATGAATCAAAAAGAATTGTTGATGAAATAATAGAAAAAGAAGGAAGAATAGATATATTAATTAATAATGCAGGATATGGTGAGCTTGGTCCTATTGAAATGGTTTCAATGAATGATGCTAAATATCAAATGGAGGTTAATGTTTTTTCTTTAGCTAATATGTGTAAATTAGTTATTCCTTCTATGAGAGAAAATAAAAAAGGTAGAATCATTAATATTTCATCTATTGCAGGAAGAATCACAACCTATTTTGGTGGCTGGTATAATATTTCTAAATATTCAGTTGAAGCATTAAGTGATTCTTTAAGACTAGATTTAAAGAAATTTAATATAGATGTTACAATGATAGAACCAGGTCCTTTTAAAACTAATTGGGGTATTATTGCATCTGATAAGCTACTAAAATCAACTAAGGATAGTGTTTATGAAAATGATGGAATAGAGGTTGCTAATTTTTATAAATATTCATATAGTCATAAGAATTTTTTAGTTAAAGATGGAATTATTGTTAGTAAAAAGATATGTAAGGTTGCTTTAAAAAAGCATGTAAAAGCTAGATATTTAGTTGGTAGATTTTCACATTCAATGGTTTTCTTTTCAAAAATTTTACCAACAAGATTGTTGGATAAAATCATCATGAAAACGAAAAGAAAAAAATAGGTGATTATTATGAAATATAAAAATATTATTAAAGAAAATGATAAAGAAAAATTAAGAAAATTATTATTTAAATATATTGATATTTCAAATTTTGATTCTTTTTTATATTTTTTAAAAAATAATGATAATAATCTATATTTATTTTTTAAAGATATAGAAGATAATTTAATAGATTTATTTATTAATAAAGAGCCTTTAATATTTAATATTTCTAGTGATAATATAATAAATATAGCTGGTGAAACTGGTTCAGGCAAATCAACATATGTTAAAGAAAATTTTAATAATGATAATTATGAAATAGTTGAAACAGATCAATTATTTAATGAAAACAATAATAATCCTTTTTTATTAAAAATAAGAAAAGAGATATTTAAAAAATATAGTGATGAGCATTATCCAGGTGGTTATAATTTAAGAATTAATTTTAATCATTTTAATGAATGCTTAAAAATTATTTTAAAGCACAAAAATAATAAAACATTAGTTATAGATTCAGGACAATATAGACATTTAAAGAATTATGATTTATTAAAAGGAAAATTAATTATTATTAGAACATCTGTAACAGAATCTATAAATAGAGCTTGTATGAGATTTTTAAAATTAAAAGAAAATCCTACAAAAGAAGAAATAGAAATTCATAAAATAAAAAAATATACTGCATATGAAATGCATAAAAAAATTAATACTTTAATTATTAAATCTTTTATATTATATAAATTTTAAGGAGAAAAAAGATGTATAAAATATATTGTTATTCAAAATGCACAACATGTCAAAAAGCATTAAAGTTTTTAAATGAAAATAATATTAAATATGAATTAATAGATATTAAAGAAAATAATCCAAATAAAGAGATATTAAAAGAAATACATAATAAATCTAATAAAGAATTAAAAAAATTATTTAACACATCAGGTCTTTTGTATAAAGAATATGAATTAAGTAAAAAAATACCTAACATGACTGAAGATGAGATGTATGAATTATTGTCATCTAACGGAATGCTAGTTAAAAGGCCTATATTAATTTCTGATGATTTTTCATTAATTGGATTTAAAGAGGAAGAATGGAAAATATTAAAATAATATTGAAAAGTCATTAAAAAGTTATATAATTAACATAAAGCGAAGATAGGAAGAAAATCTAATTGATTATCATAAGAGAGTCTCAGATGGTGAAAAGAGATATATAGATTAGATGGACAACATCCTTGAGCGGTAGAAGAATTTTAGTAGAACTACCCGTATATCTACGTTACAGATTTTAAGTGCTATAGAATATTTCTATAGAATTAAGGTGGTACCACGGTTATTTCGTCCTTTGTTTATTCAAAGGACTTTTTTGTTTTTTAAGGAGGACTTATGAAATTATTCATTTATTATTCCAATAGTGGTAATGGTGATGTTGTAGCTTCAAAAATGCATGATTTAGGCTATGATATTAGAAAAGTATTAACTAATTATAAATTAAGTAAGAATTTATTCTTAGCTTGTATGAAGGGTGGCTTTCATGCGACTATAGGAAAGAAAGCTAAGCTTAATAATTATAATAATGATGTAAATAATTATGATGAAATATGTATAGGATCTCCAATTTGGAATGGAAGATTTGCATGTCCAATAAACACTGTTTTAAAAAACACAAATTTAGAAAATAAATTATTAACATTTATTTTATATAGTGGTAGTGGAGAAGCCAAAAAAGCATATCAAAAGATATTAAAAAAATATCCTAATGCGAAAATTATTATTTTAAAACAACCAAAATCAAATTTAACTGAATTAGATAGAATAGAGGGATTATTATGAGAAGAATTAAAATTAAACAATTATTTGAAACAAAACAAGAACAAGAAGTATTAATATTTGCCTGGGTAAGAACAAATAGAGCACAAGCTCAATTTGGATTTTTAAATGTAAATGATGGATCTACAGTTACAAATTTACAAGTTGTATATGATAATGCACTTTCTAATTTTGAAGAAATTTCAAAATTTAGAGTAGGTGTATCTGTTGAAATTAAGGGTAAGGTTATCTTAACACCTGAAGCAAAACAACCACTTGAAATTCACGCAACAAGCGTAACTATGCTAGGTGATTGTCCTGAGGATTTCCCTATTCAACCAAAGAGACATACAAGAGAATTCTTAAGAGATGTTGCTCACCTTCGTGCAAGAACAAATTTATTTAACGCAGTATTTAGAATTAGATCAGTTGCAGCAATGGCTGTTCATAAATATTTCCAAGATAGAGGATATTTATATGTTCATACACCACTTATTACAACCGCTGACTGTGAAGGATCAGATCAAATGTTTAAAATTACAACATTAGATATGAATAAATTACCTTTAACAGAAGATGGTAAAGTAGATTTTTCTAAGGATTTATTTGGAAAACAAGCATTCATTACAGGTTCAGGACAACTTCATGGTGAAACATTCGCTATGGCATTTGGTGACATTTATACATTTGGTCCTACATTTAGAACTGAAAATTCAAACACTCAAACTCACGCAAATGAATTCTGGATGATTGAGCCTGAAATGGCATTTTGTGATTTAGAAGGATTAATGGATATTGAAGAAGAAATGCTTAAAAGCGTTATTTCATATGTAATGGAAAATGCTAAAGCTGAAATTGATTTATGTGATCAATTTGTAGAAAAGGGCTTAAAAGAAAAATTAAATAACATCGTAAATTCTAAATTTGTTAGAATATCTCATCATGATGTTGTAGATTTATTATTAAAATCTAACCAAAAGTGGGAAGTTAAGCCATCTTATGAAGATGATATTGCTAAAGAACATGAAAGATATATCACTGATTATTTCAACGGACCAGTATTTATTACAAATTGGCCAAAGGATATCAAGGCTTGGTATATGAAGGTTAACCCTGATAATAAGACAGTTGCCGCTGTAGATTTAGTTGTACCACATGCAGGTGAATTAATGGGTGGTTCTCAAAGAGAAGAAAAGCTTGATGTATTACTTGCAAGAATGGAAGAATTAAATGTAAGCCAAGAAGAAGTAGATTGGTATTTAGATACAAGACGTTATGGTGGATGTGTTCACTCAGGTTTCGGTATGGGATTTGAAAGATTAATTATGTATCTAACAGGAATTGAAAATATTAGAGATGCAATTCCATTCCCAAGAACTCCAAAGAACTGTAAATATTAATCATAAAAGAAGCTCAGTGAGCTTCTTTTTCTTTATTATTTTAAAATTTAATGTTATCATATAAATATATATAAGCGTTTTGAAGGAGAATAGAAAAATGATAACAAAAGACTATAAAAGGGCTTCAAATTTAATTCATATTACCTTAGATCAAATTTATAATGATTTAGGAAGTGTAGCATCATTAATTGACAAGAATTTAATTAATATAGTCGATGCTGAAGCTCCACTTACCTTAAATACTTTAAAGTCTAGATTTAGAGAAATTTTTGATGTTGCTAAAATAAGCTCAAAGGCTTTAGATATTATAATGGATAGAGTAAATGCTTTAGGTATTATTTATGAAGAAGAATTATATGATTTTGTTATTTGGCCTTCATCTGGTAAATTTGATGTTAATTATTTAAGAATTAATTCTGATAGATTAATCTATGATATTCCTCCAGTTGAATTAAAAAATTTAAGAGATTCATTTAATTTAAATGGTGAAGAATTATATAGAGAAATGCTTAAATATTTTAATTTAGAGGTTCTAACTGAAAAAGCTAGAAATTATTTAGAATATGTAGAAAAATATTAGTGCTTTTATAAGCACTTTTATTATTTTAAAAATAATGCTAAAATTAAGCGGGTGTTTAATATGTTAAATATTATTTTAAATAAAAATGAAGAAAAAGAAAAAATAGAGGGCTTTCCTTGGATTTTTAATAATGAAATAAATTCATTTGAAGGCGAAATTAAAAATGGAACAGTAGTTAAAGTTTTAACATTTGATCATAAATTTTTATGCTATGGATTTTTAAATACATCTTCAAAAATAATGGTTAGAATTTTATCAATGGATGAATCTGAAAAAATTGATAAGGAATTCTTTAAAAAAAGAATAATTGATGCGATAGAACATAGAAACAATTTAAATTTTAAAGATTCTAATTGCTATCGATTAGTTTTTTCTGAAGCAGATTTTTTACCTGGCTTAGTTGTTGATAAATATGCAGATTATTTATGTATACAAATATCATCATTATGCATGGAAGTGTTTAAAAAAGACATCATAGATATCTTAGTTGAATTATTAAATCCAAAAGGTATTTATGAAAGAAGTGATGTTTCATCACGTGCTAAAGAAGGATTAGAAGAATTTAAAGGAATAGTTTATGGAGAATTTAATCCAAGAGTTCAAGTTTTAGAAAATGGAATTAAATTCTATGTAGATATGGAAAACGGTCAAAAAACTGGTTATTTCCTAGACCAAAAATTAAATAGAGATAATATTAAATATTATTGTAAAAATAAGGATGTATTAGATTGTTTTTCTAATGTAGGTGGCTTTGCCTTAAATGCAGCTAAAAATGGTGCTAAATCAGTTTTAGCATGTGATATATCAGCACTTGCTTGTAGTGAGATAGAAGAAAATGCTAAATTAAATAATTTTACTAATTTAAAAACTAAATGCTGTGATGTTTTTGATTTATTAAGAAGTGAAGAAATTAAAAATAAATTTGATTGCATCGTGTTAGA
>JAEEGL011766144.1_pt1 | contig 16902 bp, 17 predicted proteins | sample 9134231 | NCBI WGS metagenome assembly JAEEGL01 (sample SAMN16246548, study PRJNA631951) | gut metagenome | biome: gut microbiome; feature: rumen; material: fiber-attached | host: Bos | place: Iran: Karaj | collected 2018-10
AGTGATAGGGGATAATGTTACCATAAAGTGTGGAGTCCAGATATGGGATGGTATCACGTTAGAGGATAATGTGATGATAGGCTCAAATGTAACATTTACCAATGACATGTATCCTCGCTCTAAAAATCAGGATTGGAAACTCTTGAAGACAAAAGTTTGTAAAGGGGCAACTATAGGTGCTGGTTCCGTTATTCTCCCTGGATTAACAATAGGTGAAAATGCTTTTGTTGGTGCAGGCTCTGTGGTGACAAAAGATGTACCAGCAGGGGAATTGTGGATGGGTAGTCCTGCTAAGTTTTATCGTAAAGTAGATTTTTGATTATGAATATACCTTTTTTAAGTCTTAAAGATGTAACAGCATTGCATGGTAATGAGATTAATGAGGCTGTTACTCGTGTTGTAAATGGAGGTTGGTATCTTCAAGGTAAAGAGAACGAAAAGTTCGAGCAGCACTATGCAGAGTTCATCGGAACAAAATACTGTGTAGGTTGTGCCAATGGCTTGGACGCACTTATTTGGATATTCCGTGCTTATATTGAATTGGGGATGATGCAACCAGGTGATGAGGTCATTGTGCCTGCAAATACATATATTGCAACAATCTTGGCTATAACTGAAAATGGTTTAAGACCTGTATTGGTAGAACCCAAATTAAATACGTTAGAGATTGATGACGAGCGGATTGAGGAAGCAATCACTCCAAAGACCAAGGCTATTGTCATTGTACACCTCTATGGCCGCAATGCCTATACTGAAAAGATAGGTGAGTTATACAAGAAGTACAATTTAAAACTTATAGAAGATAATGCTCAGGCTCATGGTTGTAAACATACAGATGGGCGGATGACAGGATCAATAGGTGATGCTGCTGGACATAGTTTCTATCCTGGCAAGAACCTAGGAGCCTTAGGTGATGGTGGCGCTGTAACGACTAATGATGAAGAATTGGCTAAGGCTATTCGTGCCTTAGCAAATTATGGCTCTCAGAAGAAATATGTGTTCAAATACACAGGAAGAAATAGTCGTTTGGATGAAATACAGGCTGCAGTGCTTGATGTAAAGCTTAAATATTTGGTACAAGATAACCAGCATCGCAAGGAGGTGGCTCATTATTACTATGAGCATATCAAAAATCCCCTCATTACATTGCCCGATTTGTTGCCTGATGACCAGAATGCCTATCATCTGTTCCCAATCTTGGTTGGCGAAGGTAAGCGTGATGCATTACATGACTATTTGGAGAAGCATGGGGTGGGGACGGTGATTCATTATCCAATTGCTCCACATAAGCAGGAATGTTATGCAAAGGAGTCTTGGAATAGCCCCCAATTGTCGTTGCCTATCACAGAACAGATTGCTGATAAGGAGTTAAGTCTGCCAATAGGACCGACAATCAACTTTGAAGAGGTTGAAAAAGTTGTGAATTTGGTGAACTCTTTTGGTGCTTAACAAGTTTATTACTTTTATGTCATCTATTAGTCAGAAGCAACGTAATTCAAGTATAGAATTATATCGTATCATAGCCACCTTTACGGTGTTGATAGTCCATTTCAATGGGTGGTTTGTTGGTGGAATGCGTGGATTTGATTTCCATCATCCTACGCTTTTTGGAGCTGGTCAGATGATCATTGAAGCTTTGACATGTATTTGCGTAAATATGTTTTTGATTATCTCAGGCTATTTTGGCATTCGACTGAAATTGACATCTGTAATTCGACTTTGCTTGCTATTGGCCTTTATATATGTACCATTCTATATGGTTGAAATGCTAGTGGGGGGGGGCATTTTTAATTAAAATCTTGATGAGTAAACTATTGGTTATATCAAATGCAGGATATTTTATCCAGGGTTATCTGATGTTGATGTTTTTTTCGCCTGTTCTTAATACCTTTGTGGAAAAGTATGGACGCAATGTGCTACCTTGGACATTGTGTTTCGTTGTTATAGAATTTTGGTTTGAAACTGTACGAGGAATAGAAAACTTTGGCTTTAATAAAGGATACTCTATTATACATTTTGTATTGATATACATGATAGCAAGATGTATTGCTCTTTATAAAGACAAGTTACTTATTTTCCCAAAAACATATTGGTTGATTGGATATGTGGTTTCTACAATGATTATATGTTTCATGTATATTGGTGATTTGGAGTGTACCTTTGCTTACTCAAATCCTATAGTTATTGTTTCGTCAATATGTTCTTTCATTCCTTTCTTGTATAGGGATTGGCATAATAGAACCGTAAATTGGATTGCAGGAGGAACGCTTGCTGTATATATTATACAAGTTACAGATCCAGTATATAGCTTATTGGTCAAATTGGATAATTATTTCTTGGAGAATTATTCATACTTCCTTTATCTACTTTTTTGTGGATTTGTGATATTATTAACATTCCTGTTTTGTGTAGCATATCAAAAGATATGTGAGAGAATGGTGAATCCTGTTATAAACAAGCTGCCCAATTATATAAGTAAATTTGATTTGGGATAAATTGGGCATTTTTATATAATGTATGGTACCATTAGACAATAAAAGAGAACCTTTGGTTTCTGTAGTGGTTGTAACTTATAACTCTTCCCAGACTGTCATAGAAACATTGGAAAGTATAAAAGCTCAGACGTATAAGAATATAGAGTTGGTAATTAGCGATGACGACTCTAAAGATACTTCAGTTGAGATATGTAAAAAATGGGTAGAGAAGAATAAAAACAGATTTGTTAGGACCAAAATCATTACGCATACCCCTAATACTGGGACTTCTGCAAATATGAATCGAGCTTTCTCAGAAGCGCAAGGAGAGTGGATTAAAGTAATAGCTGCGGATGACAAACTTTTGCCCAATTGTATTTCAGATTATGTTGACTATGTTAATAGTCATCCTGATGCCAATATAGTTCTTTCTAGGGTCGTCGGATTCGGTAATATGGAGGCTGCCAAACAATGGCCGTGGCTTAACGTGAAGCGCTTCTTTGACAATTTAACTCCATATCAGTTTAGAATTGTATTATCGGCTCAAAACTTTTTACCTGCAGCATCTGTTTTCTTGAAGAAGTCTGTTTGGAAAGGTTTGGGAGGTTATGATGAGTCAATACCTCTTTTAGAGGATTGGCCTTTTTGGGTAAAAGCTATGTCTAATGGTTATATTTTTGATTTCATGGATAAAGAAACTGTGGCATATAGGTTTAGTGAGATGTCAATATCCCAAGGGATAGTTGTGTTAAGTGAACGATATCTTGAAAGTTACAGGAAAGCTTCGGTATATGCGCGCAGATCACTTAATGAACTTGGCTTTTCCTATATATACTTATATCTGACTCGAAGATTACTGATGATTCATTTGCCAGGAATTAGTAAATTGGTTTTTATTTTGAATGTTTTCAATCCTACTTATTACAAATATAGAAATACTCTCTTATTGTTTAAGAAACTTCAATTTTGTGAAACCACGTGATAGTTTAGACTTCTGTATTGATAAAAACTACCCATTTTTTTTAATATCACTAGTCCCATTTTATATCTGATAGCAATTTCTATTCATAATGTCATATTGCTGAATTTTGTTAGAGGAGTTGTGGGAATTTTGAACAAAATAAGGTTATGATATCCGTAGCACTTTGTACATATAACGGCGAGAAATATATCCGTCAGCAGTTGGATAGTATTCTAACCCAGACAATGCCTGTTGATGAAATTGTTATACATGATGACTGCTCAACAGATTCTACTTATGAGATCTTGACAGACTATGCTTCGCGTTATCCTCGAATATTTGTTAGAAAAAATAGTGCAAATATTGGATTTTTAAAGAATTTTGAAAATACCCTTGCCGAATGCCAAGGAGATTATATTTTTTTTTCAGATCAAGATGATATATGGGTGAAAGACAAGGTGGCCTTAACTGTCGATTTCCTGAAAGAAACAGGAAAGTATGGCGTGTTTTCTAATGGTCAATTGATAGACGAGAATGGAAATATAATAAACCATACACTATTTTCTATACAAAAATTATCTCCCTATATAGAGTCAGGTTTGTTAGACAAATATGCCTTCGAAATTTTGTGCTTGAAGGGTAATTTTGTAACAGGAGCAGCATTAGCTATAACAAAGAATGCGAAGGATTGTATTCTCCCATTTAGGACTACAAAACACATTTTCCATGATATGTGGATTGCCCTGAATCTTTCTTCGAAACATAAGTTGGGCTATATAGAACAGTCTTTAATTATGTATAGAATTCACTCTCAACAAGAGTGTGGCTTAAATTTGAATAAAGAATATGATCGTGATCCATTAATAGATTGCTTTACAGGAAGAGGAGACTGCAATTGTTTACTTAAGCTAAGAAGAAGTAGTGCAGTCTTGATTTACTACTGTCGATTATTGAGAGAAGAAAAATTGCTGTCCAAGACTTTCTTTAATTTGTATCTTAGAGCACTAAATAATAGCCCTAATAAGTTTAAAAATGGTGTCCTTTATTGCATTAACGAGTTATATGCTAAGGTTATTGCAAGATTTGGCTTTAGGGTGTAAAAAAATGAAATCTTTTAAAAAACATGTTAGCGGTTATGCCCGTAAAATCTGTGTTACGTTCAAATGGTGGTTTACTAATGATGGCTTACCCATAAATTTATTCAGATTTAAATTTAGATATTGAAATGATAGAGAAAGATTTAAGAGAACAATATAATCCAGAAGGTTCTCAGCTAAGGAAAGCTCAGTTGAGAATGCTTGAAATGCTGAAGTTTATAGATAAAGTTTGTCTTGAGAATGGTATTACTTACTGGTTGGATTATGGTACATTATTAGGCGCAGTGAGGCATGGCGGTTTTATTCCATGGGATGATGATGCTGATATTTGTATGCCCATTGATGATCTTAAAAGATTCCGTGACCTAATGTTGAATAATAATATGAGTAATGAGTTTGTTATACAATGTCATGAAAGCGACCATGCTTATTTAAGGAGCCAATGGATTGTATTGCGCGATTTAAAGAGTGAATATATACAAGATAGCGATTTCCATCGGTCATTAAAATATCGGGGACTTCAAGTGGATATTTTTCCTGTTGAAAAAGGAGTGTATATTCCATTAAAAAAGTTTGTAGATAAACTTCAAATCTGGTTTATTTCTGGTCCTACATATTCTAATAAATGGTATTATAAACTATTTCGCCCATTCCGCCAGTTAACATGGTATATGTTAAACCTTATTGTAATCCCATTGTGCAGACGTGTGAAGTCCAATAATTCAAGTTGGGCATCTTCTTATGGTGTTCCATTTTATAAAAAAAGGTATAGTCACGACATATTTCCCTTAAAAAGAATCCAATTTGAAGATGGTATTTTTAATGCGCCTTGTAATGAGGATGCGTTTTTGACGAATCTTTATGGTGATTGGCGAATTATTCCCCCTCCGCAAGCGAGAGAAACGCATGATGTAGATATTGTTTTTTATACAGATTTGCCATAATGGAATATCATAAGACTCGAATTTCCGTGTTGATACCCGCTTTTAAGGCAACTTATCTTAAAGAAGCGTTAGAATCTGTTCTGAACCAGACATATAATCTATGGGAACTTATTGTTGTGGATGATTATTCTCCCTATCGTATAGAATCTATTATCGATTGTTTTGATGATCCCCGCATTAGTTATTACAGAAATGATGTCGGGTTTGGGGCACTTCATGTGGTTGGGAATTGGAATAAGTGTTTGAGTTATGCATCAGGTGATTTTGTCTTGTGTATGGGTGATGATGATAAACTCGCTCCCGAGTGTTTAGCGAATTATGTTCGTTTGATATCCAAGTATCCCAATTTGGATGTATATCATACTAGATTAGAAATGATAGATGAGACATCAACCGTTTGCTATATCAAAGATGTAGATGATAGACCTGAGTTTGAAGATGCTTATACTTTTATGACAGAGCGCTTCAAGGGGCGAAGTCAGTTTATTGGTGATTATTTGTTTCGAACAGAAACGCTTCGGAATAGAGGTGGGTTCATTGATTTCCCTTGTGCTTGGTTTTCAGATGAGATAACTGTTGTAATGATGATAGGGGGAAAAGGTATTGCTAACACTCAGGAAACAGGATTCTTTTACCGGATAAATCGATACTCCATATCTTCAAATAGTACAAATACAAAGAGTAAATTAGAGGCAATATATAAAGCAAAAGCCTGGTATGATATGTATTTGGATAAAATACAAATGTCTTCGTCAAAAATCGAGATACTCAAAAAACTTTTGAAAAAGTATATGTCACATTCGGAATTTGTAACAATTTCGTATGATATAAGTTTTCGATTGATAAGTGGTATCGCCTATTGGAAGCAAACTTACTCTATTGGGTATGTTTTGATGTGTTTAGCCTATGGATTTAGATTGAAGGTTGGTCGTATAATTAAATCATTTTTTAAAGGTGGAAAACTATAAAGTATCATTATTAATTCCTGTTTATAATGCCGAAAACCATATTGAACGATGTGCAGAATCTATTTTTGCACAGACCTATGCAAATCTAGAATATATCTTTGTGAATGATGGCTCAACAGATAATAGCATAAATGTTGTACAGTCTGTGCTGAAGAAGTTCCCTGGTAGGGAAGATAAGGTAATTATAGTTGACCATATAACAAATAGGGGTATATCTGCGGCACGTAACACGGCAATAGCAGCGGCACATGGAGCATTTGTGATGTTTGTTGATAGTGATGATTGGCTTGATTTGAATGCTGTTGAAAAGTGCGTTGATATTCAACATGAGAAAGATGCTGATATTGTCACGATGTCACATGTTATGTATACGGAGGATTCGACTCAAATTGTAAACGAGGTAGAAACGAATTTGCTGACAATTTTACATAATATTTTTACATTGAAATGCACAGGGAGAATTTGGGGCAGATTAATACGGCGGAACCTTTTCTGTGAGAATGAATTAAATTTTATAGAAGGTGCTGATAATGGAGAAGACTTGATGATGATGGCTTTCCTGTGCTATTATGCCAACAAACACTCTATTGTACAGGATGTATATTATAATTATGATCACAGTGTGCTTTCATCGTACACACAACGTTTTTTGCCAGAAAAAAGTCTGATGGGATTTAGTAATGTTGATGCAGTTCGTATGTTTTTTGAGAAAAAAGATAATCCAGCTTTGAATAATGATGTAAAGATTCTAAATGCTTTAACAATAGTAGAGTATATGATATGGTGTAGTAGTGAGAAATGTATACAGAATGAAAAATATTATAAAGAAGATTTATTAAGGAGATTGGGTAATGTCGAAAAGCCGATTATAAATCAACTGCCTTTACGTTATCGTTTTATTTGTTTCTTAAAATCTTTTGATTTAGTACATGCTTTTGTGAAATTTTATAGATATATTAAGCACTTGCTAAGGATTGTGGTGTAGGTTCTCTATAAATATTTATGTATCTTTAAGATGATCTTGTATCGATATTTTCTAGTGGCCTTCTCAGCCATATTATTTTTAGCATATGTGGTATTAGGAGTAAAAGTCGATATGACTCCTATGACATATCTGTTTATATTAATGGCGAATATATACATGGTAATATGTACTCGCCATAATTTTATGCCTTTTATTGTTGCATTTGTATTGCTGTTTTGTAATTATAGTATTATCTATGCCAATTATATAGGCATGATTCAGAATCTATTCACAACAAATCTTTCTGCAGAGTCTTATATTATTTCATTAAATGTTTTAACCTTATTTAATGTGTTCTTGTTCCTATTTGTACGTTGGGAAAGAGTGTCGTTAGTTCCTGAAAAAATCGACTTTGTTGATGCAAATAGAGGTGATAACTTTATTTTATATCTATTATATTTTTTATTAATACCGATATTCTTTTTAGGATTTACCATTCCAGAGGTAGAAGGACAGCGTGGATCACATAGCACTGTATATGAGTATTCTGCCATACTATTTATGTTGTTATTCTATTATAGTGGTAACCAAAAATGGCATATTCGACTTGGTTTGATGTTGGTTGGTATTTACTCTTTACAAAGTTTTATTTTTGGGGGTAGAATAGAAGCTATTCAGTTTGTTTTAGTAGCTTACATGATGCTGTTTATGTATCGAATTAGTATGACAAAGGTATTTATTGCCATGGGAGTCATGTTTTTTTTGATGAGTATTATTGGCGTAGTGAGGGGCGAATTGCTATCTGGTAATGCGGATGTTGGCTTGATAATATCATCGTTGGCAGAAAGTGGTTTCGCTTTGGATACGGCCTATTCTGCTTACTTTACGTCGGAGTCCTTTGTTTATATTATTGACAAATTTTCCTCGTTCGAAATATTCGCTCTTTTTTATGAATTTGTAAAATCTATATTCCTAGGGTCTAATCCGGATGCTTTACTTACTTCGATTTCTGCCCAGTATACAGTACATTATGGAGGCGGTATCTTACCGTTTTACTTTTTCTTTTATTTGGGGATTATAGGCGTTTTTGTTTCAGCAGTATTAGTTGCTTTTTATCTGAATAAAGTTATTGGATTAGGTGTAGATTCTTCTGGTTATATGAAATGTCTCGCAGTTTGGATCGTAAGTACAAATTTCCGATGGTATCTTTATACCCCTCTGCCGCTGTTGCGTGGTGTGCTGTTTTTGACGATAGCTTATTTCTCTTTTGCTTATCTTCATTATATGTCAGGGCGTATATTTGTGAGGAAGGAGAACGGTTTGTTGCCATATAAAGATCATCTTAATGCCGAAACTGCTGCAGATTAATATTACGGCAAATTGGGGATCGCATGGGCGGATAGCTGAGGAGATAGGACAGCTTGCCATGTCTCAGGGCTGGGAGAGTCATATTGCTTATGGCAGATGGGCTAATCCTAGCCGGTCGCAACTATATCATATAGGCAGTATGTGGGATGAGCGATGGCATGGACTGCAGTCACGCCTCTTTGATAATCATGGCCTCGCATCGAAAAAGGCTACTCAAAAACTGATCGAAGAGATTGAGCGCATCTCTCCAGATATCATTCATTTGCATAACATTCATGGATACTATCTGAATTATCCGCTGTTATTTGATTATTTGGCAAAATCTGATATACCTGTGGTATGGACTCTACATGATTGTTGGCCGTTGACTGGACATTGCTCACATTTCATGTTTACAGGTTGCGAGAAGTGGAAAACGGGTTGCTATGATTGTTGCGAGAAATGTGAGTATCCCGCATCCTTGTGGATGGACAATAGTCGTAGGAACTATGCATTAAAGAAAAAGTATTTCAATTCTGTACCTAATTTGACACTGGTAACGGTCTCAGATTGGTTGTCGGGCGTTGTTAGGGAGTCCTTCTTGAAGAAACAGCAGCAGAGAATCTATAATGGTATTGATATATCTATATTCAGCCCTCGCCAAGGTCGTGTAGATAAAGTGGGTAAGCAGATTCTTGCAGTTGCTAGTAAATGGACTGAAAGAAAGGGCTTGTCTGACATTTTACAGATTCGTCATTTGCTTCCTGCAGATTACTCTATAACAATCGTCGGATTGACAAAAGAACAACTAAAGGCATTGCCAGCAGGTATTATCGGTATTACACGTACCAACAGTGTTGATGAGTTGGCTGATTATTATGCTCAGGCAGACGTGTTTGTAAATCCTACGTATGAGGATAACTTTCCAACCACAAATCTTGAAGCATTAGCTTGTGGAACACCAGTCATCACTTATCGTACAGGTGGAAGCCCGGAGGCGATTGATGAACAGACTGGTCTTGTTATAGATACAGGTGATGTGAATAGTCTGGCTGAAGGAATCAAGAAATTGTGTAATGATCTTCATCAGGAAGAAAGACGTAAACAATGTCGCCTGCGAGCTGTCGCACTGTTTAATAAGAACGACCGCTACCAAGAGTATCTGGATTTATATAATAGCCTTTTGAAGCAATAAATGAAAATATCTATCATTACAGCGACATATAATAGCGGTCGGACGGTTCGCGATACCATCGAGAGCGTGTTGCGGCAGACCTATACTGACTTCGAGTATATCATTAAGGATGGGGGCTCGAAGGATGATACCTTGGAAATCGTCAAGGAATATGCACCGCAGTTTGGGAATCGACTGAAGGTCGTGTCTGCTCCTGATAAGGGTATCTATGATGCGATGAACACTGGGCTGCAGATGGCGACAGGAGAGGTGATTGGAATTCTGAACTCGGATGATTTCTATACTTCGGATGGTGTGCTTCTGACGATTGCAGTGACGTTTGGCCAGAATGATATTGATGCGACGTATGGGGATATCCATTTCGTGAATGATGGTGACCTGACAAAGTGTGTGAGGTATTACTCGTCTGCAGTGTTCAGGCGTTGGATGATGCGGTTTGGGATGATGCCGGCGCATCCGTCGTTTTATTGTAAACGGTCTGTCTATGAGCAGTTCGGTGCTTTTGACACGTCGTATCGGATTGCGGCAGATTTTGAGAATTTGCTGAGGCTCATCTTTGTTCATCGGATAAAGACGCTATATGTCCCGAAGGATTTTGTGACTATGCGGACGGGCGGGGCATCAACAGCCGGCTTCGCCAGTAGGAAGCAGATCATGCGGGAGCATCTAAAGGCCATGAAGAAGAATGAGATTTATTCTAATGCGTTTTTCTTGAGTTTGCGATATTTCTACAAGATATATGAGGTGCTGAGAGGGGGTAGGTTTACCCCGAATCGTAAAGTACCACAATTCGAGATTAATTATGGTGCAATTCGAGGTTAATAGTTCAACGACTAGCATTGTTATTTTTCGGTGAACCTTGTCATTGCCAAAAAATGTACGTACCTTTATTGCTTGAAGTGCAATTTTGTTGTTACCCTCACTCGGATTTCTTGAAATGCCTTTGTACAAAGGGCTGGAATTGAGTGGGGGAGGGCGTTTTACCCTCACTCAACCCTCACTCGACTCTCATATGGTGGCTTGGGGTAAAGTGGGGGAAGAGTGAGTGAAAAGTGAGTGAGAAGTGAGAGAGTGAGATTTGCTGATAGCCTTACCAAAAATTGTTTTATGCCTATGAAAATTTTACTGCATAGTTACGTAGTAAGAATTTGGCTACAAAACATTCTATTGTGATATGCATAAAAGAATAAAATAGTGATAGTATGTTAAACAAAGAATTAGTAGAACAGAATGAGTGTGGGAATGACGGAAAGACCGTCAATCTCTATTATGACCAGATGGCAGGGGTTTATCTGGCCTTTGGATTGTCGGCCTATTATACAACCATGCTGGTGAATGTGTTTACCTCGTACTCAGAACTGGTCGGGATGCCTGTGGCTCTGCTTCGTCGGGTGCATGTGAAGATGCTTCGGCAGTCGCTGCAGAAGGTGGAACACCGACAGAAGGATTTCTACAGGTTTGAGATGGACACTGTCATCGGTGAGGCTGGCTATGAGCGCTGGAAAGAGCAGGCTCTTGAGATGTATGGGAGATTGTAATGACTAACAGTGATACTGAATGGGAAATTTCTTAATAGCAGCGTTGTGTGGGCTGTTGGCTATGCTTGCCTCTACAGTGGTTTATCCGTTTGTATTGCATTATGCTATCAAACATAACATTGTGGATAATCCGAATGCGAGAAAACTGCAGCGTGTGCCTGTTCCCTTGTTGGGCGGGGCTGTGGTGTATGTGGGTATCCTGACGGGCTGCTGCGTGCTGGCGCTGTTTATGAGAAGCGAGTTTATCTTGTGGGGATTTATTGGAATGACGGTGATGGCTATCATCGGTACATGGGATGATATGAAAGGCCTGTCGGTGGCATTCCGCTTTGCTGTGGAGTTGTCGCTGGTAGGACTGTTTATTGCCTTGACTGGCGTGTATATTGATGACCTGCATGGGTTATGGGGTGTGCATACGATTACGCCATGGATTGGTGTGCCGCTGTCTATTGTGACTGGTGTGGGCATTATTAATGCGGTGAATCTGATCGATGGTGTGGATGGTTTCTCGTCGGGCTATGGTATCATGGCTTGTGGGCTGTTTGGCCTGGTGTTCTGGAATGTTTGGAATCCTATTCTGGTCATCTTTACGATGATTGTCATTGGGGCACTTATCCCGTTCTTTATGCATAACGTGTTTGGACAGAAGTCTAAGATGTTTATTGGGGATGGGGGTACGCTGATGTTGGGTATATTGCTGATGCTGCTTACATTCTACACGCTGTGGAGCAAGGGGCGCTGTGATGCAATGGCTGTGGAGCAAGGAGTGAGCCTAACGGCACTGACATTGTCATTTTTGTGTATTCCTGTTTTTGATACATTACGTGTCATGACGTTGCGTATCTTACGCGGTAAATCACCATTTAACCCTGATCGTACGCACTTGCACCATCTGTTTATTGATATGGGCTTCTCGCATCTAGGGGCTGCTGTATTTATCTTGTTCATCAACTTGTTGGTTGTGGCGGCATGGTTGCTGGCTTGGAAGGCTGGCGCTTCTATAGATGTGCAGACATATATTGTGGTTTTTCTGGGCATGATGGTGACGTTTGGTTTTTATAAACTGATGAAAGAGCAGCAGAACGGTGGCCCTTGTGATGAGGAAGGTTATCCGCAGGGTACGTGGCTGTGGCATTGGTTTAGGAAACTGGGCAATTTCAGCCGTAGAGAGAAGGGGCCTATCTGGAGTGCCATACGCCGTATCATGGACAACCGATTCTTTAACTGGGGGCTATAGGACTTTTACGAAATATTAGGATTGTTATGGAGAAAGATGTGATTTCGCTACGGGAGGCGATGAATGATGGAAAGACTATCCATTTGTATTATGATGATATAGTAGGGGTGTATCTGGCATTCGGACTGTCGGCGTATTTTACAACGAAGCTGACGGAGCCGTATGTGTCGTACTCAGAAGCGCTGCAGATGCCGGTGGCATTGCTGCGGCATGAACATGTGCAGGAGCTTCGGCAGAGCCTGGACATGGTGGAGCATACGGTAAGGTCGTACTATCGCTTCACGATGAGTCAGCAGGTGGAAGATGCCGGCTACGACACTTGGGCCTCGGGCATCTTGTCAAGCCACAACCAGGTGGCTGAACAAACAGGCGCCGGCACCGCACGGTGAGTCGGCGGCTTGTAACGGGGAAATTGAGTGAAGAGCGAGTATAAGGAGGACTTAGAAAAGTGCCATAATTCGAAGGGAATTCTTGAAGAATTCAAGGCGAATTCTGGCGGAATTCTATGTGGATATTAGCATGATGTTACGGGATTATCAGATAGAGATGATGGACAGGGTCGGGGAGGCACTGGCCAGGTATCGGAGTGTGATGGTGCAGATGCCGACGGGCACGGGGAAGACGGTGCTATTGGCTGAGGTGGTGAAGCATTTCCAACGGGTGCTGGTGGTGGCGCATCGGCGGGAACTGATAGCGCAGATCAAAGCCAGAGTGGATGTGGACCGGGTGACCGTGGAGAGCGTGCAGCGGCTGGCATTAGGGAACAGCGGTGTTGAGGCTGAGGATTTCGACCTGATTGTGATCGACGAGGCGCACCATGCAGTGGCTAAGACCTACCGACAGCTGTGGGAGCGTTGGCCGAAGGCGAAGTTCCTGGGACTGACAGCAACGCCCTGCCGACTGAACGGGGCGACGTTTACGGACTTGTTTGACGTGATGCTCCAGTCGTGGCAGATCCAGCAGTTCATCGACAAGGGATGGCTCAGTGACTTCGACTATGTGTCTGCAGCACCTGAGAGTGAGGCACTGCGGATGGTGGCGAAGCTGGACAAACGGGGGGCTGACGGCGACTACCAGCAGAAGCAGATGGCGACGGTGATGGATGTGCCGGAATCGATCGAACACCTGTATCTGTCTTATCAGGCGTTTGCTCAGGGGAAGAAGGGTATCGTGTATGCCATCGACCGACAGCATGCGCAGCATATCGCTGACTATTATCAGGGGCATGGCGTGAACTGCATGGTGATTGACGCGAAGACACCTGCCAAGGAGCGGCAGCAGATGGTGGAGGCGTATCGCAAGGGTCAGCTGGACGTGCTGGTGAATGTGGATATCTTCTCGGAGGGTTTCGACTGTCCGGAGGTGGAGTTTATCCAACTGGCAAGGCCCACGCTCTCGCTGGCGAAATATCTGCAGCAGGTGGGGCGCGGCATGCGCGTATCTCACGGGAAAGAGGCGGTGACGATCCTGGATCAGGTGGGACTGTATCAGACGTTCGGTCTGCCCACGGAGGAACGGGACTGGCAGCAGACCTTCTCTGGACGGCTGGCTGGAAAGGGACTGCGAGGAATGTCAAGGCCGGTGGTGGTGAAGGATGATCTGAAGGAACAGAAGGTTCTTGTCAACTTAGAGATGGTGCGTATCCGCAGAAGGAGTGATTCGCTGGACGGTCTGAACATCTACGTGATGGATGGTAAATACGGCGTGATGAAGGATGGCAGGATGACCACGCAGCCTGTGTTTGAGAGGGTGAGACGCTGTGAGAACGGAAGGCTGTTCGCACTGGCTACTTACCCGTATGCGCTGTTCAAGAACCGTACGACGGTGATCGACCTGCAGGGTATCGACCAGATGGTGCAGCTGTATGGACAGATTGAACTGAAAGGTGACTTCCTCTATGGTGATGATGTGAGAGGGAAGCGGGTGCTGTGGGACACCGTCGGGAAGAAGTACTACACCGGTGGGGAGCCGAAGTTTGAGCGTCTGGGTGGACTGGATGTGTTGCGTGACGATCGGGATGACGCCGGGGACCGCTATGAGCTGCGTTATATGAAGGGGATGCAGAAGTTCCTGTTCTCGAAAGGGGAGGTGCTTTTCAACAGCCATATCGCCATCATCCGTGACCTGCTGATTGTGAAGGACAACGGTTTCAAGTCGTACAGGATTCATGGGTATCTGGGAGACAGCATCCTGGTGGATGGCCAGAACAAGCATGACTTCATGCAGGTGACGTGGGATGGGCAGACGGGGGCGCTCTTCCGGAGCCTGCCCAAAGGGTTTAAACTGCGGCCTAACTACCAGCAGATGAAACTGCGGGTCCTGAAATAGTCGTTCAGCCCCAACAATCAAAACAAAAACCTCCGAGCCAACGTTCGGAGGTTTTTTTGTGGCTTTGCCTACGCAAATTCGCAGAATGGTATAAAGACTATTATTTCTGAATCCCCGATTCTGTCAATACTTTATATCTTCTTTGGAGAGCCACCAACACACTACGTTCTGCCAATGGGTTCAGCCCACGAAAAGTAGTGCGTCGCTTTAATTCTGCCAGAGGCATTTCTAAAAGCAGTTTCGCTATACATTCGTCCGCAAATGAGTTAGATACCACATTAACACCAGTAAAATCTAACACCACCTTTTCTTCTCCATTAATAAGCGGCAAGAGTTTCTCACGGAGTCTCTGCCCCATGTCGCGGGTACCAAAATCCGTACCATATGTAACAAACTTAAATTCTACCATAGCGATTCCAATTCTCCAGTTTCCATAAATGCCTCATTATATTGCTCTGCAGCATCAGCACGATGATCTACTATCTGATTGGGATCAATTTCTTCATTCGTGCCAATTTCCATATAGATAAGCGTACCTTGCCAAAAGCCATTGTCAACGACCGATGAGTGACCGTCTTTAATGATCAGTTTATGACTACCCGAATGCAGTATAAATTCCTTACCGATTCTATCCACCAGTCTTGATGTCGTGTACAGTCCAAAGCCCATTCCCTTACCATCGGTTATCGTATCCTCTAAACACAACTTAAGCGCTTTCGACTCCGTGATGTCTTTATATTTGTCGTTCTCAGCCAACGAAGCCCTGATACCCATGCCGTCATCTGCGATTAATATACGCAATACCTTCTGCTTATCATCATAATGTGTCATGGCGGTTCCCAAGGGTTTTCCTGAATGAATATGAACATTATCCATCATCTCGTATAAGCAGTAACTTAATGCCTGAAGCACACTGATTTCAATATCGAGATGAGAAGTCATGGCATTCACAACATCTTGATACACAGCGTTAAGTGATTGTGCATCAAACACGTCAATCGACACGTTTTCCTTTCCTTTGAAATACTTATCTAAAATGAATGCGACATCCATAAACCTCACTATTTCTCGCTGCAAAGATACGTTATAATTTTTAGAATTGCAAGCTTTTGCAGAACTTTTGTATTTTATGTCAAAAAATGGTTGTTTTTTGTGGCTTCTTTTTAGTTAGTGGCGTTGGAGGGTGATGGCGTGGTCGATGACTGCGGGGAGCTCTTCCTGGTAGTGGGTGACGAAGATGAGGGTCTTGTCAGGACGCTGGCAGAAGGTCTCGATGACATCATTTACCAGACGACGGTTGTAGTTGTCGAGTCCGTGAAGGGGCTCGTCAAGGATCAATAGGTCGGGGTCTTTGACAAAAGCTCTGGCTAGGAGCACCAGACGCTGTTCGCCACTCGACATCTTCAGGAAGGTGCGCTCGGCGAGGTGACCGATGCCGAAGACATCCATCCATTGGCGACAGATGTCGTATTCAGCCTCTTTGGGCTTGGCATAGAGACCGATGGTGTCTTGCAGTCCACTGGCTACGATACGGATAGCGGGGATGTCCTGACGGTAGCTACGATGCATCTCTGGCGACACGTAGCCGATATGCTTCTTGATGTCCCAGATGCTATTGCCGAAGCCTCGCTTGTGTCCGAAGAGTGAGATGTCGCAGGCATAGCGCTGTGGGTTGTCGGCGCAGACGAGTGAGAGCAGGGTGGATTTGCCACTGCCGTTCTGACCAGAGAGAGCCCAGCGCTCACCTTGATTGACCGTCCAGGTGAGATCTTTCAGGATGGTGCGGCTTCCATAGCGGATGGAGACATTGTTGAAGCGGATGACCTCCTGGGATGCTGTTGCAAGCTGG
>JAEEGL011812136.1_pt1 | contig 16902 bp, 12 predicted proteins | sample 9134231 | NCBI WGS metagenome assembly JAEEGL01 (sample SAMN16246548, study PRJNA631951) | gut metagenome | biome: gut microbiome; feature: rumen; material: fiber-attached | host: Bos | place: Iran: Karaj | collected 2018-10
GATGACCTGTGTCACCTCGTTGAGCAGGCCGATGCGGTCGATGCCGCTGATGTGGATGGTGGCATCGAAGAAGAGCCGCTTGTGCATGTCCCATTTCGCGTCGAGGATGCGGTTGCCGTAGCTCGTCTTCAGCTTCGCCGCTACGGGACAGGACCGCTTATGAATCTCTATCTGGTTGCGGTTGTCGATATAGCCTAAGACGTCGTCGCCGGGGATGGGGTGACAGCATGTCGGGAACTTGTATTGGCGTATGTTCTCGTCGGTGATGAAGATAGGCTTCTTGCGGTTGAACTTCTCGGGTACGACGAACAGCTCGGGCACTGCCGGCTCCTCTTCCTTCTTCGCCTTGACGAAGGGCACGTACTTACGCCAGCCGCCGCTGTCGCCCTTCTTCTTATTCTTGCCACTGAGTTCGTCGATGTCCTTCTCGCCCAGCAGGACGGTCTTCTCGCCTAAGGCCACGAAGAACTCGTCGCGGCGGTGGTAGTCGTGGTATTCAGCCAGCTGGTCGACGATGGCCGGTGTCTTCTCGATGTTCTGTTTCGCCAGCCATGCCGTCAGCAGCTCCTCGCCACGCTTTTGTACCTCGCGGCTGTCGCGACGCAGGATGGCCTGGATCTTCGATTTGGCCTTGGCTGAGGATACGTAGTTGATCCACGAAGGCTGCACATGCTGCGACTTCGACGTGAGAATCTCTACCTGGTCGCCGCTCTGCAGCTTATGGCTCAGGGGCACTAGCTTGTGGTTCACCTTGGCGCCGATGCAATGGCTGCCGAGGAAAGTGTGGATGGTGAAGGCGAAGTCCAGTGCCGTAGAGCCCAGCGGCAGTGTCCTGATCTCGCCCTTTGGCGTGAAGACGAAAATCTCGGAAGCAAAGAGGTTCAGTTTGATGGCATCGAGGAAGTCCATGGCGTCGGGCTGCGGGTCGTCAAGGATTTCCTTGATGGTGCGTAGCCACTCGTTCAGCTCGGCCTCGTCCTCGGTGTACAAATCGTCTTCCTCGGCCGATGCGTCATCGCCTGCCAGGCTCTTCTCCTTGTATTTCCAGTGGGCGGCGAGACCCTGCTCGGCTATCTCATTCATGCGGTCGGAACGTATCTGCACCTCTATCCAGTGGCCTTGTTTCGACATCAGGGTGACGTGCAGTGCCTGATAGCCGTTGGCCTTCGGGTGGTTCAGCCAGTCGCGCAGCCGGTCGGGGTGCGACTTGTAGATTTTCGACAGTTCGACGTAGATGTTGAAGCACTCGTTGACCTCTTCCTCGCGTCGGCGTGGGGTGAAGATGATGCGCACGGCAAGGATGTCGTAGATTTCCTCAAACGTCACGTGCTTGTTCTGCATCTTGTTCCAGATGGAGTAGGGCGTCTTCACGCGCTCCTTGATCTCATACTTGATGCCCATGCGCTGCAATGACGCCTCGATGGGGGAGGTGAACTGGTCGAACAGCTCGTGACGCTGTGCCTGTGTCAGGGCGAGCTTCTTCTCGATGGCAGCATACTCCTCAGGGTGCTCGAAGCGGAACGAGAGGTTCTCCAGTTCTGACTTGATCTTGTTCAGACCGAGGCGGTTGGCCAGCGGAGCGTAGATGTAGAGCGTCTCGCCTGCAATCTTGTACTGCTTGTTGGCTGGCTGCGACTCCAGGGTACGCATATTGTGCAGACGGTCGGCTATCTTGATGAGGATGACGCGGATGTCGTCGCTCATCGTCAGCAGCAGTTTCTTGAAGTTCTCTGCCTGTGCCGAGGCCTGCTCGCCAAAGATACCGCCAGAGATCTTTGTCAGTCCGTCGACAATCTGTGCAATCTTCGAACCGAAGATATTCTCGATGTCCTCAACGGTGTAGTCGGTGTCCTCGACGACGTCGTGGAGCAGGGCCGAGCAGATGCTCGTCGAGCCGAGACCAATCTCGGAACAGGCTATCTGGGCCACGGCGATGGGGTGCATGATATAGGGCTCGCCAGACAGGCGACGTACGCCTTTATGTGCCTGGCGGGCAAAGTTGAAGGCCTTCGTGATGAGGTCAATCTTCTTACGGTGACGCGATGCCTGATAGTCGTTGAGCAACTGTTGGAACGCATCGTTGATGAGCTTCTCGTCACGCTCTTCCTGTGTCATCTTCTCTTCATCATCCATAACTGTCAACTTTTGTCTTTCTATGCCGTCACCTTTCGTTTTTCTATGCTGTCCCCTCGTGACGGCCATTATTACTTCACCCTGATCTTCTTTCCAGCCTTGATGTTGTTGCCGCGGATGCCGTTCAGTTTGCGGAGCTTCGCCACGGTGGTGCCGTTACGGCGGGCAATGGCCGACAGCGTATCGCCACGACGCACGGTGACACCACCACGGCTGCGGCTGGCCGTATTGCGGCCGCGACGAGCCTTGCTGCGGCTGCGGGCACTCGTCTTGCGCTTGCTCGTGAAGGTCGGCACGTCGTCGTTGATGGCTACCTCTGAACGCTTCGTCAGCAGCGTAGCGGCGTTATAGGCGTAGATAGAATCCTGGTTGTCAATGAATCGGCTGACGTCGGCCAGCGGCAGTTTCAGCGCCGAGGGCTTCGTCAGGCCGGGAACGATGTCGCGGCGGTATTGCGGGTTCAGCGACCGTAGCATGTCGAGGTCAATATCCAGCATACCAGCTACCTGGGCCAGGTGTACGTCGCGGTTGACGACGATTGTGTCGGTCTTCTGCGGTAGGCGCGTGCGCAGCGGACAGATGTTATGCTGCGAGTAGTAGGTCATGATGTAGTTGGCGGCGATGAATGCTGGCACGTAGCCGCGTGTCTCCTTCGGCAGGTAGGGATAGATGTGCCAGTAGTCCTTGACGTTGATAGCCGAGTCCTTACTGGCGGCCTGTGCACGATGGATGGCTTTGTCGACATTGCCGGGACCGCAGTTGTAGGCGGCAATGACGAGGTTCCAGTCGCCGAAGATGCGATAGAGGTCGCGCAGGTAGCGCGCAGCGGCATACGATGCCTTTGTGGGGTCGCGGCGCTCGTCGACGAGCGTGTTCACCTCCAGACCGTACTGCTTGCCCGTGGTCAGCATGAACTGCCACAGACCGGTGGCGCCGACGCGCGACACGGCCTTCGGGTTTAGTGCCGACTCAATGATAGGCAGGTACTTCAGCTCCAGCGGCATGTCGTAAGCCTCCAAGGCCTCCTCGAAGATAGGCATGTAGAAGTTCGATGCACCGAGCATCAGGCTCACCGACCGGCGCAGACGACCGCTGTAACGGTCGATAAACTGCTGCACCACGTCGTTATAGGCCATCTCCATGACCGTCGGCAGACGGCGCAGACGCTCGATGTATTCCTCGCGGCTGAAGGTCGGGTTCTCGTCTGTCGTCCGGCAGTCGGCATCAGCGTCAAGGTAGGTCTTAGCCATATAGAGGTTCATCAGCGAGTCCAGGTCGTATGTCATCGCCTCGGGGAAGTCAATCACCTCCTCGTTGCCCTCTTGGTCCGTCACGGTGAGTTCGTCGTTTTCGTCAATGTCATCGTCGACAACGGTTTCCTCATCTTCAAACTCTTCTTCGTCCTCCACGACAACCTGTGCCGCCATCATCAGTGGCCAGCACAGCATCATCGTCATCATCAGTATGTATTTTTTTATTCCCATTTTCATTTGTCAGTTATCAATTATCATATAAGGCAAAGCCTGTTAAAAACTCAGTTGGCAGTTTACGCCCAGTGCCGAGTTCTTCAGCGGATTGTCAAGTAAGGTGCGCGACGTGCCGACAACACCCGGCGACACCTTCAGGCTCAGGTCCTTGGAGATGTCAAACTCCGACAGCTCAGCGTCGACATAGGCATCGATGACCGAGAGGGCGTAGACACCCACCATCACGAAGAAACTGAGGTCGCGGTAGCGGCGGAATCGGTCCTTACGCTTCTTGAAGATGGTCTTGTAGCGGTCTTCGTTCTGTGGCGTAATCTGTCGCCCTAAGTGCAGGAACTTGTTATAGCTCGCCGTTCCGGGGTCATCGTCCATGATGTCGAGGTAGGCCTGGGCGTAGTCCTTGTACATCATGTTGTTCCATGTCAGGGCGTAGATACAGCCCATGAAGCCACCGTAGACCAGTGGCAGTTTCCAGTACTTGCGGTTGTATATCTGTCCGCCGCCAGGTAGCACCAGGGCTAACCAGAGTGCTCGTTGCGGGTTGGGACGCCACGTGCTCCAGTCCTTCTGGGTACGGATCTTCAGAGGAACCTGTGGGGCGAGCGTGGAATCCGACGCAGTCGGCAGGCTTGTCAATGTCGTGTCGCTGACGTTGTCGCTGCTGATGGCGAAGATGCTATCACTGCTGATGGCGAAGATGCTGTCGCTATCAGTAGTAGGCACCGTGCGCACCGTGTCTGTCTGGGCATGAAGCCCGAGACACCATACCGTCAGCACGACTATGATTATCAGTCCTCTACTCATTCCGTTGGCTGTCCCTTCTTCTTCCTTCCGTTAGCTATGCTGTGGCAGCACCACTGCCAGACACGCCGTCCAGCACCGCCATGATACGCTCCAGCTCCTCTTCATTGGCAAAGCTGATGCTAATCTTTCCTTTGCCGCTGGCCGAGCAACTCATCTGCACCTTGGTCTGGAACAGGTTGGCCATGCGCTGGCGCAGGACGTTATACTCCTCAGGCAGCACGGCCTTGGAGGCTATCTTCTTCGGGCCAATCTGCACGTCCTCGCCGTTTTTCAACTGTTGCACCAAGTCCTCCACCTTGCGCACGGAGTAGCCCTGCTTCTGCACTTCCTTGAACAGCTTGATCTGCTGGCTCGGACTGTCTAATGACAGCAGTGCACGGGCATGTCCCATGTCTATCTGCTTGTCTTTCAGTGCCATCTGCACCTGTGCAGGCAGTTTAAGCAGACGCATATAGTTGGTGACGGCAGCGCGACTCTTGCCTACACGCTCCGAAATCTTGGCCTGTGTCATGCCCGTCGTCTCAGCCAGATGCTGGTAGGCCAGTGCTATCTCGATGGCGTTCAGGTCCTCGCGTTGGATGTTTTCCACCAAAGCCATCTCCATGACGTTCTCATCCTCCACCGTGCGGATGTAGGCTGGAATAGTCTGGATATCAGCTAGTTGCGAGGCACGCCAGCGTCGCTCGCCAGCAATAATCTGGTAGCGGTCAGGAGCCACCTGACGCAGCGTGATGGGAGCGATGATGCCCAACGTCTTAATGCTGTTGGCCAGCTCCTGCAACGCTTCTTGGTCGAAGTCGCGACGAGGCTGGTCAGGGTTCGGCTCTATCTGGTCGATAGCTATCTCGTTGAGGTTCGACGATCCTTCGGTCTTCACGTCGCTGGTGTCTATCAGCGCATCCAGACCGCGGCCACTGCCGATGTCGTCCAGTCCGCGGCCCAGTACGCCCGCGCTTGCATATTTCTTTTTAACTGCCATATCTCTTATTTCGTATTCTTGTTGATGATCTCCTTTGCCAGTGCCAAGTGGTTCTTTGCTCCCGTAGAGTCTGCATCGTAGAGAATCACGGGCAGACCGTGCGACGGACTCTCCGACAGCTTCACGTTACGCTGGATGACCGTCTTGAAGACCAGCTCCTGGAAGTGGCGCTTCACCTCGTCATAGATTTGGTTGGCCAGGCGCAGGCGCGAGTCGTACATCGTCAGCAGGAATCCCTCAATCTCCAGTTTCGGGTTCAACTTTGTCTTGATAATCTTGATAGTGTTCAGCAGTTTCGAGATGCCTTCCAAGGCGAAGTACTCGCACTGAACGGGGATGATGACCGAGTCGGCAGCGGTCAGAGCATTCACCGTGATAAGACCCAACGACGGTGAACAGTCGATGAGGATGTAGTCGTAGTCGTTGCGGATAGGCTCCAGAAGCGCCTTGATGACCTTCTCGCGGTGATCGAGGTTCAGCATTTCTATCTCGGCACCCACCAGGTCGATGTGGCTCGGGATGATGTCAAGACCATCAATATCGGTGGTGTAGATGGCGTCGCGCACGTCGGCCTTGTCGATGATACACTCATAGATGGAGCAGTCAACCTCCTGGATGTTCACACCAAGACCGCTGGAGGCGTTAGCCTGTGGGTCGGCATCAATGACGAGCACCGTCTTTTCCAATGTCGCCAACGAGGCGGCCAAGTTGATGGTTGTCGTTGTCTTGCCGACACCTCCTTTTTGGTTTGCTAAAGCAATAATCTTTCCCATTTCCAATCCTTTTCGAATAAAAGTAGGGTGCAAAGTTACAAAATAATTGAGAATTGACCATTGTCAATTGATAATTTTTAGTACTTTTGCAGCCAAAACTTGATGTATTTATGGAAAAAGAACGTCCTTTGATACTCATTTCCAACGATGACGGCTACCAAGCCAAGGGTATCAACAGCCTTGTTGAGATGGTGTCGCCGCTGGGCGATATCGTCGTCTGTGCACCAGACGGACCGCGCTCAGGCTTCTCGTGTGCCTTTTCGGCTACGACACCATTGAAGTTGGAGCTGCGAGATAAACGTGAGGGCGTCGAGGTATGGTCGTGCAACGGTACTCCTACCGACTGTGTCAAGATGGCTCTGGCACGTATCGTTGACCGGCGGCCTGACATCGTTCTCGGTGGCATTAACCACGGCGACAACGCCTCCGTCAACAGTCACTATAGCGGAACGATGGGTGTCGTCATGGAGGGTTGTATGAAGTACATCCCCTCTGTGGCCTATTCCCTTTGCGACCATGACGAACAAGCTGACTTCGAGCCTCTTAGACCCTATATAGAAAAGATGACTCGCTATGTCCTCGACAAGGGACTGCCCGTAGGAACCTGCCTGAATGTCAACTTCCCGCTCCTCGCTTCGTTTAAGGGCGTACGCGTCTGCCGGATGGCTCATGGCAGTTGGCTCAATGAGGTGACAACGTGTCATCATCCTCGTGGCTACGACTACCACTGGATGGTAGGCCACTACCAGAATGACGAGGCAGAAGCTGTGGACACCGACCGCTGGGCTCTCGATCACGGCTACGTGGCTATTACGCCGACCACGTTCGACGTGACAGCTTACGAAGCCATTGAACAACTAAAAATCTGGGAACAATAATCCTCAATCTCTCAATTTTCAATTTTCAATCTCTCAATGAAATACTACCTCATTGTCGGCGAAGCATCCGGCGATCTGCACGCCTCGCGACTGATGCGGTCGCTGAAGGAGAAAGACCCGAAGGCGGAGTTCCGCTTTTTCGGTGGCGACCTGATGGCCGCTGAGGGCGGCACCCTCGTGAAGCACTACCGCGAACTGGCATACATGGGTTTCATCCCTGTGTTGCTCCACCTGCGAACAATCCTTAGAAACATGAAAATGTGCAAGCAGGACATCGTGGCGTGGCAACCCGACGTGGTCATCCTTGTCGACTACCCGGGATTTAACCTCGATATCGCGAAGTACGTGCATGGATTGAGAGGAAAGAGGGGAGAGAAGAGTGGAGAGAGATTGCCGAAGGTCTACTATTACATTGCTCCCAAGATATGGGCGTGGAAGGAGTATCGCATCAAGAATATCCGCCGCGATGTCGATGAGCTTTTCTCCATCCTACCCTTCGAGGTGGAGTTCTTCGAGAAGAAACACCATTTTCCCATCCATTACGTTGGTAACCCAACGGCTGAGGAGGTAAGGGAGTTTATCAATAACTCCGAGTATTCTGAGGATTCTGAATTCTTAGACAAACCCGTTATTGCCCTTCTTGCAGGCTCGCGCCGTCAGGAAATCAACGAGAACCTACCTGCTATGATTGAGTCCACACGCCATCTGGCCGACCGCTATCATATCATGTTGGCAGGTGCGCCGTCCATATGTGCAGACTATTATGCGCCGTTTATAAAAGGTACGCATGTACGCCTTGTCATGGATAAGACCTATGCCATACTCCGTTGTTCCGTAGCCGCCCTCGTCACCAGTGGTACAGCGACGCTGGAGACCTGCATGTTCGGTGTGCCACAGGTCGTGTGCTATAGAACACCGATGCCGCATGTCTTTGGCTGGCTGCGCAAGTTGTTGCTGAAGGTGAAGTACATCTCACTGGTCAACCTTATTGCTGACCGTGAGGTGGTGCCTGAGCTGGTGGCCGACACCTTTTCTGCCGATAGTATCCGCCGCGAACTGGAAAAAATATTGCCTGGCGCCGAGGGACGACAGGCAATGCTTGATGGCTACGAAGAAGTTCAGCATCGGCTTGGCGAGAGCCACGCCCCTGACCGTGCCGCCGAACTGATGATAAAAATGCTTACCTCCTAATTTTTACCTTTTAATTCTTAACTCTTAACTTTTTACACCAGCGTCAGCGTGTAAAGATACACCACCACTGCTGGCACCGCCAGTAGCGATGAGTCGAAACGGTCGAGCATACCGCCGTGGCCGGGTAGGATGTTGCCAGAGTCTTTTACACCCAGCGTACGTTTGAAGAGACTCTCCACCAGATCGCCCCATGTACCGAAGACGACAACGACAAGTCCCATGCCGCCCCATTCGGCAGCCGTCAGACCGAGGTCGTTGACACCATAGCGTGTGGCGAAGTACCACACTGCGATGGCTACTGCCACTACTAACAGAGCACCGCCGATGCTACCCTCCCACGTCTTGCCCGGTGATACGCGCGGAAAGAGCTTATGACGGCCGAATAGCGAACCGCAGATGTAGGCACCCGTGTCATTGATCCAGAGGAACACAAACACGGACAATGGTGCCAAGTAACTATACTCAATGCTGTAGCCGTTGGAACGGAATGCCAGGACGTTCAGCAGTGAGAAGGGTAGGGCGATGTACAACTGCGACAACATGGTGTAGGCCCAGTTGTTAATGGGATCTTTGGCCTGCTGGTACAGCTCGGCCACCAACAGGTAGACAATGCTGACGAGGTAGGGGATGAACACCGTGGCAGGTGTCAGCCCGCTGTTGTAGCCGGCCATGGCGAAAAAGAAATAAACGCCGGAGACGGTACAGATGAAACGGTTGACACTGACGTAAGGTCGGTCGTTCACCAGTCCGGTGAATTCCCAGATGGTGAGGCCGGTGACAAGTGCAAACAAGGCAACCATAGCCTGTGGATTCAGGAATCCGACAACGATGGCGGAGACGAAAAAGACGCCTGTGATGGTTCTGACGATGAAGTTCTTCATACTTCTTTCTGATTACTCGGATTGTTCTGATTTCTCTGACTGGGCTTGTGCCTCAAGCTGACGGCCCCGTTCCTCTGCCATGCGCTCAGCATCGGCACGCATCTGAGCCTCAAGCAGTTCCTCGGCACGACTCTGCCAGGGACGGGGACCGAAAATCTTCTCCACATCCTCGGCAAAGATGACCTCGCGCTCCACCAGCAGCTGGGCCAGCTGGGCGTGACCGTCCTTATGCTCGGTGAGGATGCGTTTTGCACGTTCATATTGCTCGCTCACCATCTTCAGTACCTCGTCGTCCATAATCTTTGCTGTTGTCTCGGAATAAGGACGCTGGAACTGGTATTCCGCATTGTTATAGTAGCAGAGGTTAGGCAGCTTGTCGCTCATGCCGGCATAGGCGACCATGCCGTAGGCCTGTTTCGTCGTGCGCTCCAAGTCGTTCATAGCACCTGTGGAGATGTGGCCAATGAACAGTTCCTCAGCAGCACGGCCACCAAGCAGCGAGCACATCTCGTCGAGCATCGCCTCCTTGGTCTGCAGCACGCGCTCCTCGGGCAGGTACCATGCAGCACCTAAGGCCTGACCACGGGGCACAATGCTGACTTTTACCAGCGGGTTAGCAAACTCCGTGAACCAGGAGATAGTGGCATGACCGGCTTCGTGGATAGCAATAGAGCGCTTCTCGCTTTCGGTCATCACCTTTGTCTTCTTCTCCAGACCGCCGATGATACGGTCTACCGCATCAAGGAAGTCCTGCTTACCCACCTTGTCGCGGTTGAAGCGGGCTGCAATCAGGGCGGCCTCGTTGCAGACGTTGGCAATGTCGGCACCCGAGAAGCCCGGCGTTTGACGGGCCAGGAAGTCAACGTCCACATCATCGGCCAGTTTCAGCGGCTTCAAGTGAACGTAGAAAACCTCTTTACGTTCGTTCAGGTCGGGTAGGTCAACATGTATCTGGCGGTCGAAACGACCGGCACGCAACAGTGCTGAGTCGAGCATATCGGCGCGGTTTGTGGCGGCTAGCGTGATGATACCGCTGTTCGTGCCAAAACCGTCCATCTCCGTCAGTAGAGCGTTCAGCGTGTTCTCGCGTTCGTCATTACCGCCCATAGCGGGGTTCTTAGAGCGGGCACGGCCGACGGCATCAATCTCGTCGATGAAGATGATGCAGGGCGCCTTGGCCTTCGCCTGTTGGAACAGGTCACGCACACGGCTAGCACCTACACCGACAAACATCTCAACGAAGTCAGAACCTGACATCGAGAAGAAGGGGACACCGGCCTCGCCGGCTACGGCCTTGGCCAACAGTGTCTTACCCGTTCCTGGAGGACCGACGAGGAGTGCGCCCTTGGGAATCTTGCCGCCCAAATCCGTGTATTTCTGTGGATTCTTCAGAAAGTCCACAATCTCCTGCATCTCCTGCTTGGCACCGGCCTGACCGGCAACGTCCTTGAAGGTGATGCCCAACTCTCCACCTTTCTCATACATCTGGGCCTTTGACTTGCCGACATTGAAAATGCCGCCGCCCATGCCCATGCCGCCACCGCCGCCCATGCGACGCATGAAAAACAGCCATAGGCCGATGATAAAGATCAATGGCAGAAGCTGATAGAACAGGTTACTGAGGAAGTCGCCCTCGCGCTGGTTATCGTACGACAGCTTTCCACTGAACTGTTTCGCTTCGCGAGCACTGTCGACGAACTTCTCCACCTGGTCCACACTGCCAATCTCTACCTCGATGTATGGATTCGTACCGACCTGTTGGTGACCTTTGTTGAAGACGTCACGGATATGCTCAGCCTTGACGTACATCTTCAGCTTATTCTGTGTCTTGTTGACGACAATCTTGTCGGCATAACCCTTGGTAACGTATGTCTTGAAGTCGCTATACGTCGTCTCTACGTGTACCTGCGACGCACTCTCGCCGCCACTGGTCATATACAGAAAGATCAGTGCCATGATGGCCAGGAAGTATATCCAGTTCATATTGAACCGCGGCATATTCATCTTTGGCCCGTTTGCTCCCGGTTTATTCTTGTTGTTCTGTTCCATTCCTTTTTAGTCCTCCTCTCTCATTTCCAGTTTTGCATCATCCCAAAGATGTTCCAAGTCGTAGTATTCGCGCACGTCAGGCAGGAAGATATGGACCATCACGTCGGTATAGTCCATCGCCACCCATTGGGCATTGTCCAGACCGACAACGTGGACGGGCTTCTCACCTAACTCTTCGCGTACCGTCTCTACCACGGAATCGGTGATGGCCTCTACCTGTGTCGGAGAGTTTCCCTGACAGATGACGAAGTAACGACAAATACTACTGTCAATATGTGTCAAATCGGCAACGACGATGTCAATGCCTTTCTTCTCTTGAATGCCTTTAATGATGGTCTCAACTAAATTTTTTACTGTTTCCATTAAAATATTAAAGATTTTACCTGCAAAGATAGTGTTTTAATCTTGGAAACGATTCTAATATTGAACTTTTTTTGAGTATTTTAATAAAAAAACGAGGAAAAGTTTTGTGGGTTCCAAAAAAAGTACTACCTTTGCACCCGCAAATAAAGATTTGTCACCCGCAGATTGGGGTATGGTGTAATGGTAACACTGCAGATTCTGGTCCTGCCTTTCCTGGTTCGAGTCCGGGTACCCCAACTAAAAAAGACTGCTAAGTCACTGAAAAATCAGTACTTAGCGGTCTTTTGTTTCTTATTATTTCCCGAATTCAATCATTGCTTATCATTATTCAGCCCTTTATTCAGGAATTCCAGATAGCCGTCAATGTCCTCGTCGTAGGCACGGCTGCCTGTAAGGGGCTTTCCTGTGGCAGGGTCAACGATGACATAGAAGGGCTGGGCGTTGGCGCCGAACTTGTGGCTCTGCAGATAGCTCCACTTGGAGCCAACGGTACGGAGCGTCTTAGTGTTTCCATCAGCATCCTTCACCTCGAAGGGTTCGGCCAGCGGCGTCTTATCGTCAACAAATAGTGAGATGAGCACGAAGTCGTTCTTCAGCTTGTCGGCCACGCGAGGGTCAGTCCATACGGCAGCCTCCATCTTACGACAGTTCACGCAGCCGAAGCCCGTGAAGTCGATGAATGCCGGCTTGCCCTGGGCGCGGGCGGCAGCCATACCGGCCTCGTAGTCGGTAAACTGTGCCTCGATGGTCTTCGTGTTCAAGTTGAAGTCCTGTGTGTTCATCGGCGGCGCAAAGGCACTGACGGCCTTACACGGAGCACCCCAGAGTCCGGGAATCATGTAGACGGCAAAGGCCAGCGAGATGAGGCCGCCCATGATGCATAGCACGGGCTTGGGCTTGTTCAACTCACCGCCCACTTCGTCTTCCTGGAACTTCAGCCAGCCGCAGAGGTAGGCGCCGAGCAGTCCGAAGATGACTATCCAGAGCGACAGGAACACCTCGCGGTCCATCAGATGCCAGCCGTAGGCCAGATCAGCTACCGAGAAGAACTTCAGGGCGAATGCCAGTTCGATGAAACCGAGCACTACCTTCAGCGTAGTCATCCACGAGCCCGACCTCGGGGCCTGCTTCAGCCACGAGGGGAACAGGGCGAATATCGTGAACGGCAGGGCCAGGGCTAGGGCGAAACCGAACATGCCGAGTGCCGGTGCTATCCAGTTGCCGCTGGTAGTAGTCTCAACGAGCAACAGGCCGATGATGGGCGCCGTACATGAGAACGACACGAGCACTAAGGTGAAGGCCATGAGGAAAATGCTGAGAAGTCCACTCGTTGTCGAGGCCTTCGAGTCGACGGCATTTGCCCATGAGTCAGGCAGCTTGATTTCAAACCAGCCGAAAAAACTGAGGGCAAATACCACGAGCAACACGAAGAGGAAGATATTGAAGACGGCATTCGTTGACATCGCATTCAGCGTGTCGCTGCCGAAGATGGCCGTCACCAGCAAACCCAATCCAAGGTAGATGACAATGATGCTCAGGCCGTAGGTCATGGCGTCGCGGATACCCTTCTTCTTGTCTGTCTTCGCCCGCTTGAGGAAGAAACTGACCGTCATCGGGATGATGGGCCAGATGCAGGGCATACACACAGCCAGCAGTCCGCCGATGAAACCCATGAGCAGGATGTAGAGTAGGGAGTGGTCTGTGATGCTGTCGCTACCACCCATCGTCTTTAGCTCGTCGATGACGGGAGTCCAGAGAACCTCCCCAAGCCCCTCCAAAGGAGGGGATGTCTGGTTAGCTGAAGCGGCGGTGTCTGCTGCAACGGAATCCTTGGAGGTGATTATGTCTGCAGAAATGGAATCCTGGGAAGCTCGTTTATTTGGCATTTCAACATCCCCTCCTTGGGAGGGGATTGGGGAGGTTCCACTCTTCTTCAGTTCCACCTGAGTCGGCGGCAAGCAGTTCTGGTCGTTGCAGGCGCCATACTCCAGATAACAGTCAATCGTATATTCGGGCTTGGTGAAGCGTACCTTCTGGACGAATGTAGCCTTGTTTTCAAAGAACTTCAGTTCCATGCCGAACATCTCGTCGTGTTTTTTGACAATGTTGCCCTTCGGTGTCAGTTTGCCCACCGTCTCCACACCCTCCATCTTCACGGCATTGAACGTGGCACTGATGGGACCGGCCTCACCTAAGTCGGTTGAGTAGACGTGCCAGCCGGCATCAATGGTGGCCGAGAACACGATCTCACCCTCCGACGAGCCCTCGGCTGTCTTCAGCTCCGACTTGAAATGAACGGGTTCCAACATCTGCCCCTCCATGGTCACGGCAACCACCAGCAGCATCAGGACACATGCCAGTCTTCTCATATCTTTCATTTTGATTTAGCTTTCATTCCTTTAGTGAGAGCGAACATCACTCTCATATTTCTCTCGGATCTTCTTAATCCTCAGCAATAGGTTCTTGTAGTGCTGGTCATTGAAGCCGTCGGCGTGCTGCTCCTTCAGGTAGTTCTCCACCTTGTCCAGGTGCTGCTCAATGTACAGGATGGCATCAGAGCGTAGCATCCCCGTATTCCCAGTACTCCCATCTGCTCACTGCCACCCAGCGGCTTCCATACCATGCCGAACACATCGTCCAGGTATTCCTCCACGGGGTAGGCCTTGTTGGACTGCAGACGGGCATTGTTGACGTTCGTGATGGCGCCGGGAGCCAGCAGCAGGGCGATGAGCGTCTGCTGACGTAGGCGTATCTCCTCCATGTAGTCCGTGCCCACCTTGCTGACCACACTCTCCGGATAGAGCCACAGCGGCGCTTCCATGACGTTGCGCTCAAGCCACTGAAGCCCGCAGCCTCTTGGCTGTGGGGATTTTTCTTATGATTGAAATTCGTGGTCAAAATTAAAATCAATTAGGATAATTCGTTTCAAGATAAACACCTCTCCACATAATTATTCTCATTGTTCTAATTTCTTTTAATTACCTTATTCCAATTTCTTTCAATACACTTTACTTCTCGCGGTTCTCGGCGTCAATAGCCTTGATCTTCTCCTTTACGAGCTGCATGTCGTCTTTCAGCTTCTGCACCTTGCGGTTCATCTCGTCAATGAGCGATGAGCCCTTCTTCGACGATACACTCAGGAAACCGAGATTGTTCTCGTAGGTCTGCACCTCCTGCTTGATGGCCTCATATTGGCGGAATAGACGGGCACGCTCGTTGTCAAGGGCGTTCTCGCCACGCTCGGCCACCTGCTTGAGGTTCTGCTTGAAGTTCTTCAGACGGCGCTTGGCCACACTGACGTTCAGCTCCTTATACAGTTTGTCAAGTACGGCATGATACTCGCCATACAGCTTATCCTTCTCACGGAAAGGCACGTGACCGATAGCCTGATACTCGCTGACCAGTTCCTGCACCTTCTGCTGGATGCCCTCGCCAGCCTCCTCGGCCACGGCTTTCAGACGCTCAATCACGTCGCGCTTCTTCTCCAGGTTCTGCTGTTCCTCATTGCGCGTGCCGGCAGTAGCGGCATTGCGTGCCTCAAAGAACTTGTTGCAGGCATCGAGGAACTCCTCCCACAACTGGTCGCCCAGTTTCTTGGGTACCATACCAATCTGTTTCCACTCTTTCTGCAGGTTGATGAGCTTGTCGCTCGTCGACTTCCACTCGGTGGAGTCCTGCAGGGCCTTGGCCTTCTCGATGAGAGCGCGCTTCTTCTCGGCATTCTCCTTGAAGGTGTCCTTCAGGTCCTTGAAGAATCCGGCTTTCTCGCTGAAGAACGTATCGCAGGCAGCACGGAAACGCTCGAAGATCTTCACGTTCATCTTCTGCGGCGCAAAACCGATGGTCTTCCACTCGGCCTGCAAGGCGATAATCTCCTTTGTCAGGCGCTCCCAGTCGGCGCTGTTCTTCTTCTCCTCGCCGACGATGGCCTCGACCTTCTCGCAGAGGGCGCTCTTCTTGGCCAGATTCTCTTCCTCGCGGGCACGGATAGCCTCAAAGTACTGCTGGTGACGCTTGTTGATGACCGTCGAGGCATCCTTGAAACGCTGCCAGATAGACTCGCGCAGCTCCTTACTGACAGGGCCAATCTCGCGGTATTCGCCGTGAAGCTTCTGCAACTGGTGGAAAGCACTGATGATGTCCGGCTCGTCGGCCAGCTTCTCGGCTGCCTCACAGAGTTTTGTCTTCATCTCCAGGTTCTTCTTGAAGTCGTATTCGCGAGCCTCGCTGTTCAGTTTCAGCAGATCGTAGAACTGCTCCACGTAGAGCTGGTAGTTGCGCCACAGCTCGTTGGCCTTCTCGGCTGGTACGGCCTTAATCTCGCGCCACTCCTGCTGCAGGGTCTTGAATGTCTGGTACGACTTGTTGGCTTCCTCAGGCGAGGTCACCATCGCCTTGATCTTATCGATAATCTCAAGTTTCTTCTTCAGGTTGGCTTCTTTTTCCTCTTCCTGTTCGCGGAAAAGCTTTGCACGACGCTCCTTAATCAGTCCCATTTCGGCCTTGAAGACGTTCTCCGTCTCGTCAGGCGTAATCTGATACTTCTCAGGGTCGCCGCCACCATCGATGTAAGCCCTCAACTGGGCTTCGCGCTCGGCGATGTGCAACTTGTAGAACGACGTCTTCAGGTACTCCACCTCGTCTTTCTGTGGGGTCTCGTCACCGTGAGCCAGTTCCTTGACGCGCTCCAGCACTTCTTCCTTGCTCTGGTAAACCTTACGCTCGGCCTCCACCTGCTCTTCCGTCTCCGGTTCGCTCTGCGGTGCCTCTGCCTCGGGTTCGCTCTGCGGTGCCTCTGCTTCGGGCTCGCTCTGCGGTGCCTCTGCCTCGGGTTCGCTCTGCGGTGCCTCTGTCTCGGGCTCGCTCTGCGGCGGCGTTGCCGTAGCCTCCTGCTTTTCTGTCGTTTCTACCTCAGGAGCAGCTGCTTCCTGCTTTACTTCTTCATTGTTCTCCTGCTGAAGGAGATTGTCTTGAGAGTCCATATTCTAACTGTTTTTAGTTACTGTATGGGTGAACATACACAAATAATAGCCGTCAAAGTTACGCAAAATAACTGAAACGGCCTAATAATTAACGATTTTTCACTTTAAACGAGCCGTTTGTGGCGGAAAATCCACCAACAGCCGATGGAAACGAGCACGGAAATGACCAATGCCAGCAGGAAACCCCACGGTTTGTCTTCCATGCCGTTGATGAGGTTCATGCCGAAGAGCGAGGCTATCAGCGTGGGGAACATCATGATAATCGTTACCGACGTCAGCGTACGGATGACGTTGTTCATGTTGTTGTTGATAATCGACTGGTAGGTGTCCATCGTCGACTCCAGGATGTTCGAGTAGATGCTCGTCGTCTCGCGCGCCTGCGTCA
>JAEEGL011841222.1_pt1 | contig 16902 bp, 13 predicted proteins | sample 9134231 | NCBI WGS metagenome assembly JAEEGL01 (sample SAMN16246548, study PRJNA631951) | gut metagenome | biome: gut microbiome; feature: rumen; material: fiber-attached | host: Bos | place: Iran: Karaj | collected 2018-10
CCATCCGGTCCTTTCATCGCGCGTCCTCCGGCGACTATGATGCGTGCGTCGTTCAGATTCAGCGATGATCCGTCCGTTTGTATGCTCCGGATGATCTCCTTTATCCGCAAGGCGTCGTCTGTTTCAATATACTCACGTATTATTTCTCCGGATCTGCCCGGATCCGGCTCCGGTACGGGCATGACTCTGGGCCGCACCGTAGCCATCTGCGGACGGTGATCGCTGCTTCTTATGGTAGCCATTATGTTTCCGCCGAATGCAGGCCGCGTCTGAAGCAGATCTCCGCTCTCCGGATCGACGGAAAGCCCGGTGCAGTCGGCGGTAAGTCCCGAATAAAGCTTGCCCGCAAGCCTCGGGGCAAGCGCCCGTCCGCGCATCATGGCGGCGAACAGAACTGTCTCGGGACGGTATTTTTTTATCAGTCTCTCAAGCAGATTGCATTCCAGCTCGTCATTGAAGACGGAAAGTCTTTCGTCGTTTATCAGTATTATTTTATCCGCGCCGTATGAAAACAGCGTTTTTATCCGTTCCTCGTCTACTCTGCCTAAAACCGCCGTCCAGACTTCGCAGTCTCTTTGCAGAGCAAGCTTTTTCGCCGCTCCCAAAAGTTCAAACGACACCGTATGGATCGAATCGGCCGTAAGCTCGGACAACGTCCATACGTTTTTGTAGCTGTTTTTGTCTGTTTCATTAATTATCTTCATACTTACGACCTCCTCAGAGCAGCCCGCGGCTCACAAGCTCATTCAAAAGGGCTTTTGCCTGATCGGAAGCGCCGCCTTCTATCTTCTTTGTAACGGAACTTCTCGTTTCCGGAGGTTCCGTCCTGACTACGCGCGTGGGGGAAGCGTACAATCCGGTTTTATCGGGCTCTGCGCCTATATCGTCCGGCCTCCACGTTATTATCTCCGTGTTTCTCGCTTTGCGTGCGTTTTTTAAGGTGGGTATACGCGGTTCGTTTATGTCTTTTATGACAGTGATCAGCGCGGGAAGCCTGAGCCTCAGCACGTCCAGACCGGTCTCGTTCAGTCTGCTGACCGTTATGGCGTTTTCCGATATGTCTTCGATCTTTGACACGTTTGTCGCCTGCATGACGTCGAGCTTTGCGGCGATACCCGGTCCGACCTGCGCAGTATCGCCGTCCACAGCCTGTTTTCCGCAGATTATCAGATCAACACCGCCGATCTTTTCTACTGCTTTTGCAAGCGCATAGCTCGTCGCCCAGGTATCGGAGCCTGCAAACATCCTGTCACACAGAAGCACCGCGTTATCCGCACCCATTGACAGAGCCTCGATCAGTGAATTCTTTGCACTCTCCGGTCCCATCGATAAAGCCGTAACTTCACCTCCGAACCGCTCTTTTATGCGTATCGCTTCCTCGACAGCGTACAGATCGAAGGGATTCATCACCGCTTTCGTTCCCTCTCGTATTATTCTTTTTGTTTCCGGGTCGATTTTTGCATCGGTGGTGGAAGGGACTTGCTTAATGCAAACAGCAATTTTCATTTTTCATCCCCCTTTGCCATTCGTTCGACTGTTTCATACTGCGTTTTAAATCCGAGAAGCGACAGATAAAGTCCGTGTCCCGGATACGATACTATCAGCTTTTGCAGCGTATCTAACGGATCGAATACCGCGTCCTCGGGTATCGGATAACCTACGACGTCAGATAACAGATACAGTTTTTTCGACATCCAGGCTTCAATGATAACGGGCAGATCCGGGTATTCGTTCAGGAGTCTTTCCGTTGCTTTGTTCTTTTCTATGACAGGCTGAGTTATTACAAAAGAAGCGCCGGCGTCGAGTTTTCTTTTCAGCTTTTCAAATTCATGCTCCTCCGGTTCGTACGGGTTGAAAGCTGCGCCTACGGTAAACGACGGATAATGCTTACGGATATACCGTATCAGTTCCACAGACGTCACGGCGGCGGTATTCTCCGCCTCCACGTCCGCCGGCTTCAGCTTCGGCAGCCGGGGAGAGCCGTCTCCGCTTACCACAAGCAGGGATCCTATGCCCTGCGCCTCACAGCCGTCAAGTATCCCGTGAAGCGCCTGTTTCGTATGGAATGTGTTCAGATGTATCAGGACCTGACCCGGACGCGCGTCAAGCCCGAGCTCCTCGATACATTCGTGCCCCTGGAACGCCGTAAGTCCCATGGCATTGTCGGTGATCGAAGCTGTGAAGCCGCTTTCCATGACTCTTTTGAATTTTGATGCAAACAGCGTCAGATCTTCCTCCAGCTTCTGTGAATCCTGCTTAGGAGGGATGAGCTCAACGTGAAATTCAGTTTTGAGATTGCGGTTTTTCATTTGTACCTCTTTTGGTTTGTTGCGTAAACGTATAAAACATTACCCTGCAAACCCTGTGATATTCATACCGGACACACCGTTATCGTATCTGCTCCGGCGGCTCATATGAGCCATGATTATATTATATCTGTAATTACCTATTTTGTCAATAGGTAATATTTAAAAATACGGTTGTTTTATCTGTTTATTTTCTTTTTTCTCAGTCTCTGACGGATTTGAAAAACCGCGGCTTACTGCCGGACGTCCCCGTTCTTTTCCCGCCGGCTAAATTAAAACTCAGCCGGCTTTTTCCGACGGATTTCCCGCCCTGCCGGTATACAGATTTGAATTTTTTGTTAATCTTCGGAAATCATCTTGACACGGTGTCAGGATTGTGGTATAATACGAATACTGACACGGTGTCAGAATAATTTCGGGAGGCAGTAAAATGGTAAAGAAAACAGCGGAAGAGATCGCGTCCCGCCGCGAGGAGATAGTGAACGCCTGTGAGAAGCTCTATCGGACCATGAGCTTCAAGGAGATCACGCTGAAAGAGATCGGTGAGGAAGTTCCTTTCTCGCGGCCGACGATATACAATTCTTTTCAAACGAAAGAGGAGATTTTTCTCGCGTTGTTTGAAAGAGAATACGACCGTTGGAACGCAGCTCTCACATCGATTTTAGAGGATAATGAAAAACTTGAAAAGGAACAGATCGCGGAAAAGATCGCAGCTTCGCTTAAAGACCGCGTGCAGCTTCTGAAGCTGCTTTCGATGAACAATTACGATATGGAGGCGAACAGCCGTGCTGAGCTTCTGACGGATTTCAAAAAAGCGTACGGGCGCTCCCTGCAGCTTTTCGGTATGATAATCAACAAATTCGACCCCGAAAAAAGCTCTTCCGATATTCAGAATATCATCTATATCTTCTTCCCTTTCATGTTCGGTATCTATCCGTACGCCGAGGTCACGGAAAAACAGCGCGCGGCGATGCGCGAAGCGGGGATCGATTTCATTTATCGGTCCGTTTACGAGATAACATATAACTGCCTCATAAGGCTGCTTTGACAAAAACAATTTAAAGGAGAAAACAGTATGAAAAAGGTCGCCGATACTCTCGGTCTCAATATGATCCGTTTCCGGGAAAAGGAGATGAAATAATGCGGTACGCAAAACTCGGCAATACGGATCTTACCGTTTCACGCATCTGCATGGGTTGTATGGGCTTCGGAGACGCGTCCCGCGGTCAGCACAGCTGGACGCTCGACGAGGATCAAAGCCGGAAGATCATAAAGCGCGGACTGGAGCTGGGTGTGAACTTTTACGACACCGCGATAGCCTACCAGAGCGGCACGAGCGAGCAGTACGTCGGCCGCGCCCTGCGCGACTACGCAAAGCGCGACGAGGTCGTAGTGGCGACAAAATTCCTGCCGCGCACGCCCGGAGAGATCGAGTCCGGGATATCCGGACAGAAGCATATAGAAAATATGATAAACGCAAGTCTGAAAAACCTCGGTATGGATCACGTCGATCTGTATATTTATCATATGTGGGACTGGAACACTCCCATATATGATATCCTCGAAGGTCTGAACAACGCCGTCAGGGCCGGCAAAGTCAGATACATCGGAATTTCAAACTGCTTTGCGTGGCAGCTTGCCAAGGCGAACGCTCTTGCCGAAAAAGAGGGATTTGTTAAATTCGTTTCGGTACAGGGTCATTACAACCTCATATTCCGCGAGGAAGAACGCGAGATGGTCCCCTACTGCCGTGAAGAAAATATCGCCCTGACGCCTTACAGCGCGCTGGCGAGCGGCAGACTTTCACGTCTGCCCGGCGAAAACGGTACCAAACGCGCGCTTGAGGATACATACGCGAAATTCAAATACGACGCAACGGCAGATCAGGACAGCGTGATCATCTCCCGCACGGCGGAAACAGCGGAAAAGCGCGGCGTGACGATGACGGAAATATCTCTTGCGTGGCTTCTGACAAAAGTGACGTCGCCCGTCGTCGGCGCGACGAAGCTTCACCACGTCGAGGGCGCCTGCAGGGCGGTCGACGTACAGCTGACAGACGAGGAGATCGCGTATCTCGAAGAGCCGTACGTTCCGCATCCGCTCGCCGGTGTGATGGCTCAGAACAAGCCTGCAAACGCAAACGAAAAACACGTCTGGTCGACGGGCGATCAGAAAATATCGGAGGAATAAGAAATGAAGGAAAAAATAGTACAGACAGCCGGAAGAGATCAGCTCGGCGGATTTGCGCCCGAATTCGCGCATCTTAACGACGACGTATTGTTCGGCGAGGTATGGAACGAAAAAGCGATAGACGTAAAGACGAAATGCATCGTGACCGTTGTGTCGCTTATGGCTTCGGGGATCACCGATTCATCTTTGACGTATCATCTGCAAAACGCTAAAGCGCACGGAGTGACAAAAGAAGAGATCGCCGCGATAATCACGCACGCGACGATGTACGTCGGATGGCCGAAGGGCTGGGCGGTCTTCCGCCAGGCAAAGGAAGTATGGAACGAAGAAGCGCCGGCGGCGACGGAAAAAGAAATATATCAGAATACGATATTCTTCCCGGTAGGCGACCCGAATCCGTACGGAGAATATTTCGTCGGTCAGAGTTACCTCGCGCCCGTATCGACCTCACAGATCCCGGTATTCAACGTGACGTTCGAGCCGGGCTGCCGCAATAACTGGCACATACATCGCGCAAAAAGCGGCGGCGGTCAGATGCTGATCTGCGTAGGCGGCAGAGGATATTATCAGGAATGGGGAAAGGACGCGGTCGAGCTGACGCCCGGCAGCGTGATAAACATTCCGGCAAACGTCAGGCACTGGCACGGCGCGGCGCCGGACGAATGGTTTTCTCACCTTGCGATAGAGGTCGCGGGCGAGGGTATAGACACGGAATGGTGTGAGGCTGTCGCAGAAGAAGATTACGTCAAACTGAAATAGCGGAGGATGAAAATGAAAAGATTCTTGATCATATTTACAGCAGTCCTTATGTCTGTCGCTCTGACGGCATGTGCGGGCAATACTCCCGCAAATACCGCTGAAAGCGCAGAGTCAACGAAAAAAATCGAACAAACCGGGCCCGAAACAACAGCAAAAACGCCGTCTTCCACAGCTTCGGAAACGGAGCAGATCCCCGAAGAGACTTCGCCCGCAGAGGAAAGCGTACCGGACGACACGACGGCCGCAGAGGAAAGCGAGCACTTGACGGAGCGCAAATCCGTTCTCGTCGTCGTATTCTCGGCGACAGGTACGACTAAGGGCGTGGCGGAAAAGATCGCCGCGATCGAGGGCGCGGATATTTATGAGATAAAGGCTGAAGAGGAATACACTTCGGCGGATCTCAACTGGAACGACAGAAACAGCCGCTCCACAAAAGAGCAGAATGACAGCTCCGTCCGCCCGAAGATCGGAAGCGAACGCATATCGCTTGACAGGTATGAAAAGATATACGTCGGTTTTCCGATCTGGTGGGGCGAGGAGCCGCGCATAATGGATACTTTCGTTGAAAGCTATGATTTCGGAAGCATTACGATGATACCGTTCTGCACTTCCTCGAGCAGCGGCATCGGCAGAAGCGGCAAAAACCTTGCCGATAACGCAAAAAGCGGCAACTGGCTTGACGGCAAACGCTTCCCGGGCGGAGTATCGGAATCGGAGCTCAGGTCGTGGATAGACGGTTTGAAATAAAATAATCGGAGAGCGGCAAAATGCAGGCAAAAAGAAAAAACGTAATAAAAAAATGCGTTGACGTGTGTATGACCGTCCTCCTGCTCTGCCTTACGGCGTATCAGGTGACGGGTGAAGTTTTGCACGAATGGGGCGGGATCACGATGACGGTCCTTTTCATCGTACATCACGTTTTGAATTTCAACTGGTATAAATCTCTTTTCAAGGGCAGATACAACGCTTACCGGATCGTTACGGTCGCCGTAAATACGCTGCTTCTCGCGTCGGTCGCGCTGACCGCGCTTTGCGGTATGGCGATGAGCGCGCACGCGGTGCCGTTTTTATACGGTATGTTCCCGGTGTCGTTCGCCCGCCGTTTCCATCTTGCGATGTCTTTCTGGTCGTTTATCCTTATGGGTCTCCACCTCGGGCTTCACATCCCGGCAATGACAGCCGGGTTCAAATGGAACGGCAGGATAAAAACCGCCGTCGCATCGGTATTCGCCGTTATTTCCGGCGTTGGCTTTTGGCTTTTCGTAAGAAACGGGATACCCGATTACATCTTCTTCCGCACGCCGTTCGCTTTCTTTGATTACGATAAGCCGGCGACGCTCGTATTTCTTGAAAATCTCGCGATACTGATCGCATTCGCGTTTACGGGCGCTCTGATCGCTTCGTTTATCAAAGCGGCGCGCGCGGAAAACGAGGACAAAAAGAAGAAGATTATATTTCAGGTCTTCATTGTTCTTCTTTCGCTTTTGACCGGCGCGGTGTTAACGGTATGTACCGTCGGCAAAAACGGGACCTCGCCGTCGCGGAACGATCCGACCGTGCAGACTCAAACGGACGAAAGCACGGCGGCGGACGATATACCGGAAACTTCCTCTGACGAAAAGCATCAGACGGATCCCGGAAACGCAGGCGACGGTTTTATTCTTCTTGACGGCAAAACGTTCATGATGGGAAGTCCGGAGAGCGAAAACTGGCGCGTCAGCGACGAATTCCGGCACGAAGTCAAAGTTTCCGCATTCTATATCGACCCTTATGAAACTACTCAAAAGGAATACGCCCGTATCACGGGGACAAACCCGGGTTCATTCAAGGGCGACGATCTGCCGGTTGAAAGCGTTTCCTGGCTTGACGCGATACTGTACGCCAATGCAAAAAGCGCCGACGCCGGGCTTACTCCCTGCTACACCGTCAGCGAAAACGGCGTGGTATGGGACCGCTCTGCAAACGGATACCGGCTCCCTACGGAAGCGGAATGGGAATACGCCTGCAGAGGCGGCACCGGAACGCCGTTCAACACCGAAAGATCGCTTGACGCTGACGACGCGAATTTCTACGGTCATTACCCCTATGAAATAGAGGAAAACTACTTCAACGATTCCGTGCTTGAAGCACGTCCCGGCGTTTACAGGCAGACGACGGTTCCCGTCGGCAGTTTTTATAAAAGCGCGTGGGGGCTTTACGATATGCACGGCAACGTCAACGAATGGTGCTGGGATTATTACGGCGAATATGATAAAAACGGCACCGTCGATCCGACGGGCGCCGCGTCCGGCACGCGCCACGTTTACCGAGGAGGCGGCTGGAACGATTTCGGAAAGAATATGAGAAGCGCTTACCGCGCGGCGGGGCAGTCGGATATGAAAGCCGCAAACCTCGGTATAAGGCTTGTGCGCAGCGCTGTTTCTCTCACCGGGACCGTCACGGCGGCGGAGAAATTCAAAACCGTCCCGACCGGCGGCAAAACACTGATCGTTTTCTTCTCGTGGAGCGGAAATACGCGCGGCGTAGCGCGTGAGATACAAAAGCAGACCGGCGCGGATATGTTTGAAATAACGCTCGTTCACCCGTATTCCGAGAATTACAATACCGTGCTTATGGAGGCGCAGGAGGATCAGCACAAACAGGCGCGGCCGAAGATCAAAGATCCGCCCGCAAGCATCGACGGATACGATACGATCCTGCTCGGCTATCCAAACTGGTGGGCTTCGATCCCGATGCCGATAGCGACGTTCCTTGAAAGCTTCGATTTTTCCGGCAAGACGATAGTCCCCTTCTGCTCACACGGCGGCGGCAGATTCGGTCAGAGCCTTACGGCGATAGCCAAGCTCGCGCCGGATGCGTTCATAGGCGAGGGTCTTTCGGTACACTATTCAGGCGGCGGCGCGCTTCAGGGCGACGTTTCCGTATGGCTCGATACAAACGGTATCAAAAGAAAATGAGAATACAGTTAAATAACTCTTACCCCCGGCCAGCATATAAATAAAAACCACGAAAGCATATGAACAGATATTAACATATATTTCATAACAGGAAAACAACAAACGTGTATTATATATTACGGGAATTTTAACTGACACGCTGATTATCCGTCAAAAACGGATATCCGGCGGCGAACGGAAAAACGCGGCATGGTCGCTTTGCAAGCCGTGCCGCGACGTGTTTTTGCAAAACAGAATTCCGGTAAAATATATAAGAAACGAGGTGTGTATATGAGTTTCATACCATTTGAAAACGGTTCTCTCGACGTCAAAGAGATCTGCGGTACGCTTTATTTTGAGGGCGGATATCACTCGATACCCGACGGATGCAAGGACTGGGGCAGTTCGGAGGAGGCCGACGCCCGTTTTCCCGGCGATACCATGGGTAAGATCACCGTATATTACGAAGACGGCGAAGCGGAAAGCTATCCGCTCGTCCTCGGATATACGATGTGGTATAAGAATATGTGGGAGCGCGACTGCGCGCCGTTCAAAAACGGCTGCGTCGACGCCCGCGCCGTATCGTATCTTAAAGACTCCCTGTATCTGTACGGCGCATACGAGTGTGCGGAAAAATGTTATTTTGCGGTAAAACCGGAAAACAAAAAGATCATCCGGATAACGCTTGAAAAGGCGGATGACAAAAACGGCGAACCAGTTTTTACGGGCGTACACACTTCTCTGCCCGACGGCTGCGGCGCGGAGTTCTTCAGCACGCGCACGGTCGCGCCGGGCGACGTGCCGGAGCACGTAATGAAAAGCCTTGACGCGCTTTGTCATATCCTTTACACGTATGAAGAGGATTTTAAAAACGTCCCGGAATACGTGCTTGATGAAAACGCGTCCTACGTTAAATTCTCGGGCGACGACGACGCGAAAACAGCGACCGGGGTATTCGCCGAGAATATGAAAGACCTCTCGCATCGCGTCGACGACGGCGGATTTTTACACACCTCGTATTATATGGCACCGTCGTGGTGGTACAACGGCTTCGGCGCGTGGATGGAGAATTTCAACTCATATTATAACGATATGTACAGCCGCGACGGCGGCAGAGCGCTTATGACGCTTTCCGCGGGCGGGTATAACGGCGCGGCGGAGCGCGGAGTCGCGTTCGGGAACAGACAGTTAATGTATTTTCCCGAAAACAACGTGACCTTCTGCGGTCACAGGGTGCGCGGGCATTACACCGTCGTCATAAACAAGCCGATGCTCTATTCAGAGGTGCTGACGGGGATCGGCTGGCCCACACAGTACACGGAGGAAAAATTCGGCAGAGATCACAAAAAGCTCGGCAACCACGAGACGGACGGTCACGGCCTTATGATGATGGCCAACTGCGCCGTTTATAAAAGGCACAGGGATCCCGCATCGTGGGCAAACGAACATTTTGAAGAGCTTACCGAGGCGGCTGAATGGATAATATGGTGTCTCGACAACCCGGAGCTTTCGTTTTCAAAGGACGGTCTCCTTTACGCGGAATCGGAAGCCGGAATGAACGATCACACGCTTTACTGCAACCTCGCCTGTTATTTAGGACTTTCGGGTTACGCAAAGATCGCCTCTGACAGCGGAAAGAAGGAAACGGCTGAAAGATGGAAAAAGTACGCAAAAGGACTTTATGACGCGATACTTTCGCACCTCTCGGACGGGGAAAGCTGGATAAAAGAAAAATACGGCTTTTTCCACGACAGCGCGGTAACGTTCTGCTCCGATATATTCGGGTACGATCTGTCGCTTTTCCCGGAGGAGCTTGTAAAGCTGTCCCGTAATTCTTATGAAAAAGACGCGGAAAAAACGCTGTCGCAGAGATACGACGGCAGCGGCGGTCTCGGCTACAACACGTCGATGATAACGCAGAACGCGCTTTTGCTCGACCGTACGGACGACGCGGACAGATTAGTGCGGCGGCTTACGCGTATGAGTTACGCTCCGCGGCTGCCCGAGCCGTACAAGGTCTCCGAGGGATTTTCATATTCACAGCGCACGGGCGCGCTTCGCCGTCAGGGAGATCTCGGCAATCTCGTACAGCTTGCCGAGGCGCTCAAGGCGTATCAGATAGTATGCGGCGTGTCGGACGCGGCGTCCGGCACTCTTCAGATCTTCCCGCGTCTGCCCGCCGGCTGGTCGGTCGATATAAACAAAATGAACACCGCGGGCGGTACGCTTTGTATGTCTGTTTCGTACCCGGAAAACGGCGTACAAAGAATAGATCTTAAAGTCGCCGGTATGCGCGGTATAAAAAAGATCGCGTTCCGCGGAGGTCCGTTCAAAGACGGCGGAAAGCTTGTCATAAACGGAAAAGAAGTTAAAGGAGAAACGGAAGCTCACGGCGGTATGACGTGGATACGGGCGGATTTGCCGTACGACGAGTTTGAGATAAAATAACGGAATCGATAATAAAAGCCGGAGCAGGTTTTCAGGTCCTGTCTCCGGTTTTTTTTGCCTTGCGGGCGGATACGCTCCGTTTCAATCGTTCACCGTCAGCGTTACCGTTACGTTTCCGTTTGACAAAAGCTTTGTCATCTCGTCCTCCGACAGGTCTATATGTCCGAGGCGCGTGTAGCTCCACGAATTTGAGCCGTAGAATATAACTATCTGATCGCCGGAATAAAGCACGATATCGCCGCTTTTTGTTGTGGTCTGCCTGTCGTTTTCCGGCAGGGATTTGCCGAGAGGACCGACCTGCTCAAAACCGCCGTACATAGACATACCGACAGTAAGTCCGTTTTCCGCAAGTTCCTTCAGCGCGCTGACGGAATCATTATCCTGCCAGATTACGGGCATTTCTCTGCCGTCTATATAAATCCTGAGCGTTTTTTCCACTTGTGTTTCCTCCGGATCGATGTTTTTTTCGGTAAGCGCGGGCGTCGTTTCGGATTCCGCCGCCGTTTCATCTTCCGTTCCGGGCGTCGTCTGCGGCACTGTCGCAACGTCTGTTAAAGTCGCCGCGCCGGTAACAGCCGGCGCGTTCGTCACGCATCCGGCGAGGGCGAGCAAGAAGCACGATACGACCGCCGATAAAAGCGCTTTATAAGACGTTTTTGCCGAACTCATAAGCCTTCTCAAGCTCTTCTTCTTTTCCCGCCGCCTCCGCAGGACCGTTTATGCCCCCGCAGAAGAGCGAGCCCGAAAGCTCCGCTTTTTCAAAGCAGTCAATCCAACCCTGCAAGCCGTTAACCGCTTTTTCCGGCGCCGTTTTCTCATCATCCGCGGCGGTTGAAAGCATATATACTCTGCGGAAGCTGTAATCCGATGAATAAAGCGGATTCATACGGTCAAGCAGCGTCTTCATCTGTCCCGACATTTCGTAGTAATAAATCGGCGTGACGAAAACGAGGGTATCTGCGTTTTTCACCTTTTCGGCTATATCCGCCGCGTCGTCTCTGATTACGCATTTCTGCGTTTTCTGACATGAAAGACAACCGATACAGAAACCGAGCTTTTTGCCTTTAAGGGATACCGTCTCCACCTCGTGTCCCGCGTCCCTTGCACCTGCAATAAGCCTTTCCGCCAATATGTCGGAGTTGCTTTTTGAACGGAGACTTGTTGTTATGACCAATACCTTACTCATTTCAGATACTCCTTCATAAACATATCTATCTTATCAAACGGAATGGCGTTTTTATTCCCTCCGTCGTAAAGATCCGTGTGGGATGCGCCGGGAATGATCATAAGCTCTTTATTGTCCTTGTATTTGCTGTCCTTTATCATATTCGCGTACGCGTCGCGGCTGAAATAGCAGGAATGAGCCTTGTCGCCGTGGACGATCAGCACGGCTGAGCGTATCTCGTCGGAATACTGCAGGATCGGCTGATTGATGAAGCTTTCGCACCCGATCACGTTCCAGCCGCCGTTTGAATTGAGCGAGCGGGGATGATATCCGCGCGGCGTTTTGTAATAATCGTAATAGTCTTTTACGAAGAACGGGGCGTCCTCGGGGAGCGGATCGACAACGCCGCCGCCCTGCTTGTATCCGCCGTTTTTCAGATCCTCAAGTCTTTGCTCGCACATTGCTTTGCGCTTATTATAACGCGCCTGTTCGCTGTCCTCGGAGTCAAAATAACCCTTTGCGTTCACGCGCGTCATATCGTACATGGTCATTGCGACCGTCGCCCTGATCCTCGTGTCGAGCGCGGCGGCGTTCAGCGCCATACCGCCCCAGCCGCATATACCGATTATGCCGATGCGGTCCGGATCGACGTTTTCGTTCAGCGAAAGAAAATCGACCGCCGCCATAAAATCCTCCGTATTTATATCGGGCGACGCCATGTAACGGACGCTGCCTCCGCTCTCTCCCGTAAACGACGGGTCGAAGGCGACCGTCAGATAACCGCGCTCCGCCATCGTCTGCGCGTAAAGCCCGGAGCACTGCTCCTTGACCGCGCCGAACGGGCCGCACACCGCTATAGCCGGAAGCTTTCCCTTTGCGTTTTTCGGGACGTACATATCCGCCGCAAGCGTTATGCCGTAGCGGTTGACGAAGGTCACCTTACTGTGATCTGCAGCGCCGCTTTCCGGAAAAGTCTTATCCCATTCATAAGTCAATGTCAGTTTTTCTTTTTCCAATGCTTTATACCTCCGTTGTTTTGACGTTATTATAGCAGAAATCCGCATGATTGTCAAGTATCCGTTTTACGTAATAAATGTTATCAGTGTAAACGGATTTATATGCGGGAGAAAGAAGTATCTCGGCGCCGCGAGCCGACAAAAAAACTGGGTCGGCTCCCCGTTTTTTCCGCTTTTCCGGGCGTAAGCCGGCAAATTAAAATAATTAAAATAATATGTATGTTTAAATTTCGTAAAAATCATTGACTTTTAGATGAGGAAGTGATAAAATATAAAAAGATTAGGTGTTATAAGGAGAAGCGTTTATGAACGAAAACAATTCATTCCGTATATCCGAAGAAAAAAGGCGCGTACTGCTGATAGAGGACGACATAATCTGTCAGGAGATGATGAAGGCGAGCATCGGCGATACGTACGACGTCATTGTCGCAACATCAGGCGAGGAAGCGACCGGGATCATCCGCGCTCAGCACGACACGCTGAGCATGATCCTGCTCGATCTCAATCTTCCCGGGATCAAAGGTATAGACGTCTTAAAAAGCATAAAGAGCGATCCCGAGTTTTCGCGTCTGCCCGTCATCGTTATGACGTCGGACAACGAGGCGGAGGTGGAATGCCTCACGCTCGGCGCGATAGACTTCATACCGAAGCCGTATCCGGCTTCAAAGGTCATACTCGCCCGCATACTTCGGACGGTCGAGCTGTCCGAGGACAGGGAGACTCTCCGTCTGACAGAGAGAGATCAGCTGACGGGACTTTACAACAAGGAGTTCTTCTTCCGTTACGCCGCCCAGCTCGATCTGTATCACAAGGACGCGCCCACGGACGCGATAGTGTTTGACGTCAACCATTTTCACACGATAAACGACCGGTACGGCAAAGCGGCGGGAAACGAGATACTGAAGCGCATAGCGGACAACGCCATAGCTTACGTGAGCGAGGCCGGAGGCATCGTTTGCCGCAGCGGCGCGGACACGTTCATGCTGTATAACAGACACATTGACGATTACGAGGCGCTTCTTGCACGTCTGTCCGCAAATCTCGACGTCGAGGGCTCGGGCGAAAACCGCGTACGTCTCAGAATGGGCGTTTATCTGGACGCGGACAAGAGCATCGATATCGAGCGCAGATTCGACCGCGCGAAAATGGCGGCGGATACCGCAAGGGATCATCTGACCGCTCCCGTCGGCTTCTTCGACCATTCGATGCGCGAGGCGGAGATACTTGAAGAACAGCTGATTGACGATTTCAGTACGGCGATACGCGAAAAGCAGTTCGTTATATACTACCAGCCCAAGTTCAACGTAAAGAACGACAGGCCGCATCTTACAAGCGCCGAGGCGCTTGTAAGATGGAAGCATCCGAAGCTCGGAATGGTGAGCCCCGGCACGTTCATACCGCTGTTTGAGAAAAACGGGCTTATACAGAAGCTCGACTATTACGTCTGGTCAGAAACAGCGTGTCACATAAAGGACTGGAAAGAACGGCTTGGCGTTTCCCTGCCCGTCTCCGTCAACGTCTCACGTATCGACCTGTACGATCCCGACCTGACGGAAAAGTTCCTTCAGATAGCAAAAACGGGCGGTCTTGACCCGCAGGATCTTTTGCTTGAGATCACGGAATCCGCGTATACCGAAAAGACGGATCAGATAATAACGACGGTGAAAAACCTGCGCGATCTCGGTTTCCGTATAGAAATGGACGATTTCGGCTCGGGATATTCTTCCTTGAGCATGCTTTCCACAATGCCCATAGACGCGCTCAAGCTCGATATACAGTTCATACGCAGCGCGTTCAAGGAGCAGAAGGATACAAGACTGCTTGAAGCTATGATAGGGCTTGCAAAATCATTTGAGGTACCGACGATCGCCGAGGGCGTGGAGACTGACGAGCAGTACTCCAACCTCAAGGCTATGGGATGCGATATAATCCAGGGATATTATTTCTCCCGTCCGCTTCCCGTTGATGAATTTGAAAAATACATCGTATTAAAACTCAAATCGGAGGATGATCTATGCTTACCATTGAAAAACTGAAAGTATATGGCGCTGATACGGCGAAAGGTCTTTCCCGCTGCGCAAACAACGAAGCTCTTTATCTGCGTCTCGTCGATATCACCGTACGTGAGCTTTCCTCCGGCTCTCTCGGAGAAGCGCTCGCATCGGGTGATCCGGAGCGTGCGTTTGAAGCGGCGCACAAGCTTAAGGGCAGCGTGAGCAATCTGGCGCTCACGCCGATAGAGGTCCCGCTGAGCGAGCTGACGGAGCTTTTACGCAGCAGGACGCCGGGCGATCATACGGCGCTTTACGACGAGATCGTACGCAAAACGAACGAACTTGCCTCACTCTGACGCGCCCGCTTACGGAGATATCTGTACATGAAACAAACAGAGAATACGGGCAGCGCGTCTCTTCAGCCGTATCTCTCGCCGATAGCCGTCTGGGCTTTATCGGTCGGATCGGCGATAGGCTGGGGTTCTCTTGTCGTCACGGGCAACACGTATCTTTCCCAGGCTGGTCCGATAGGCTCGATATCCGGGCTTCTGATAGGTTTTGTGATGATGCTGATGGTGGCAAACCATTATCATTTTCTCGCCAACCGTTACCCCGGGACGGGCGGACTGTATAACTACGTAAAATATATATTCGGATATGACCGCGCTTTTCTCGCATCATGGTTTTTGTTTCTCGTTTACATCGCGATATTCTGGGCGAACGCAACGAGCATACCGCTTTTTGCAAGATATTTTTTAGGCGGTATCTTCCGGTTCGGTTATCTTTACACGCTTTTCGGCTACGACGTATATATCGGAGAAGCTCTGATAACGCTCGTTTTCATATCGCTTATCGCGCTTCTTTGTATAAAAAGCAAAAAAATAACCGCCCGCGCAATGGTGGTAATGGTGCTGATATTCACGGTCGGGATAACGATCTGCTTTGTCGGCGCCGTGATCGGAGGCGGCTCCTTCGGTATTTCCGCCGAGCCCGCGTTCGTTCCGGACGGCAGCGCGGTAAGGCAGGTAATACGTATAGCCTTCATCTCGCCGTGGGCTTTCATCGGATTTGAGAGCGTGTCGCATTCCGCGGCGGAATACAAATTCAAGCACGGCAATATGTTCCGCGTGCTTCTTACAGCGCTTATCGTAATAACGGCTCTGTACGTTTTCGCGGTGCTTTTGAGCGCCTCCGCATATCCCGAGGGCTGTTCAAACTGGTTCGATTATATAAGCCGCCTCGATGAATTCGACGGCATCGCGGGACTGCCCGCGTTTTACGCCGCGGATCATTACTTGGGAAAAGCCGGCGTAGGCATCCTGATGGCGTCGCTTCTCGCGCTTGTACTTTCAAGCCTCATCGGAATGCTGCGCGCCGTGAGCCGTCTTTGCTACGCCGTAGCGCAGGACGGTATACTTCCCGAACGCTTTTCAAGACTCAACAAAAAGCAGATACCGGCAAACGCCATAATCCTTGTGCTTATCCTTTCCGTACCGATACTTTTCATCGGAAGAACGGCGATAGGCTGGATAGTCGATACGACGACCATCGGCGCCACTATTATATACGGATTCGCTTCGGCGGCGGTATTCAAAGCGTCGGTCAAAGAGAAAAAGAAAAAAGATATCGTTATAAGCGGTATATGCTTATTGATCTTAGTCGCTTTTTCCGTATTTCTCCTCTTCCCGGAGGTCTTCTCCGATCATACGCTTGAAACGGAGACTTACGTACTGATGACCGTATGGTCGCTTTTAGGTCTTGTTTTCTTCAACTATATCATAAGAAAAGACCACGCAAGGAATTTCGGTAAAGCCATAATCGTATGGATCACACTTCTCGCTTTCATAGTTTTAATGACGATGACGTGGGTCCTGAGGCTGAACGAATCAAAAGAGGACGCGGTCATGAACGATATACAAAGCTACGTTGAAAACGCCCCGGACGGCGTAACCGACGCGGACGGAGACGAGTTTTTCGCCGTACAGCGGCAGCGTCTGCACAACGCCGACAAAACGAGCTTTATGATAATCACGGGTCTGTTCGGCGTTTCGCTCGTCGTTCTGCTCGTCAACCACATATCAATGAAAA
>JAEEGL012946389.1_pt1 | contig 16902 bp, 12 predicted proteins | sample 9134231 | NCBI WGS metagenome assembly JAEEGL01 (sample SAMN16246548, study PRJNA631951) | gut metagenome | biome: gut microbiome; feature: rumen; material: fiber-attached | host: Bos | place: Iran: Karaj | collected 2018-10
CGTATAGTTGATGTAAATGGCAATGTGATCGAACAGGGTGGGGAATTCATTGGTTTTGCTACCTCGCGCGTCGCTGAATATTATGCTATGAAAAATGGCATCGAAAAAGCCATTAAACTTGGGATAAAGACCGCAAGATTTATCTCAGATAGTCTTATGGTGGTTAATCAATTAAACGGAATCTTCTCAATCAAAAACCAAGATATTATCCCAATTTACAAGAGTATTCAAGAAAAGCTTAACGATTTTGATGCAGTGTCCTTTACTCACGTGTTAAGAAGCGACAATGCCATTGCCGATTATGAGGCAAACCAGGCTATTGACAATATTTTACAGAGGAAATAGCCTTGCCAGAATTGACTATTTGACGTCGTAGTGGTATAATTAAGCTTATGGACTCGGTGAATAAATCTCAAATGCTAGACATTATTGGGTCAACCGAATTAGTCGAAATTAATGGCATTAAAAACGTTCCGGCAAAAATAGATACCGGAGCGGATTCTTCTGCTGTCTGGGCATCAGATATAACCATGGAAGAAGATGGTGTACTAAGTTACTCGCTTTTTGATAAAAAATCTCCATTTTATACTGGAGAACGCATTAAAACAACTGATTACATGGCTAGATCAATTCGCTCATCTATAGGTAACGTACAAGTTCGTTATCGGATTAAACTACCGATTGTCCTAGGCGGCAAATCTTTCGTAACTACATTTACTCTAGCCAACCGAGCTCGTAATAGATTTCCAATCTTAATTGGCCGACGCACTATAGCTGGGAATTACCTGGTTGACGTTTCGAAATCCGCCACAAATCAGAAAAAACTAGCTAAGTCTTCTAATCTAAATCAGGAGTTGCATGATAATCCATATGAATTTCACCAAAAATATATTAAAAAGGAGATCAAATGAGGATAGCGATATTATCTAACGGTCCAGGGAACTATTCCACTAAGCGTCTTGTCGAAGAAGCCGAGAAAAGAGGGCATAAGGTAAGGGTAATTAAATACAAGAACTGCTACCTTTCTCTCGACGACAAACACCCAGATGTGTATTACGAAGGAGAAAAGCTCAAAAATTTTGACGCCATCCTACCTCGTATTTCAAATAACATGACTCGATATGGCTGCGCCGTAGTTCGTCAGTTTGAAATGCAGGGCGTTTGGACTTCGGCGGCCTCTGTGGCTATAACCCGTGCCCGCGATAAGCTGCGCGCCGCCCAGATACTCGCAAAATACGATATTGATACACCAAAAACACTCGTCTCGCGCAATACCTCCGATATAGACGATTTGTTGGAACAAATTGGTCTCCCCGTTATTATCAAGCTTGCCACCGGCACACATGGTAATGGTGTTATTCTTGCTGATACACGCAAGGCTGCCAAATCCGCCCTCCAGGCTTTTTATCTCTATAATGAAGATGGTACGAATATTCTTTTGCAGGAATTTATCAAAGAATCTGCTGGCACCGACGTCCGTGCTTTTGTAGTAGGAAACAAAGTGGTTGCCGCTATGCAACGGGCTTCTCTTGACGATGATTTTCGTTCGAATCTTCATCAAGGCGGTCAAGGTACTCCTATTAAACTCACAGCAGAAGAGAAAAGAGTCGCCTTAAAGGCCGCTAGAGCTATGGGGCTTCATGTCTGCGGTGTAGATTTGATGCGTTCGACCCGTGGCCCACTCGTACTTGAGGTAAATGCCTCACCTGGTTTTGGTATCGAAAAAGTCACTGGCCTCGATGTTGCGTCAAAGATTATCGAATACATCGAACTCAATGCCCCTCGTCATAACGGCAAGGATCGTGTTGGCGCATAGAGTATTTTATGATATAATACATCTTAAGCCTAAAAGGCAATCGCTTGGGTCTACCCAAGAGGAAAGTCCGGGCAACATAGGGTAAGGTAGTCGCTAACGGCGACCGTCCGCAAGGATAGGGAAAGTACCACAGAAACTTATACCGCCGGCTTGCCGGCAAGGGTGAAAAGAGTGGGGCAAGAGCCCACAGCGCACTGTAGCGATATGGTGCGGAGGCAAACCCTACCTGTTGCAAGGAGTGCTATCAGCCCTTACTCGGGGACGCACGCTCACCGCTCGAATGCTATAGTAATGTAGCATCTAGATAGATGATTGCCGACTATACTGCTTAGTATAGTTACAGAACCCGGCTTATTGAGGGCTTTTATCAAAAAACCGACCTAAAAAGGTTGGTTTTTTGCTAAGGTTTTGCAGGCTTTACAGTGAGTCGCACCAGTAAAAAACAAAAAATATGTTATAACTATTGACAAAACATAAGCTTTTTGATATAATATAGATATATGGCTAAAAAGCCATGGGAGTTTAAAAACGTCCAGCCAATGACGCTAAAAGAGGACATAATACTTCGGGGAAGCACCGGAGGGCTGTGATAAGCCGTCATTAATCAAAAAATCTTTCCCGACCCCGGGGATAAACGGGTACGCCCTACCTGGGGCGGGAAAGGAGTTAGCTATGGCTAACTCTATCAATTCCATCATCAACGCCTCCCCCCGGACCATCGTGGCTTGGGAAGAAGTGAGAAACTTCACCCAGATCGAGTGCCCGGATACCTACAGGGTGGCCGACGCACAAAAGGAGGAGGTGGCGAGCTATCTCACCACCGGTGGAGGAAAGGTGTTCCTTGGGAACGCCTTCTCGCTGCAGATGGTGGCGCCCTGCGCCATCATCACGGTTGAGGAGGCTCAGCCGGGAGAAATCCCGGAAGGGGCGGTGTCCATCATCGGACACGCCGATACCGCTGCGGTGGTGTCGGGTATCCTCAACAGGGAGATTGCGTGCAACCGCGCGTCTATCTCTCTGGGCGACGGCGACGTCTTGTACGTCGCCCAGCTCACCGGGGGGCGTCTCCCCGAGGGAGCCACTAGGCTCCCTGAGGGATTCACCCTCACATTCAGGAGGGTGACCGTTCACTGTTAACGCTCACCCCCCAGCCCTCTCCAGGGCGACCAAGCCCCGGCGGTCACACGCCGGGGCTTTAAACATTCAAAAAAAATACTCAATCCATTAAATATTTATTTCAACCAAAAATCACCCTCGCGGGTGACTTTTGTTGTGAAAAATGCATGTAGAATGCACAACACTAAGCTTTTTTAGCCTTTGGCGACTCGACCAGACCTTTCTTTTTGAGAGTCCTTAGAGCGGAAGTCGAGATATTGCATTTCACTTTTTGACCATTGATAATCAAAGTTCTTTTTGTTACGTTAGGCTTAAAAACCTTACGCGTATGGCGTTGCGAAAATGACACATTGTGACCATACATTTTACCTTTTCCAGATACTTCACAAACTGCCATTTTATTTCTCCTTCACTGTATTTACAATTGCCTTAAATGCTTCTGGGTTGTTTACGGCGAGATCAGCAAGAACCTTGCGGTCAAGATTGATATTCTTGGCCTTCATCCCAGCAATGAGTTGTGAGTAGGAAAGACCAAGCTCTCTTGAAGCATTATTGATTCTAGTGATCCAAAGTGCACGAAAATCGCGTTTGCGACTCCTGCGATCGCGATAGCTATAGCGAAGCGCCTTAATGACACCTTGTTTGCCTAAACGATAGCTACGAGTGCGTGCATGTTGCATGCCTTTTGCAGCTTTCAAAATTTTCTTATGTTTGGCCATTGCGGCCACACCACGTTTTACTCTCATAATTAAACCCCTAATGCTGTCTTAATATTTTTCTTAATTTTCCCACTCACCACGGCGTCAGTTTTCATGTTGCGCTTCCTGGCTTTTGATTTCTTTGCGAGAATATGATTCCCGTAGGCACGTTCACGCGTAATCTTACCACTACCAGTGATTTTGATGCGCTTGGCAGTGCCTTTATGCGTCTTTAGTTTTGGCATAGGTTTTCCTTTAGTTTAAAGTTAATAATTAATAATATACGACCAGAGGATCGTGGAAGTAGGAAATTACTTCTTCCGTATCCCAACTGATAGGTTACGTCCGTTGAACTGCATTTTGCCTTCGATAACGATATCGTCGCCAATCAACTTTAGTATCTTGTCGAGTAATTCTTGGCCTATTTCTTTATGGGCCATTTCACGACCGCGAAAGATAACCATTATTTTGACTCGATCGCCATCATCTAGAAACTCACGCATTTTGCGAACTTTAATGTTAAGGTCGTTGTCTGAAATCTTGAGACCAATCTTCATTTGTTTTAGTTCGGATTGTTTTTCACGAGCTTTCTTACGATTCTTGGCTTCTTCTTTCATCTTTTGATATTGGAACTTACCCCAATCAATAATTTTAACGACCGGCGGATTGGCGTTAGCGGCAATCTCCACTAAGTCAACTCCCTGTTGCCTCGCGAGAAGTTGGGCATCGCGACTAGACATAATGCCTAGCTGCTCTCCATTTGAACCAATTACGCGTACTTCCGGATAACGAATATCTCCATTAACTCGGGTGCGTGATGAATTTTTGATAGTAGTCCTTTCTTCTCTTGATTTAACCTGAAAATATTATACCAAATCCTATCAGAAAAAGCAATAGAGAAAATACACCTTTACCGTTTTCGATAAGTCAAAGCCTCAGCCAAATGTTTAGAGAGTATTATGGGTTCGCCTTCCATATCAGCAATCGTCTGCGCTACCTTTATGATTTTGAAATATGATCTAGCTGAAAGCCCCAGTCTATCAGAAGCTTGTGTAAGCAGCTGCTCGGCCGATGGCTCCATTTTGAGCTTCTGGGAGACTTCAAATGACGAAAGGGAAGAATTATAAACCCCCTCCTTATTATAGCGAGCACGCTGACGTTCGATTGCCCCTGTTATAGTATTTTTTACAACACTGTGTTGGGCATCGGTTTTTGGGACTGGCCTCCTTAAATCTTCATTTCCGACCTTTTCTACACCTATGTACATATCTACACGATCAAATAATGGACCAGATAATTTTTTTTGATAGTTTTGAATCTGCGTCTCCGAGCATTTACATTCATGTGTGGGGTCCCCCAGATAACCACAAGGGCAGGGATTCATGGTTGCGACAAGCATGAAATCTGACGGATAAGTACTCTTGCGACTGGCCCTCGAGATTGAAATTTCTTTATCCTCGAGCGGTTGTCTCAACGCCTCCAGCACAGATCTCTGGAATTCTGGTATTTCATCCAGAAACAGTATCCCCTTGTGCGCTAGGGATATTTCTCCAGGCATAGCCCCAGCTCCACCACCTATTATTGAAGTTGCACTTGCGGTATGATGCGGGCTACGAAAAGGACGTTTTTCTATAATCTCGCCAGTAGTCATGCCAGCAATAGAGTACAACTTTGTGATGCTGATTTTTTCCTCATCGGTTAACTCCGGTAGCAAGTTCGCTGCCGCCTTTGCGAGCAGAGTTTTGCCAGCGCCAGGCGGACCAGATATTAGAATATTGTGGTGGCCAGCTATTGCGATTGCCATAGCGCGCTTTGCCGTATCCTGACCGCGAATATGGTCCAAAATGGGCCCAGAAAAGCTTTTAGCGGGCGTTTTAGGGCTTATTTGCGCCGTACTGGGCGTACATGTAGTACCTTGATGCTTAAGCTGCAAAAATAAGTTCTGCAATGTATCTACGCCGTAGATAGTGATGCCCGTTACCATAGAAGCCTGTGCTAAGTTGCTGATAGGTACAAAAACCTCAGATATCCCCAATTCCTTTGCTATTTCTACAATATTGATGATACCCCTGATGCTTCGAACCTCGCCGTTTAAAGATAACTCCCCTACGAATAACCTATCCCTCACATCATCTTTTAGCAATTGTCCAGAGAGCATTAACACGGATAATGCGATAGGCAAATCTAGATACGAACCATCTTTTTCCAGATCTGCGGGAGCTAGACTAATAGTCACCTTTTTATCAGGGAAACTAAAACCAGAGTTTACTATGGCACTCCGTACTCTCTCTTTTGATTCATTGATTGTTTTATTGGCCATCCCCACAATATTAAAGGCTGGTAACCCCCGATTCATGTCACCCTCAACTTCGACCGCCTTACCACCGAAGCCATAGGGTATTGCTGAATATGTTTTGCTAATCATGCGCCAACTTCTAACACAGATTAAGTGATTATACAACCCCCCACCTAAGTAACAGATTGGAATCGTTACTATAAGTATTATCCTAAATAATTCTAAATAAATATCAAAATAGCAAAAAGCTTGTGGAAAACTTACAAAAAATATACAAAAATTGTTCAAAAAATGTATTGACATGAGCGATTTCAGACGCTATAATAGAGATAGCTTCTGAATAAAAAAATTATACAGAAGGTCAAAACAAAAATATAGCCAAAATAACTCCACACTCTACTTAAAGAAGACCGGTTTTCCTCGCAGTTACCGGTCTTCTTCTATTGTAAAGAGTAAACGGATATGCTATAATAAGACCAGTTGGGGCTGACAAAGCTTAGACGGATCATTAACAGACATAAAGCATACCGATTAAGTACCGTAAGTATTGAATAAGTGCTAAAAACACTAAAACTGTGCATGTTGCTTACATGCCAGCTTACGCCTAAGATTTTATAGGCTGGTTTGCATCTGAGGTTCCGTAGGGTGTAAATTATCATATTACGGGAATAAGGTTATAGAAGCGGCGAAATATAACATGAAAAATAGCCATGGCGGTTACGAGTTTGGTTTCTTGCAGCTTGTGACGTACGCCGAGATGAAAACAGGAAACTATGTATGTAGAATTATGTCCACGTGATGACTCGGACCCGGAGGCAGTATCCGGCAGCTCCACCACAACATTGTAAAAAGAATCCAGAATCGTTCTGGATTTTTTAATGAAAAGAAACAGGATTTATAGTAAATGTTGTAAAATATACAACAAAATGAACAAAAATATAGAACAGGGGGCATTAAGATAAAACGATGTAAAAAATACAACAATAATATTGAATAAATCTATTGCATTTTTTTGCAAATTATGCTAACATTAGGACAGTCGAGATGACTAAAATAAAAACTAAAAACAAAAGGAAAGAGCCATGAAAAAGACCAAAAAAGCAAAGAATAAAACGTAAGCTTTGACGGGCGAAAAGGTAATTTCTAGCCATAAATTACATAGGAATTACCTAGAGCTCCGTTAAAGACGTTGAGCGCGCATCAAATCTTTCGTTAGCACCTTCTAAAAACATAAACAAGAACGAAAGAAAAAAGATTGCAAGGATCGTGCTTCACCTAGTGTGAAGCGGTCAAAAGGGAATGCGGGATCATGGTTGTGGCCAATAGTTGTGATTTAAATGCCAGATAACCACCCGCTTCCTCCATATATAATCACAAAAATCTTGGGGGCTTGAACCAAATATGATACAATAAGGTTATGAAGCATAACCGTATCGCCATCACAATAAGCATTATTGGACTCGCAGCTTTAACTATAATGCTAAATCTAACATCACCTACGGAAATCGGACCGTTAGGTGTTTTATTATTTTTTACAACATTATACGTCGTTGTTTTTGGCATCGCTTCAATCGTTATGCAACTATTCTTTTATTTTTCCATGCAAAAGACCGTAATGAGAAACAAAGATTACCTATACGCAGCCGTTTTTTCCTTTGGGCCAATTATGCTACTTATGGCGCGCTCATTTGGCGCCATAACACCCCTAACAATTGCTCTAATTGCAATTTTTTTAGTTTTAGCCGAATTTTTAGTCTACAAAAGAATCTAAGTGTGGTAAAATAAGCATATGGACAATGGTCAAAAAGGACAAAATTCAAGCAGCACAAGCGTTTTTGTTCCAGACGATACAAGTTTGCCGACTGGGCAGGGCGAGTCTGGGCTAGAAGCGGACGTTAATTTGGCTGACAATGCATCTTGGACGCCAGAACGCGACAGTAGGACAATCGGCAATAAGGCCATCTTTTCCAGCGAAGAACCAACCGGTGAGGGGAAAGGTGACATAACGCCATCTCCAGTGAATACAGAAGAGGTTAAATCCACTAACGAACCAGCAAAAAAAGAAGAAGTAAAAAACGAATCCCCAGCACCGCCCATCATCAACGAAGAACACATACGTGTCGAAGATGACCATATCTCCAGATCAGCATTAGAGGAAATCAGCCAAGCAGAACAAAGGCTAGCCCAAACTGATGATATGAGCACTTTCTACGACGAAATCTGCACGATGAGAAGTATGATGAGAGATAGTTTCGAAAAACCCAAGAAGGAACCGGAGTCGTAATGGAATTGTGGGTGGTAATTGTCATAGTAATAGTAGCCATACTCATTGCAGGTGTTACTATTTCGGTGTCTCGCGTTAGTAACCTCAGAAAATCCAAAAAATATGAACGCGGCCTTAAAATGGTCTCGCTCCTTATTCATCTTCCACCAACCACAGATGATATCGATGGTGGTGGCCGAGACAAGCGTGATGTTGCAAACGAAGTTATTTCAAAGGCCCAAGTCACCTATTCGATCTTAGCATCGACCATCAAAAAAGGGTTTAAAGTCCGTCTTTATGGTCAGCGACATTTTTCCTTTGAGATAATTGCAAAAGACGGCTTTATTAGATATTACGCAATTGTCCCTTCTGTTCTGACAGAGACGGTAAAACAGGCAATTCAATCAGCCTATCCCACTGCACGTATAGAAGAGAAAAAAGAAGAAAACATATTCGCGCCATCTGGTAAAACCGAAAACGTTGCCGGCGCTGAGCTAACCTTAAAAAAGGACTTCTATCTACCAATCTCTACCTATGAGGATAGCAAACGTGACGCTTCAATGGCAATCCTTAACGCCCTCTCAAGTGTGGGTAAAGATGAAGGTGCTGCTGTACAAATTTTGTTCCGTCCTGCACAAAAAAATTGGTTTTCGCCAGCCAAAGAACATATCGAAGACGTCACAAAAGGTAAGAAAAAAACCAAAACTGTCGGTGCCGGAATCGGCCAATTTGCTATGGATGTGATTCGTGCGCCATGGGAGGTACCTGCAGAGCATGAGAAACACGAAGAAACCGTTAACACTCTCAGCAGTGTTAAACAAGACGAAATCGCGGCCGTTACAAACAAGATGAAATACCCTGGTTTCGAGACATTGATTAGAATTGTTGCCTGCTCAAACAGCAAGCCGCGCTCGGAGGCAATTATGGGTGGATTAATCAGTGCATTTTCGCAGTTTGATTCCACAGAATTTAATGGTTTTAAGGTTAACGTATTAAAGGAACCTAAGAAAATCGCGGTTGATTATACTTTCCGTTTCTTCCCAATCAAGGTTAAATCCAACATCTTAAACAGCGTTGAGCTTGCCAGTATTTTCCACTTGCCAGACCAAAATGCCATTCCAAACTCCCAGGTAGAACGCCAGCTAACCAAACAGGTTGACGGCCCAGCTAAACTTGCAACAGAAGGTCTTTTCCTCGGCACTAATGAATTCAGAGGCAATAAAAAATCCATCTATCTTCAGCAAAAAGACCGTCGTCGCCATATGTATGTCATTGGTCAAACCGGTATGGGTAAGTCCGTATTCCTCGAAAACCTTGCTTTTCAAGACATGTGTGACGGCCGTGGCTTTGCCTTTATCGATCCTCACGGTGATGCCGTAGAAGCTTTACTCAAACGTGTCCCGGAAGATCGTATTGATGATGTGATTTATTTCGACCCAGCCGACATTGAACATCCTGTGGGTATGAACATGTTTGAGTTTACATCCCAAGATCAAAAAGACTTTATTGTTCAAGAGGGCATTAGCATGCTTCAATCTCTCTTCGACCCGTCTAACCAGGGTTTCTTCGGTCCTCGTGGTCAACACATGTTTAGAAATGCTGCACTTCTTCTTATGAGTGACCCAGCCGGCGCTACCTTTATTGACATTCCTCAATGCTTTACCGACCCAGAGTTCGTAAAGTCAAAGCTAAAATACGTTACCGATAAGGCAGTCTATGATTACTGGACCAAAGAGTTCCCAGCCTCACAGAAATCTAGTGATGCCGGTGAAGTTATCACATGGTTTGCTTCAAAATGGGGCCCATTCATCGCTAATACCATCATGAGGAATACTCTAGGTCAGGTTAAATCTGGGTTCAATATCCGCGAAATCATGGACAACAAAAAGATTTTCCTTGTCAACCTCTCTAAGGGACGTCTTGGTGATATCAATGCTAATCTGTTAGGTATGATCTTTGTTATGAAGTTCCAGCAGGCTGCCATGAGTCGTCAAGACATTCCAGAGGATCAGCGCCAAGATTTCTGTCTGTACGTGGATGAGTTCCAGAACTTTGCTACGGATAGTTTTGAATCAATCCTATCCGAGGCTCGTAAATATCGTCTTAATCTCATCGTAGCCAACCAGTTCATGACTCAGCTCACCGACAAAATTAGGGAAGCTTTGCTTGGTAACGTTGGTACGGTCATCTGTGGTCGTATTGGTGTTACGGACGCCGAATTGATGGTTAAAGCTTTCACTCCGACCTTTACGGCTGAAGATCTCACAAAAACGCCAAACTTTGCCGCTGTAGCCAAGGTGATGATGTTTGATATGCCTTCGGCACCATTCACGATGAACCTACCGGCACCAATGGGCGAACCAAACGATGAGCTCATGGAGTCACTCAAGCTGTATTCTGCCACCAAATATGCTAAGACGCGCTCTGAAGTGGAGCAAGAAATCAATGACCGTTGGTCTGCGGCTGAACGTGAACGCCTCGAAGCTGAGGCAAAGGCCGAAGAAGCTAAAGCTGAAACACCCTCTCAGACGCACGTAGAGGCCACTAGCAGCGATTCTGGGGCTGAAGGTGGGTTCCTTGACGCTTGGTTGAATAAAAACAAGAAATCAGACGATTAGGGCCCTTACAGCGCATTTTTAATATATAATAAGTAGTCATTTTTGCCATTTATCCTTGAATATTTCGCCAAGATGGTGTATAATTATTAGGTATATTTAAGAAGAGGTATAAAATGACCGACAAAGCGGAAAGCTATGACTCGTCAGAAATTCGGGTTTTGGAAGGGCTAGAGCCTGTACGGCTTCGTCCAGGTATGTATATTGGTTCCACCGGATATGACGGTTTACATCACTTGATTAAAGAAATTGCCGATAACTCTATTGACGAGGCGATTGCTGGCTTCGCCAATAAAATTGACATCACCATTCTAAGTGACGGCGGTGTTAGAGTAGATGATAACGGGCGCGGTATCCCAGTAGACATTCATCCCAAGACCAAGAAATCTACTCTTGAAACAGTCCTTACGGTACTTCACGCTGGTGGTAAATTCGGCGACGGGGGCTACAAGGTATCATCCGGCCTTCACGGTGTTGGTTCTTCAGTGGTAAATGCGCTCTCGACTCATATGACAGCCGAGGTTTATAGAGATGGCAAGACGCACCATATCGAATTTGATACTGGTAAACCCACCATGGATCTTAAAATTACGCCTGGCGCGCCACGCGAGCATGGTACCTCTATTACTTTTTATCCAGACCCGACCATCTTTAAAGAGACTACTAATTTTGACTATACCTGGGTGGCAAATTATGCACGCCATCAGGCCTATCTGACAAAGGGCATTTTGATTACCGTAAAAGACGAGCGCACTGGTGCTCACGAATCCTTCTATTTTGAGGGTGGCATCAAGAGCTACGTTAAGCGCCTCAATTCCGGCAAAGAGCTTCTTTCTGATGATATCTTCTATGTAGACAAGCAAGTCGGGGAAATTGGCGTAGAAATCGCACTTCAATACAACGATACTTTTGCAGAAATCATGAAACCTTTCGCTAACAACGTGCTTACCCCTGATGGAGGTATGCACGTAGTCGGCTTCCGTACAGGTCTAAACCGAGTTATCAATGATTATGCCAGGAAAAACGGCCTCTTAAAAGAGAAAGAGGATAATCTTACAGGCGACGATATTAAAGAGGGTCTAACAGCGGTAATCTTAGTTAAATTACCAGACCCACAATTTGAAGGCCAGACTAAAAATAAGCTTGGCAATCCCGAGGTTCGCGGTATCGTTGACAAGGTGATGACTGAATATTTTGGCTATTATCTCGAAGAAAACCCTCAGATTGCCAAAAAAATCGTCAGCAAAGCTACTCTAGCTGCCCGCGCTCGCAAGGCTGCCCGCGCTGCTCGCGACAATGTTATCAGAAAAGGTGCCTTTGAGGGATTGAATTTGCCTAGTAAACTTGCGGATTGTTCTTCCAGAAATCGTAATGACTGTGAACTCTTCATCGTAGAGGGTAACTCTGCGGCTGGTTCCGCCAAGGAAGGTCGCAACCCACAGATTCAGGCTATCCTACCATTAAGGGGTAAAGTTCTAAATACCGAACGCGCCCGTCTGGATAAAATGCTAGCCAACCAAGAGCTAGTCTCCCTTATTAAGGGGCTAGGAGTTGGTATTGGTGATCAATTTAACCTCGATGGTCTCAGGTACGATAAAATCATTTTTATGACCGATGCTGATGTCGACGGTCTCCATATTGCTACGCTTCTCATGACTTTCTTCTTCCGCTATATGCCACAGGTGATTGAAGCCGGGCACGTCTATCTGGCCAAACCACCACTCTTTGGTCTTATTAAGGGGACCGGCAACACTCGTAAGATAGATTATGTTTATGATGAAGTAGCACTGGAAAAGAAATTGACCGAAAAGATTGAAGAGCGAAGAGCCGCTGGTACTAAGATTGATGAAACGCAGGAGCGTTTCAAGCAAGCTGGTTACACGGCTCAACAACGCTTTAAGGGTCTTGGTGAAATGGATGCCAAACAGCTCTGGGAGACCACGATGGATCCAGAGAACCGTATCCTAGTCAAAGTACATGTTGAAGATGCCGAAAAAGCTGACGCTGTATTCACGAAGTTAATGGGAGACCAAGTCGAACTCCGCAAAAACTTCATCCAGGCCGGCGCCGCTTCAGTTAATCTTGATGATTTGGACTTTTAAGGAGGAAAGATGGAAGATAACAAAGACAAGAATATGAATGAGTCAACTCCAGGAATGCCATCTGAGGACCGTCCGCGACCAACGGGGAGCGGTGGAGCGAGCGAGCCCCGTAACGACGGGAGCGAGCGAAGCGCGTCCGAAGATGGCGTTACTGGAGTTGCAACAGCTATAGATGGCTTGGAGATCAAGCCAGTCGAACACACCATGGAAGACTACTTCCTCAAGTATTCCATGTCTGTTATTATCGATCGCGCTCTCCCAGACGTCCGCGATGGATTAAAACCAGTCAACCGCCGTATACTATATGCTATGAATAAAAACGGTTGGAAAGCTCCGCATCCTACGGTAAAATCCGCTCGTATCGTCGGTGAGGTGATGGGTAAGTACCATCCACATGGTGACTCATCTATTTATGATGCCATGGTCAACCTCGCCCAACCTTGGAAAATGCGCTACACCCTTGTAGAAGGCCAAGGTAACTTCGGCTCAGCTGATGGCGATGAGCCAGCTGCCTCTCGTTATACCGAGGCTCGCATGGATAAAGTTGGTGCTGAGCTCCTCGCTGACATCGAGAAAAATACCGTAGATTTTCGTGATAACTTTGATGGTACCGAAAAAGAGCCAGTAGTTTTACCAGCCGCCCTCCCGAATATTCTCTTAAACGGCCAAATGGGCATTGCCGTCGGTATGGCTACCAATATTCCGCCTCACAACCTCGGCGAATTAGTGGATGCCACTGTTGCGCTTATAGATGATCCAGAGATTACTCTAGACGGACTTATGAAACACGTCAAAGGCCCAGACTTTCCAACCGGAGCCGAAGTTTATGGCGGTGCACCGATGAAAGAGGCTTACGCTACTGGTAAAGGCTCCGTCACTATCAGGGGTGTTGCTAATATCGAAGAGCGCAAAAATGGTCGCTACAATATCGTTATCACGGAGATGCCATATGGCGTTAGTAAGGAAAGCTTAATTGAAAAAGTTGTCCATCTTGCTCAAGAGAAAAAACTTTCACATATTGCTGACGCCAGAAACGAATCTGCCCGCGGTAAGACCAGGGTAGTTATAGAGCTCAAAAAAGATGCTTTTCCAAAGAAAATTTTAAATCAGCTCTATAAATTAACTGACCTGCAAACCACTTTTCATTACAATGTTTTGGCGCTCGTGGATGGAATTCAGCCACGCGTGCTAGGGCTCAAAGAGATTCTAAGCGAGTTTATCAAACATCGTCAGATTGTCATCCGCCGTCGTACTGAGTTTGATCTTACGAAAGCCAAAGAGCGTGCTCACATCTTGGAAGGTTTAAAAATTGCACTTGATAACATCGATGAAGTAATTAAGGTAATCCGTGCTTCTTATGATGATGCTGATAAGCAGCTCATGACAAGGTTTGGCTTATCTGAAATCCAGGCCAATGCTATCCTCCAAATGCAGCTTCGCCGTCTCCAAGGTTTGGAACGTGACAAGATTGAAGAAGAGTTGAAGGAGCTTCACGAGTTAATCAAGAAACTCGAGGCTATCCTTGCCAGTGAACAAGAAATCCTAAGAGTGGTCAAAGAAGAGCTTATCGCCATGAAAGAGAAATATGGAGATGAACGTCGTTCGAAGATTATTAATCATGAAGTTGGTAAATTCTCAGAAGAAGAACTCATCCCAGAAGAAGAGAGTGTTATCTTGTTAACTTCCGAGAACTATATGAAACGTGTTCCTCAAGCTGACTTTAGAAAACAAAATCGTGGCGGTAAGGGTAAAAAGGGCATGACCACCAAGGAAGAAGATGTTATCGCCCAGATTCTCACCGCTTCGTCTCACGATTATCTACTGTTCTTTACTAGCCAAGGTCGCTTGTTCCGCACAAAAGCCTACGAAGTACCCCAGGCCTCTCTAGCAGCTAAGGGCACCGCCGCTGTTAATATGCTCAACATGCATCCAGAGGAAAAAATCACCGCCATCATCAAACAGGGCGAGACTGGCGGCGATGGCTATCTCTTTATGGCTACCAAGAAGGGAACTATCAAGAAGTCAGCCATCAAAGATTTCTATAATGTACGCAGCAATGGACTTATTGCCATCAAACTAGACACCGGCGATGAGCTCCGCTGGGTCAAAGAGACTACTGGCGGAAACGACATCGTAATCAGCACAAGTGCTGGCCAGGCCACTAGATTTAACGAAAAGGAAGTTCGCGCCATGGGTCGCTCTGCTATGGGTGTCCGCGGTATGCGCCTCCGTCCAAAGGATGAAATCGTTGGTATGGATGTTATCACTGATCCAAATCAGAAGCTCATCGCTGTATCTGCCAACGGTTACGGCAAAGCCTGTCTAGTGTCCAACTTCCCACCACACAAACGTGGCGGTGTTGGCATTAAGGTCGCCTCGGTGACCGCTAAGACTGGTCCAATTGTAGCTGTCCATACCCTTGATCCGCTAGCAAAGGAAGTCATCATGATGTCCACCAAGGGCCAAGCCATTCGTGTTGCCATGAAAGAAATTCCGACTTTGGGCCGCGCTACCCAGGGTGTTCGTATCATGAAAATGAGCGAAGGTGATACTGTCGCATCTATTGGTATCGTCCTCCCAGAAGAAGAAAACAACTCAGAAGAGTCCCCAAAAGCTGAAAAATAAATCTTTTAAAAAATCTAAGCAATAGCATTACGCCGAAAATAACAGAGGTGATACTGTTTATGCAAACGAAAATCAAGGTGGGGGGTTGATTTCTGTTTCATTCTATGCCTATACTCCTCCAAAATTAATAATAAAGAGGAGTATATGAGAAAAATACTATTATATGTAGCATCAATATCAACTATAATTATAGGTTTATTTAATGCGCCGACAACCTTTGCAGTAGACACGGAAGCAGAATATTTAACACTCGACGATATGGAGGCACTCAGTCTTGAGACTTTGGAGGAAGTGAATTCAATCTGCGATCAAAGTGATAGGGGCTGTAGATTACAGTTTTTGATGGAGCGCCGAAGACGTGGCGATATTTATAGGGCGTTGGATTCTTATGAAAGTCGTAAGTTTTTTATTACTGCAGTAAATCCGAATAATAATACAATTAGATTTATTTACAATAATAAACTCAGAAGGAACCGTATTTTGGGGCAAGACGAAGGGGAAGGGGCAAGTTTAATACATCTCTATATTGGTAGGGTTGAATATGATGACCACAACAGGAGTCCGTGGCATGAAATGCTGAGCATCATGGAGGGCACCGAAGAATTCCCAGAGGTACATATTACATTTGCCTGGAACACTGAAGATGAAAATCGACCAGGCATCTTACCGAATATTGAGTATGAGTTTGAAATGGCGGATGACGCGCTCCTTCAGGGCGTCAGAAATGTATTTTATTATGAAATGAAAGACACCAGTAATAATGGTGGCAGAGATGTTTATAGGCTAACGGATTGCTTGGCCAATTATCAACCTGGCACCGAATGTCAGATTCGCTTTGATAATACCGGTGTGATTCGTTACATTCCAGTCACTATTACGGTTCACAACGATAATGGTTCTGATGAAGAAAACAATGAGCCAGGTAGCGAAACTAACCCCGATGAAAACGGAGAAAATAATGAAACAAGCGACGAAACTGGTTCTAGTGGTGACGAAGAGAATAGCGAACCAGAGAATGTGACCGAAGATATGAACGACCCCGATGAAAATGACGATAAAATAGCTGATGCGGACAATGATAAAAACTATGGTCCTGATGAAACAGATAGCCACAACGATGAAAATGCGATGGAGCCAGCACAAGAATCAACCTCGGAATCTAAATCCGAGTCGGAAGTAAATCCAGAACCCAAGCCAGAACCAGTGGCTGTAATCGACAATAATGAAGGATCGGAAGATAAGGTGACCATAGAAAAAGAGAACAATTCCGCGGGATATGGTGGGGAAGTATCCGATTCAAAACAGGAAGCATCGAAAACAACAGATGTAGCGCCGGTCTCAGCTGGGCTAATACCGAATATAACCCCAAAA
>JAEEGL013368011.1_pt1 | contig 16902 bp, 12 predicted proteins | sample 9134231 | NCBI WGS metagenome assembly JAEEGL01 (sample SAMN16246548, study PRJNA631951) | gut metagenome | biome: gut microbiome; feature: rumen; material: fiber-attached | host: Bos | place: Iran: Karaj | collected 2018-10
AACATGGAGGGCAAGCTCACGCGTACCATATTATATACGTTGAACCCCTGCGCCAATGAGGTCATCGCAACCATGCTGGGTAACTTCCAGGGTGGTGAACCTGGAAAGATCCAGTTCGGTTCTGGCTGGTGGTTCAATGACCAGATGGACGGCATGATTCGTCAGATGAACGCCCTTTCGGTGCTGGGTCTGCTGAGTCGTTTCGTGGGCATGCTGACCGACTCTCGTTCGTTCCTCAGCTATCCGCGTCATGAGTATTTCCGTCGCATCCTCTGCAACCTGCTGGGCAACGACGTTGAGAAGGGCTTGCTGCCTGACGACCGCGAGACGCTGGGCCGCATGGTTGAGGACATCAGCTACAATAATGCTCGTCGTTACTTTAAGTTCTATTGATTGACTTTAAGAATGAAAATAAACAATTTTGTTGTGTCGGCTCTGTTGGTCGTGACCGTTGCCTTGTTACTGGGCAGTTGCGCCAATACGAAGAATGTGGCCTATTTCCAGAACAGCAGGGATGTTGACCTGTCGCAGTCGGCAGTGCTCTATGATGCCCGTATCATGCCAAAGGACCAGCTGACGATTACCGTCAGTACGACTGATCCTGATGCTGCTGTTCCGTTCAACCTGACAGTTCCCACACCGTACACGACAAATTCACGCTCAAGCTATTCTCAGGCCATGCTTCAGATGTATTTGGTCGACAACGAAGGAAACATCAATTTCCCGATTATCGGACAGGTGCATCTGGGGGGAATGACCAAAAGCGAAGCTGAGCAGTACATACAGTCGAAGATCAAACCGTTTATGGCTGAAGGCCAGCGTCCTATTGTTACGGTTCGCATGTCAACCTTCCAGATTACGGTGCTGGGCGAAGTGGCCCGTCCGGGTACTTTCCCGGTGAGTCGTGAGAAGATAACGATTCTTGAGGCATTGGCTCAGGCAGGCGACCTGACTATCTACGGTCAGCGCGAGAATGTAAAGCTGATTCGTGAGGATGCCACTGGCAGGAAGTCCATTCATGAAATCAACCTGAACGACGCCAACCTGATCAACTCGCCATTTTACTACCTGCAACAGAACGATGAGATCTACGTGACCCCTAACAAGGTAAAGGCTCAAAACTCCAGTGTGGGCAGCATGACGACGCTTTGGTTCTCGGCCACGTCGATACTGATTTCGCTTACTTCGTTGTTGTACAACATCTTGAAATAGCGTGATTGGAGATTGGAAGTTTTTCTTTCAATCTCCATTTTTTAGAGATACCAATACAAAAGTATAGATTAAAGAAAAGAAAATATGTGTGGAATAGTAGGATACTTAGGTCGCAGGGATGCCTTCCCCATCTTGATTGGAGGCCTGCGGCGTCTGGAATATCGTGGTTACGACAGTGCCGGTGTGGCATTGGTGGCCGAGTCGGGCAATCTGAATGTGTGGAAGACCAAGGGAAAGGTTGACAATCTTGTGGAGTACTGTCAGGACAAGGACGTGACGGGCACCATAGGAATAGCTCATACCCGATGGGCCACCCATGGCGAGCCTTCGTCGCGCAATGCCCATCCGCATTATTCCGAGTCGCACAACCTGGCTATTATCCACAACGGTATCATTGAGAACTATGCCGAACTAAGGAGCAAACTACAGGCAAAGGGCGTGAAGTTCGTTTCCGATACCGATACAGAGGTGCTTGTTCAGTTGATTGAATATGTGAAAGAGCACAAGCATCTGGATTTGCTCACAGCTGTTCAGGTGGCCCTTTATCAGGTGATAGGTGCCTATGCCATTGCCGTTTTAGACAAGCGCGATCCCAATCAGATTATTGCTGCCCGCAAGCAGAGTCCGTTGGTTGTGGGAATCGGCAACGACGAGTTCTTCCTGGGATCCGATGCCAGTCCGATTGTGGAATACACTGATAAGGTGGTCTATCTGGAAGACGGCAATATCGCAGTCATCCGCCGGGGCGAAGAACTGAAGGTGGTGAGCCTCCTTGGCGAAGAGCAGGAACTGGCTGTGAAGACGGTTGATATTGACCTTGGCCAGATTGAGAAAGGCGGCTATCCGCACTTCATGCTGAAGGAAATCTTCGAACAGCCTGAGTGTCTGACCAACTGCATGCGAGGCCGTGTGAACGTCGAGGCAGACCACGTAACCCTTTCGGCACTGATAGACTATCGCCGTCAGTTACTCAACGCCAAGCGTGTGGTCATCGTGGCTTGCGGCACGTCGTGGCACGCAGGACTGATTGGAAAGCAGGTTATTGAGATGCTGTGTCGCATTCCTGTAGAAGTGGAATATGCCAGCGAGTTCCGTTACCGTAATCCCGTCGTAATGAAGGATGATGTTGTCATTGCCATCTCGCAAAGTGGCGAAACGGCCGACACCTTGGCTGCTGTGCAGTTGGCCAAGGAGAAGGGAGCCTTCATCTACGGCATCTGCAATGCCATTGGCAGCAGCATTCCCCGTGCAACCGATACGGGAACCTATATCCATGTGGGACCGGAGATAGGCGTTGCATCGACCAAGGCATTTACAGGGCAGGTCACAGTGCTCACCATGTTTGCCCTCGCTTTAGCTGAAGCCAAGGGAACGGTAGACCGCAATGAGTATCTTCAGATTGTGAAGGGCCTGAGCGAGATTCCTGACCAGATTCGTGAGGTGCTGAAGACCAACAGTAAGGTGGCCGATTTGGCACGCACCTTCACCTACGCCCATAACTTCCTTTATTTAGGACGCGGCTTCTCCTATCCTGTGGCTTTGGAAGGAGCTTTGAAACTTAAGGAGATCAGCTATATACATGCGGAAGGCTATCCGGCAGCCGAGATGAAACACGGGCCTATCGCCCTGATTGACTCCGACATGCCCGTCGTGGTCATTGCCACCCACAATGCCATGTATGAGAAAGTGCTTTCCAACATCCAGGAAATCAAGGCCCGTCAGGGCAGGGTGATTGCCCTTGTGTCGAAAGGCGATAATACTATTGCCCAGCTTGCCGATGAGGTTATCGAGCTGCCTGATGTGCTGGAATGCTTAGAGCCGTTGGTGGCTACGGTGCCCTTGCAGTTGTTGGCCTACCACGTGGCCGTTTGCAAGGGAAAGAATGTTGACCAACCGAGAAATCTTGCCAAGTCAGTGACTGTTGAATGATATAAGAGAACACAATGAAAGACGTAACTTTAGTTTTGAGCGACGGAACGCGTTTCCGTGGGAAATCGTTTGGCTACGATGCCCCTGTTGTGGGTGAAGTGGTCTTCAACACAGCCATGATGGGCTATCCGGAGAGTCTTACCGACCCTTCCTACGCTGGCCAGATGATGGTTCTTACCTATCCCTTGGTGGGCAATTATGGTGTGCCGCCCTTTACGGTCGGTTCTGATGGCATCGCCACTTTCATGGAGAGCGACCGCATCTATGCTTCCGCCATCATCGTGAGCGACTACAGCGAGCAGTACAGCCACTGGAATGCCAGTGAGAGCCTGGCCGACTGGCTGAAGCGTGAGAAGGTGCCTGGCGTGACGGGTATCGACACCCGACAGCTGACCAAGGTGCTCCGTGAGCATGGTGTGATGATGGGCCGTCTGGAGTTTGCCGACGGTTCGGGATTGGTAAGCTGTGGCACTGCCGCAGCCTACGGGACGGAAGGAGAAGCCGACTATGGAGCCGTGAACTGGGTGGAACGTGTGTCGTGCCGCGACGTGATTCGCTACAACGAAGGTGCAGGCAAGCGTGTGGTGCTTGTCGACTGCGGCGTGAAGAACAATATCATCCGCTGTCTCATCAACCGTGGGGTTGAAGTGGTGCGTGTCCCCTGGAACTATGATTATACCGGGATGGACTTCGATGGCCTCTTTCTGGCCAATGGCCCTGGAGACCCCGACAAGTGTGTCGATGCTGTGACCATTCTGCAGAAGCAGATGTCGCAAAGCCGTAAGCCCATCTGCGGCATCTGTATGGGCAACCAACTGCTTGGTAAGGCCGCCGGTGCTACCATCTATAAGCTGAAGTACGGCCATCGTTCCCATAACCAGCCTGTACGCGAGGTGGGCACCAACCGATGCTATGTTACCTCGCAGAACCACGGCTACGCTGTCGACGCATCGACGCTGGCAAGCGATTGGCGTGAACTGTTTGTCAACATGAACGACCAGTCGAATGAGGGTATCCGTCACCAGACGAATCCCTGGTTCTCTTCCCAGTTCCATCCAGAGGCCTGTTCGGGTCCCGTTGATACAGAATTTATGTTTGACCGTTTTATTGAGACATTATGAAATACGACAATATCAAGAAGGTGTTGCTGCTTGGCTCCGGAGCATTGAAGATTGGAGAGGCAGGCGAGTTCGACTACAGCGGTTCGCAGGCACTGAAAGCCATGCGCGAAGAAGGCATCAAGACGGTGCTTATCAATCCCAACATTGCCACGGTACAGACTTCGGAAGGTGTGGCCGACGAGATTTACTTCCTGCCTGTTCAGCCCTATTTCGTGGAACGGGTCATTGAAAAGGAGCGCCCCGACGGCATCCTGCTGGCCTTTGGTGGTCAGACTGCTTTGAACTGTGGCGTTGAATTATATAAAAGCGGTGTATTAGAGAAGTATAATGTGCGCGTGTTGGGCACCCCCGTCCAAGCCATTATCGACACCGAAGACCGTGAGCTTTTCGTCAAGAAGCTTGACGAGATTGACGTGAAGACCATCAAGAGTCAGGCTTGCGAAACACTCGACGAGGCACGAAAGGCTGCTGCTGCGCTGGGCTATCCTGTCATCATCCGTGCAGCATACGCGCTGGGCGGACTGGGTTCCGGCTTCTGCGACAATGAACAGGAACTGGATCGCCTGTGTGAAAAAGCCTTTGCCTTCTCGCCCCAAGTGCTTGTCGAGAAGAGTCTGAAAGGATGGAAGGAAATAGAATATGAAGTGGTGCGCGACCGTTACGACAACTGCATCACTGTGTGTAACATGGAGAACTTCGATCCGCTTGGCATCCACACAGGCGAGTCCATCGTTGTGGCACCTTCCCAGACACTTACCAACTCAGAATATCACAAGCTGCGCGCACTGGCTATCAAGATTATCCGCCATATCGGCATCGTTGGTGAATGTAATGTGCAGTATGCCTTCGACCCGCAGTCAGAAGACTATCGTGTGATTGAGGTCAATGCACGTCTGTCACGCTCCTCGGCTTTGGCCAGCAAGGCAACAGGCTATCCTTTGGCCTTTGTCGCAGCCAAGCTGGGCATGGGCTATGGCTTGTTTGAACTGAAGAATTCTGTGACCAAGACCACCAGCGCTTTCTTCGAACCCGCACTTGACTACGTGGTCTGCAAGATTCCCCGTTGGGATCTATCCAAGTTCCACGGAGTTGACAAGGAACTGGGTTCCAGTATGAAGTCAGTGGGTGAGGTAATGGCCATCGGACGCACCTTTGAAGAGGCTCTGCAGAAAGGTCTTCGTATGATAGGGCAAGGCATGCACGGCTTCGTTGAGAACAAGGAGCTGCGCATACCCGACATTGATGCAGCCCTTCGTGAGCCTACCGACAAGCGCGTGTTTGTCATCTCAAAAGCCATGCATCTGCCGGAATACACCCTTGACCGCATTCATGAGCTGACGAAGATTGACAAGTGGTTCCTCTACAAACTGAAGCATATCATCGATATTGATGAACAATTGAAGAAACAAAATGTAAACACATTGGATGTCAATCTGTTACGTGAGGCTAAGGTCTATGGTTTTACTGACTTCCAGATAGCCCGGGCCATTGGCCTTGAAGGTGAAGTGCGCAACATGCACCAGGCTTCACTGCTCGTCCGTAATCGCCGCAAGCAGTTGGGCATCCTGCCCGTGGTGAAGCAGATTGACACGCTTGCTGCTGAATATCCTGCCCAGACCAACTATCTTTACCTGACCTATCAGGGAGCCGCAAGCTGTGACACAGCCGCAGCCCACAATGACATTCCCTACGAAAACGACGGCCGCAGTATTATCGTCCTGGGATCGGGTGCCTACCGAATCGGCTCCAGTGTGGAGTTCGACTGGTGCGGTGTTCAGGCATTGAACACCATTCGGAAAGAAGGCTGGCGTTCGGTGATGATCAACTACAATCCTGAGACTGTGTCGACAGACTATGACATGTGCGACCGTCTCTATTTCGATGAGCTTACCTTTGAGCGTGTGCTTGACATCATCGAACTGGAGCAGCCCCACGGTGTGATTGTGTCTACTGGCGGACAGATTCCCAACAACCTTGCTATGCACCTCGATGAGCAGCACGTTCCCATTCTGGGCACGCAGGCTTCCGATATTGATGGAGCCGAAGACCGTGCCAAGTTCTCGCAGATGCTGGGTGACTTAGGCGTGAACCAGCCCGAGTGGAGTGCGCTTACCTCGATGGCAGACATTGACCGCTTTGTTGAGCGAGTAGGCTTCCCTGTGCTGGTGCGTCCCAGTTATGTGCTTAGTGGTGCCGCCATGAACGTTTGTTCCAACAGCGACGAATTGGAACGCTTCCTGCAACTGGCTGCCAACGTGTCGGAAGACCATCCCGTGGTGGTCTCGAAGTTCATTGAGCATGCCAAGGAAATAGAGATGGACGCTGTGGCCCGCGACGGTGAGATACTTGCCTACGCCATCAGTGAGCACATTGAGTTTGCCGGTGTACACAGCGGTGATGCCACTATTCAGTTCCCGCCGCAGAAGCTCTATGTTGAGACTGTGCGCCGCATCAAGCGCATCTCGCGCCAGATAGCCAAGGCCCTGCACATCAACGGCCCGTTCAATATTCAGTACATGGCCCGCGACAACGACATCCTGGTGATTGAGTGCAACCTGCGAGCCAGCCGCAGCTTCCCCTTCGTAAGCAAGGTGCTGAAACTGAATCTCATTGACCTGGCTACCCGTGTCATGCTGGGACTGCCTGTGGAGAAGCCCCACAAGAACCTCTTTGACCTGGACTATGTGGGTATCAAGGCTTCGCAGTTCTCTTTCAACCGCCTGCAGAAAGCTGACCCCGTACTGGGTGTTGACATGGCTTCAACGGGCGAGGTGGGTTGCATAGGCGACAACACCCACACGGCTTTGCTGAAAGCCATGCTCTCCGTGGGTCAGCGCATTCCCAAGAAGACCGTGCTGCTCAGCACGGGTGGTGCCAAGCAGAAGGCTGAGATGCTCGATGCTGCCCGCATGCTGGCCGACCACGGCTATGAGCTTTACGCCACGGGTGGCACGTCGAAGTACCTCACTGAGAACGGTGTGCCTAACACGCAGGTCTACTGGCCCAGCGAGCCCGAACAGCAGCCGCAGGCTCTCACGCTGTTGCATGAACACAAGATTGACATGGTGGTCAACATTCCCAAAGATCTGACCACCCACGAACTGACCAACGGCTACAAGATACGCCGTGCAGCCATCGACCTGAATGTACCGCTCATTACCAACTCGCGTTTGGCGTCGGCTTTCATCCAGGCTTTCTGCACCATTCCAGTGGAGAAGATTGGTATCAAGTCGTGGAGTGAGTACAAGTAAAATTAAACGGCTGTAAGACAGCTACTTATCGTGTCCGATGGTCTCTTCTCTCAGAAACTCTTCCCATTGACCTTTGTAGCCGTTGAACACGTTGATGTCCACCGTTCCGTGAATGCCCTGCACGTAGCCGTCGGATGACAGTTGCCAGAGAGCTAGGTGAACGTCGGGCTTGTACTCGCCGTAGCGTGCAATCCAGATGAGATAGTTCTCTTTCAGGTCTGGAGCCATGTCGAGATATTTCTTGACGAAGCGTTGGTTCACGTAGAGTAGCGGGCGAGTGCCGGTGCGCTGTTCCACGATGCTAATCCATGTGCGGATTTCGCGGAACAGCGTTTCGGGGCCGCCCATCTTCTGAATAAGGTAGTCTGTAGGCTCGATGTCGAGCATAGGTGGCAGGTCACCATGGCTGAACGTGGCTTTGTTCAGGAAGTGGTTGGCCTGCATGCGGGCACTCTGCTTGGTTGAGAAGAAATGGTAGGCTCCGGTGCGAATACCGCTTCTGCGTGCTGCCGCATGGTCGGCGGCAAAGTAGCGGTTGGCAATGGAGATGCCTTCCGTGGCCTTAATGTAGACAAACGACACGGGATAGTCAACCACACCCGATATGCGACGCTTTTTGTTGTGGCCCAGGCTCATCACCCGCATGTTTCGCCAGTTGATGCTGTAGCGTCGGCGGCCACGCTCGTGCTGGTAGCGTGAGATGTCTATGCCGTAGATGCGGTCACTGGTGTGCTGCATGCGTTCACCCACAAAGCGGTCAGCTTTCCAGGTACCGGCCTGCAGGTTAGAGGTGGAAACCGCAAAGCCGAAGCCATGGCGCTGGTCATTTTCGAAGTGGCCTTCGTAGTAGGTACCGTCGGTGGAGCGAAACGAGCCGTGGCCGTGAGCCTGGTTGTATCGGTTGAACTGTCCTGCGTATGTGCCTGTTGAGTCGATGCGGATGCCCGCTACCAGCGTGTCGGCCTGCCATTGGGCTATGACAATGCGGCCTTGGTTGTCGTTGGCGATGCCTGTTCCGGTGCGCTTCACGTTGCGCAGCCGCAGCATGCCGAGTGGTGTCACAGGAGCATGTGGCTGATAGGCTGCCAGCAGCGAGTCGCCTTGCTCAGCATAGCGAGCCACCATGTCGAAGCCTTCATCATCTACGTTGTGTCGGCTCAGGTAGTATTCCAGTTCTTTATCTATGCGTCGTTGCAATTCGTTTGCCCGTGCGGTGTCTCGCGGTGGGAGCGTAACGGCTGTTGAATCGAGGTCGACGGTCGTGGGGTGGGGTGTATCCTCTTGGTTGCCCGAAGGCTTGCAGGCCATGATTGCAAGCAGAATCAAGGCCCAGAAATACTGCTTCTTTTGCATAACGGGTGCAAAATTAGCAAGAAATCGACGAAAAAACAACATTTTTCAAAAAAAATCATCGAAAAGTTTTGTCAGTTCAGAAAAAGTCCGTACCTTTGCAACCGCAAAACAAAAGGATGGCTCCCTAGCTCAACTGAATAGAGCATCTGACTACGGATCAGAAGGTTGTGGGTTTGAATCCCGCGGGAGTCACTAAAAGAAAAGAGGTTCTCAATTTTGAGAGCCTCTTATCTTTTTCTGCTTGTCTTTCTGCCTACTGTTCTTCTGATTCAACTTCGTCGGTGTCGTACTCTGTTTTATCATTGTGGCCAAACACTTTGTGGTGAATGAAATCCATTGCCTCCAGGCAGAGAAGCACCATGACGGTGGCTGAGGCAGCCAGCACAAACATGCCTGCACCGGCTGTCATACCGATGGCCGATGTGACCCACAGGCCAGCAGCCGTGGTGAGTCCCTTGACCACATGCTTCTGGAAGATGATGGTACCGGCACCGATGAAGCCGATGCCGCTGACTACTTGTGAGGCTACTCGGCTGGGATCGAGACGAACACCAGGTGTGCCAACAACGGAGTCGAAGCCGTGGGCAGAAAGAATCATGAAGAGTGCGCTGCCAAGTGCTACGAGGAAATGGGTGCGGAATCCTGCTTCCTTCGAACGGTATTCGCGTTCGAGTCCGATGGCTCCACCCAGCATGGCTGCAATGAAAATATTGAGGATAAATTCGGGTGTCATGATTGTTGTAGTGTTGTTTAAAACAAATACCGCTGAACTCACGTCCAGCGGTATCACTTTCGATTTAGTTCGTTGAGTGAGATTACTCGGCGGTAGCAGCCTCAGCAGCCTCCTCAGCACCCTCAACCACTTCCTCAGCGGCAGCGGCGGCACGAGCCTTCAGGGTGTCAACAGCAGCGGCGAACTTAGCGGCGATAGAATCAGCCTCCATGCCAGTGGTGTCACCAACGAGCTCCCAAGCGGCAGCAGAGTCGATAACCTCTTCCATAGCCTCAACGGGCTCTTCAACCTCAGCTTCCTGAGCGGGAGCCTGCTTCTGACCACAAGCTGCGAACAGGGCAGCTGCTGCGAACATAAATGCAATCTTTTTCATTTCTTTGCTTTTTTAAATCTGTAAAACAATCATTTGTTAATTAAAACGCTGCAAAGGTATACATTTTTTTGATACGACGATACATTTTTTTCGATTTTTTTTAGGCCGTTTTTGTAACTTTTTTGCAATGCGTTGAAAATCAGATGATTGTGAAATGTTAAAAATTGGTATCAAAATTACACTCAAGCGTTTTTTGGCATTTTCAGCCCTTTTTTCAATAATTTTGTGTACCTTTGCCGCGTCTTAAAATAATACCTATTTTTATATATATGATAGACTCTTCGGCCTTTCAAGGCAAGACGGCTGCATACATGACGCTTGGGTGCAAGTTGAACTTCTCTGAGACATCTACTTTCGGCAAGATGCTTCAGGAGTTGGGAGTGAGGCCTTCAGCCAAAGACGAGCAGGCCGACTTGGTGCTTGTGAACACCTGTTCGGTGACTGATGTGGCAGACCATAAGTGCAGGCAGATGATTCACCGCATGGTTCGTCAGCATCCCAATGCTTTTGTGGTGGTGACGGGCTGCTATGCACAGTTGGAGGCCGAGACGGTGTCGAAGATAGAGGGTGTTGACTTGGTGCTTGGCTCCAACGAGAAAGCCAGTCTTGTGCAGTTCCTGTCAGATGCATGGTCGGGTGGGGCAAGCATGCAGAGTGGCCTCCTACAGCCGGGTAAGAAGTTCTATTCTGTGAAGACGAAGGACATCAAGACCTTTGCGCCCAGCTGTTCGCGCGGCAACCGCACACGCTATTTTCTGAAGGTGCAGGACGGCTGCGACTATTTCTGCACCTACTGCACCATTCCCTACGCCCGTGGCTTCAGTCGCAATCCCGACATTGCCTCGCTGGTCAGTCAGGCCAGGCAGGCAGCTGCCGAGGGCGGCAAGGAGATTGTGCTGACGGGCGTGAACATAGGTGACTTCGGGAAGACCACCGGTGAACAGTTTCTGGACTTAGTAAAGGCCCTCGACCGTGTGGAGGACATACGCCGCTACCGCATCAGCAGTCTTGAACCCGACTTGCTGAGCGACGAGCTGATAGCCTATTGTGCCAGTAGCCGGGCTTTCATGCCTCATTTCCATATTCCCCTGCAAAGCGGCAGCGACACGGTGCTGCAGCTGATGCACCGCCATTACGACACGCAGCTGTTTGCCGATAAGATTATGAAGATTAAGCAGTTGATGCCCGATGCCTTCATTGGCGTTGATGTGATGGTGGGTTGCCGTGGCGAGACGGAAGCATGCTTTGAAGAGACGTTCCGTTTTCTGGAGGCTCTGCCTGTGACCCAGTTGCATGTGTTCCCCTATTCTGAGCGTCCCGGTACCGCTGCGCTGCGCATTCCCCATGTGGTTGCCGAGCAGGACAAGAAGCTGCGGAGCAAGCGTCTGCTGGAGCTGTCAGACGAAAAGACACAGGCTTTCTATGCCAGCTTTGTGGGTCAGACGGCTGAAGTGCTCTTTGAGAAGGCAGGCCGTGGCCGTGCCATGCATGGCTTTACGCCGAACTACATCCGTGTGGAGCTGCCGCCATCGGAAGCCCGTGAGGAATATGACAACCAGCTTATCTCCGTGGTGCTCGACGGCTTCAACCGCGACAAGACAGCCCTGCGCATCCAAAAACTCCTAACTCCCAATTCTTAATTCCTAACTCCTAACTATGGAAAAGCTTGCCATTGTCATACTGAACTGGAACGGGGCCAAGATGCTCCGGGAATATATGCCCAGCGTGTTGCGATACTCGCGCGACGAAGCTGTGGTCTACGTGGCCGACAATGCCTCGACCGACGACAGCCTGGAACTGCTCAGGGAGCATTTTCCCGAGTGCCGTCTTATTGTGCTGGATAAGAACTGGGGCTTTGCCGACGGCTACAACAAGGCCCTTGCGCAGATAGAGGCTGAGTACTATCTGTTGCTGAACTCCGACATTGAGGTGACCCACCACTGGCTGACACCGCTGATTGAGTTCATGGACGCTCATCCCGACGTGGCTGCCTGCCAGCCTAAGCTGCTTTCCATCTTCGACCGCGACAGCTTTGAGTATGCCGGTGCCTGCGGGGGCTTCATTGACCGCTATGGCTATCCGTTCTGCCGTGGACGCATTTTCGAGACGGTGGAGCGCGATGATGGTCAGTACGACGATGTTGCTGACATTCTTTGGGCTACGGGTGCTGCTCTCCTCGTGCGTGCGTGCGATTATAAAGAGGTGGGTGGACTCGACGGGCGGTTCTTTGCCCACAACGAGGAGATTGACTTGTGCTGGCGGCTCCGTATCCGTGGGCGCAGGATTGTCTGTCTGCCTGAGAGTCAGGTCTACCATGTGGGTGGTGGCACGCTTCCTAAGAGCAATCCGATGAAGACCTACCTGAACTTCCGCAACAACCTGACGATGCTCTACAAGTGTCTGCCCGACGAGGAGTTGGCTCATGTGATGCACATGCGCTGGTTCCTGGACTATCTGGCTGCCTGGCAGATGCTGATCCTGAAGCGCAACGTGGGCGACTTCAAGGCTGTTTACCGTGCGCGCCGTGCTTTCAGCCAGTGGAAGAAGGATTTCGAGGCCGACCGCAAGGCTATCCAGGCCAGCCGTGTGGGGAAGGAGCTGCCTGAACGCAGGCCGTTCTCGCTGCTTTGGCAGTATTATGCCAAAGGGCGCAAGCTGTTCTCGCAGCTGCCGTAAACGGGGTTTTTTGAGAAGAATCAGTTGAAGAAGTTCCATGAAACGCCCAGATGGAACACTGAGCGGTTCAGCGGGTAGTGGGGAGCGAGGAAAGCCTGCCTGTTGAACGAGTTTGCTGCCACGTTGTTTATCATGACGAAGAAGCGGGCATGCTTCAGATGCAGGTTGGCATAGACGTCGATGATGGGGAAGTTGCCCAGTTCAACGCGGCTGCTGCCGTTCTCCTGCACGGCAAACTGTCCCAGCTGGGGCAGGTAGTCGGGGGCGTAGTACTTGGTGAAATAAGTGGCCGAACCGCCCAGCTCTACTCTCAGCACGTGGGCGATGGTGAATTTCAGATAGAGATTGGAGAAGACGTTGAGTGCAGGCAGGGGCAGCACATCCTTGTCGGACGATGTCTGGTAGGTGACCACGTTTTCCCAGTGCAGTGGGCCCAGCTGCAGCTGCTGTTCAAGCTGCGCCATGAGCACGTTCAGGTTCTTCTTGCATTGGTTCAGGCTTGCTGTGAGGTTGGTGCGCTTGTCGTCGTTGACGTCGTAGCTCATGCCGAAATAAGTGTAGTTCTGCATTTCCTCGATGGCTATGCGCAGGCGGGTGCGCGTCTTGTCGTAGGCGAAGCGTCCTTCCACCCTTGTGCGTGTGGTCTTGCTCAGGTCGTTGTTGTCCCACCAGAGGTGCTTTGAATGGTAGTGGCGTTCATAGAAGGTGGGGTTCAGCCGGTGGAACCATGCCGAGGCAGCCAGGCGTACGGTGTCGCCGAAGAGCGGGAAGTTCAGGTCGGTCTGGAAGTCCAGCTTCAGTTGTCCTAAGTCTTCTCCTGCCACCCAGGTCTCGGCTGTGAGCAGGTAGTGGAGTGTTTTTCCCTGTGTCTTCGACAGCCGTCCTCCTATGCTCACGTTGTGTTCCGTCCATCGTCCCATCCTCACGGTGCCGTCGTCGTCGGTGAGGGGCATGTCGAAGCGTCTCAGTTCGTGAGTGGCGAATGCCTTGATGCCAGCCTGTGCCCATTTGTTGAAGCCTTCGAGCAGTGCCAGTCCCAGCGTGTTCTTCAGCATGAAGTGCTTGGTCTGGTCGTAGATGGAGTCGCCTGTGTGTCCGCTTGTGCCTTCGTTGTAGTAGGTGTTGGCGTAGTAGTTGGCGGGCGACTCATAGGCTTGGAATATGCGGTCATAGTTGCCCAGTTCCATGGTGTGGATGAAGCTGGTCACGGGCACGAACTCCTGCTTCATGAGTCTGGCCAGCGAGTCGGCCTGTGTCAGCGGAGCTGTCAGCGAGTCGGCCTGTGCTTCCTGTGCTTTTTCCTTTTTGGCCTGCTCGGCAAACTCGCGTGCTTTGATTTCCTCGTCGGTCATCCTTACCTGTCGGAAGAATCCGAGGCTGTAGCGGTGGGTAAGGAAGAGGCGCTGTGAATTGTTGCGGTTCCAGTTGCGTTGCAGCAGGGTGGGTATCTCGTTGTCGTTGTAGCTTTCGCTGAAGAGTTCGGGGTGGGTGATATAGTCGTCGTTGGTCACGCCTCCGTTTTCGGCTGCCTTCTGGTGCTGTGTCTGCAGCAGGGCGTGCAGCTGGTAGCGGTCGCCCAGGTAGCTGCCGTAGACGGCCGTGTTGAAGTGGGATGTGCTTTGGTTCTGGTAGTAGCCGCGAGCGTAGGCATAGTCAAGGTCGAAGCCCAGTCCTACACGCTTTCCTGCGTTCACCGCGAAGCGTGCGTCCAGGTGGTCTTCGCCGTTGGTCTTGTCGCCGCAGTTGTCGTAGCTCAGGTTGGTGATGGGCGAGAGTGTGTTGGTGAAGTGCCACTCGTCGGGCTGCCTGAAGGTCTGGCTGTAGGGTTGCTCAAAGATAAACTGGTCAGTTTTGGGCCGGTCGGCGAAGATGCGCGACAGGCGTGCCGTGTAGTTCGAGCCTGTGGTGTTGTACTGCCCGTAGCGGCCTTTGGCCAGTGTGCCTTGCGGATAGAGGTGGGGTAGGGTGTCAGGCTGAGTGCGGGTGATGTCGCCCAGCTTGCGGTCTACTGTCCACACATAGAGTCCCTTGGGTATGACTTTGTTTTTCTTGGTGGTGTCGTTGTTGTGGGGGTTGAAGTTCTGGCTTCTCCCGTTGGAATCGTACTGGCTGTAGTTGCCTTCGTCGTCGTAGCCGGTGACGGTCTGTGCCTGTAGCGCCGTGCTGGCCGTGAGGGCAAGCAGCAGCACTGCGGCTTTCAGCAGCCTTGGGGTGAGTAGTCTTTCAGTCTTCACGCTCGCTCTTCACTTTTTCAGCATGCGCAGGGTTGACTCTGCCATCTTCACCACCATGGCTCCCAGCACGACGAAGATGCCTGTGCGCTTGTCGCCCCACACATAGCAGATGACTCCGATGATGGCAGCCAGCATGAAAATGATGTTCAGGACCTGTCGGGTCCAGAACATCATGTCTCTCTCGTCGTTCTCAATTCTCATTTCGTCAGTAACTGGCTGAACTTGTTGAAGATATAGTCCTTTCGATCAATGGTTTTGCGGCGGAATTTGCCGCTGACGCGCGCCAGCTTGTTCTGCTTCTTGTTCAGTCCGTAGCGGTCGGTAATCCATTCTTCGGCCTGATAGGTCACAGCATCTCGCTCTTCTTCGTAGAGGTAGTAGATGCGCGTCATCTTCAGGTTCAGCTCGCCGTCGCTGATGGTAGCCAGCAGGTTGTAGAACAGGCGTGTGCGGTCGAGCACCAGAGGCTTGTTCTTGAATACCAGCCACTCCTGGTAGCTGCCTGCTATCTGGCCGTGGCCTTCAGGGTCTTCGCTGATGATGCGGCTCTGCTCCAGCTGGTTGGCCTCCTTGGTCATCTTCTTCAGCTCTGTGGCTACGATGTCGTAGATCTGTGCCTTTGTCTTGCCGGGGGCTTTGATGGTGGTCTCAAACAGCACCTTGCCGTTCACCTCGGGCACGGCTCCTGCCAGGTATTTCTGGTCTACGGTGCCTTTCACCTCTTTTTGCTCGGTCTGTTCCCAAGTGTTGTCTTGTGCTGTTGCTGCCGTCATGGTCAGCATGGCCAGCATGGCTATTGCTAATCTTTTCATTTTCTTTCTTTCCTTTCTGTGTTTGTTTGTGATTGCAAAATTACGAAGAAAAATTGAGCTGTGCAACAATCGGGGTGTTAAAACCCTTGTTTATTAACAGATGTTTGCAGTGCCAAAGTCATCGTCTCTTTCATCGTCTCGCGCGTAATTTAAAATTTAAAAATAAAAAAATTATTTAATTTGCCCCTATAGGGGGGCAAATAAATTTAAATTTAATTTTAAAATAAAAAAATATCTACCCTTTAGAAAATCAAAAGTTTCCGCTGATCCATGTGTCGGTATCGACGCAACGGTCAGTGCGACACCCTGAACGTGTCGCAGCCCTCAACATACTCATGAGGACAGCCCTCAAGAGTCTTGTTGGTCAGCTCCGTGCTAATGGCCCTGGAATGTTATGGCCCGCCTCGTTTCCATTCATAGTTTTTCACTCTCGTATGAATAGTACCTGCGAACCGATTCGCTAATTGTTTTCTACACATAATAATTGTTTTTTGAAGTTAATGAAACCGTTGATGTGACTTTTCCTATAGGTGGCACGGCTGCAAAAGTAAAGAAAACAATTGCCTTCATGGTGACATCATGTTGTCACCAATCGTAAACAGAAGTGAAGAAAAGCCCCATTGTTTCGTGTTTTTTAACGAGAACACTTCAGTCCACTATACTGCTGTTTTATAACTATACTGTTTACAAGACCTAAGTATACTGTTTCCAGGTGCTAAAGATATAGTTTGCGTGGTCAATCTTTGCTGTTTTCTGCTTGGTAACGCTATGAAATCTCAGAACAGACCTTCGGAAAAAACTGAACCCAGGAAGTTCATCTACAGGACTTCCAGGGGTCACTCATGCCGCATGCCGCCCCAACGCCAAAACTGCCCTGCAACTGCCCCGCAAAAAACTTTTTCGCTAAAAAATCGCCCAAATGTTTGGTAGTTCAAAAGAAAATACCTACCTTTGCACCCGCAAAACAACATGGTGCCCGTAGTTCAGTTGGTTAGAGCGTCAGATTGTGGTTCTGAATGTCGACGGTTCGAGTCCGTCCGGGCACCCCAAAAGGAGACATCGCTGAAAGGCAATGTCTTTTTTTGTGAGTAGGCCGCAAGGCACCCAAGAAAAAAGCTTGTAAGTCAGACACTGACAAGCTTTTTTGTTTTCTCGCCAGATATTCTTTTGCCGATACAGGCCATAGAGGCACTTGGCGGATGTGGGTC
>JAEEGL016362985.1_pt1 | contig 16902 bp, 14 predicted proteins | sample 9134231 | NCBI WGS metagenome assembly JAEEGL01 (sample SAMN16246548, study PRJNA631951) | gut metagenome | biome: gut microbiome; feature: rumen; material: fiber-attached | host: Bos | place: Iran: Karaj | collected 2018-10
CCCGTCGGTGGGGCGGCCCCGCACGTCGTAAATAATAAAAATAATGTCATTCCGCACTTGATGCGGAATCCCTCCGCTTTTTCCCGCCTCTCGTCACCCCGCAGTGTTTCTATGCGGGGTATAGAGGCGGACCACACGCTATATCCCGCATACCAACCTTGCGGGATGACGAGCGTGAAGTCAGCTTTTACACTCATTGAACTGTTAGTCGTCGTGCTTATCATTGGTATTTTGGCATCTGTTGCGCTTCCGCAATACAAAAAGGCAGTTTACAAAAGCCGTTATGCGGTGATGCGGCCAGTTGCCCGGGCTATTGCCCAAGCACAAGAAATCTATTACATGGCTAATGGTTTTTATGCCACCGACCCGGACGATCTATCCATAGAATTACCCGCCGGCTCCACCGGGCCATCCCATACAGGAACTGGGTATCGTTATCCGTGGGGGTACTGTGCTGTTTCTATAGGAACAACCGAACAAGTTGTTTTTTGTGAAAACACACAAATCAACATGCGCATCCAAATTTATTACGAACATTCACCTGCTCTACCGGGTGTATCATCCTGCATAGCAACGCACGAAGCCGCCGAGTTGTCTTCCATACAAAACAAAATTTGCCAACTGGAAACACAAAAAACAAGTTATCAGTCTCACGTAGACAACCAATGGACAACATGGAGATACTAGGCCGGAAAGTGCGGATTATCCCCCTTCCCAGAGAAAAAAGCCTGTCCGATTTGGACAGGCTTTTTAAAAAAAGTTTTACTGTTTATTTCCCGAATAACTGCCCGACTTTTTGCCGGAGTTCCGAATCCGTTAAGCCCGATTTTATCCCAAACATCGGTTGGTAGAAATTGCGGTAGAAACTATCCAAATAGGACAAATTATCCATCAATGTTCCACTTAATAACTTCAAGATATCGGCCTCACCTTTTGAAATACCCTCCGGCAAGCGCAATTCCGGCGACAGATCCACCGAATACGAAGTAACGTTCTGATCTTTGCTCTTGAATTCCACCAGGCCATGCCAAGCGTTGTCCGCCAACTGCGCATGTAACACAATCGTACGATATTTGCCACTTCCAAGCAACGTAATTGTGGCCCCCGTCGGCTGGAAATTTTCCGTGCGAATCGTGGCCCTGTAATTGCGAAAATCAAGCGAAAAACTCTCTCCCGCCGTTTTGTACTCCGTATCTGAAATGGTACAATCAGTACAATGCGAAACCTCTCCCGCGACTTGTAACCCCTTTGACGTAAACAAGAAGTTGACCTCTTTCTCCACCCCACCGTTGATTAGCCGACGGATATTCAACCAATACTCATTTTTGGCATGAGGTTTATAGGTAAATACACGCTCAAACTTTACATCGCGCGGCTTTGTAACAGCCTGTGGGTCTCCTTCTTTGTAAAAAAAAGCCCTCCCCGTAGAACGAATCCGGGTAATACGCTGGGTATCCGGGTCACGCTCCAACACATCCCCCGGAGCGATGTAAAACAAATCAAACAAGGTTTCTTTTCTTAAAGGATCTAAGTAGCCTTTCTCAATAACTTGGCCCTTTTTGTACCGAACCACTAACCCGGTGCCATTACCATCGTATTCGTTACGGGTAACCGTACGATTGTCTTGGTAATAATTAGTGGACTCAGGGCACAGACTCTTCCACCCTTTGTGCGCCCGACCCAGAAACTGACCGCCGTTTTGTTGGGCAATCCGCAAGTCAATGAGCTTAATAAATCCATCGGCATCATCACAAGTAATCTTCCCGTCAGACGCCCCTACTTTGCCCATGATACTACCCTGTACCACATTGATATCACTGGAATATTCCTTGTCCGCCAAATCACGCCCTTCCAAATAATCATCCGCTAGTCCGTAAAAATGGCCGATTTCATGCAGCGTAACATAACCCAAATCATCCAGCCGGGACGGATTAACAGAAATCACAGGAGGAAATTTTATACCATCCACCTCAGGGAGATCTGATATAAAACACGCTACCCCGCCTTTGCAACGGTTCTTGGTATCTGTGGTAAGAATAATGTTTGTTTCTTCTACCTCAAAAATTTCCCTTCGTTGGACAGAAATTTTTCTCCGCAATAACGGTAGAATATCCTGGAAAATTTTTTCCCCTTTGGGGTGTTCTTCTATAAATCGGAGCGTTTCTTTGGGCCATTTTTGCAGATTTTCAGCAAATTGTTGGGCCTGCTCTTGGGTGATCTCTGAAGTCACCGCAAAAGAGATAACAGGGTTTTCCCGCATGAACAAATCAATGGCATAGTTATGCTCCTCCACCGCTTCAACCAAAATGCCGTGCGGGGCCGACAGCCCGACCAATGGAAGGAACAAGAATGCACTTAAAATAAGATAAAACTTTTTCATAATAAACTCCGCTTGGTAAACAGCCTTATATATTAAAGTATAATCTTCAAGCGCCCCAATTTCAAGGGCCAAAAGACCTAGACACGTCTAGGACCTTGGGACCCTTCCCCGAGGGTAAATACAAAATGCTAAAATATCTAAAATAGGGGTGTTACCCCATTAGATGTTTTAGCATCTTTTTCTTTAAGGAGTTTTCTATGGAAATCGGTATCGTAGGTCTTCCCAATGTAGGCAAATCCACCCTTTTTAATGCGTTAACCTGTGCCGGAGCGGAAGCCAGCAACTATCCTTTCTGCACCATTGAGCCCAACGTCGGCATTGTGCCGATACCGGATAAACGGCTGGATAAATTGTTTGAAATGTTCAAACCGCCCAAGAAAACGGCCGCGTTTATCAAATTTGTGGATATTGCGGGTATTGTGAAAGGGGCCAGCCAAGGCGAAGGGTTGGGTAATAAATTTTTAGCCAACATCCGCGAAGTGGACGCCATTATCCACGTAGTACGGCTCTTTGAAGATGAAAATGTTACGCACGTGATGAACTCCGTGGACCCGCTGCGCGACATTGAAATTATCAATACCGAGTTAATGCTGGCAGACCTGGAAAGCGCCACCAAAATTTGCGACCGCTTGGGCAGTAACGCCAAGTCCGGCAAGAAAGACGCCGTGGCCGCCTTTGAACGGATGAAAGAAATTAAAGCCGCGCTGGAAAACGGTAAGCCGGTTTCATCCTTGGGTTTAGAGCCGGAAGAACTTAAAGAGTATCAATTTTTAACGTCCAAACCCGTCTTATATGTGGGTAACAACAGCGAAAAACGCAACGAAGAGAACGCCGCCAAAGTGGCCGCATACGCTAAAGAAAACGGTGCGGGGTTTGTGGAACTTTGCGTTAAGTTTGAGGCCGACATCGCCGAATTTAGCGAAGAAGAAAAACACGCGTTCTTGGCCGAAACGGGTAACGATTATACCGGGTTGGAAAAAGTTGTGCGCGAAGGAATGAAACTCTTAAACCTTTGCACTTATTTTACCGCGGGGGAAGAAGTGGAAGTACGCAGTTGGTTGATTCCCGTGGGGTGTACGGCTCCGCAAGCGGCGGGTAAAATCCACAGCGATTTTGAAAAAGGTTTCATCCGCGCGGATGTTTATACGTTTGACGACTTAGTAAAATACGGCTCTGAAAAAGCCCTTAAAGAGCACGGCTTAATCCGCAGTGAAGGGAAAGACTATATTGTAAAGGACGGCGACGTTTGCCTGTTTAAAATCAATGCCTAACCAAACGTGTAAACATTTTGGCGTGTGCGGCGGATGCGCGCTATTAAATCTGCCCTACAACGAGCAAGTGGCTAAAAAACAAGCCAAGTTGCAGGAAACTTTACGCGAATTTTGGACAGAAACAATCCCCGTCACCCAAACGGACGAGCCGTTTTATTTCCGCAACAAGGTGGAGCTAGGGTTTTGCCACCAAGTCAAATGGCGCGAAGACTACAACAAAAAAGACCCCGCCAACAAAACACGCCCGTTGGAATTTGAGCAAGCCCTCGGATTTAAGTACAAAGGCCGCTTTGATCGGGCGGTGGAAATCAGTGAATGCCTTTTATTTAGTGATAAACTTGTACCGCTTTTAAACGCCTTGCGTGCGTGGGCCACGGCTGAAAATTTGCCGTATTACGATACCCGCAAACATACAGGCGTTTTGCGCCATCTTTTAGTGCGCGAAGGCAAAAACACCGGCGAGCAAATTGTTGTTTTGTTCGTAACGGACGACTTTAACGAGAAAACATTTGTGGCCGCGGTGGAAAGCATCTTGCCAAACGCAAACATTATGGCGGCTGTTAATACCGGGCTCGCCGATACAGCCGCGCCGGAAAGCCTGCGCGTATTAAAAGGCAAAGACCATATTTTTGAAAAAATTATTTTGACAGGCGATAACGGCACGCCAGAGCGCGAAGTGGTTTTCAAACTCTCGCCGCAATCGTTTTTTCAAACAAACACAAAAACCGCACAAAAAATGTATAGCCGTGTGCGCGGATTTGTCAAAAAGTTAGCACCCAAGAAAATTTACGATTTGTACGGCGGGGCGGGCAGTTTTTCGCTCTCGTGCGCCGACTTGTGCGAGAAAAGTATTTGTGTGGAGTCCGTCGCGCCCGCCATTTATAACGGTATTGAAAATGCCAAATTAAACGGCGTGAAAAACGTGCAATTCTTCTGCGCCAAGGTAGAAGATTTCGTTAAGCAACAACCGATTGAGCGCAAAGATGCGCTGATTATTTTGGACCCGCCCCGCGGTGGTATGCACCCCAAAGCGTGTAAAGCGGTAACAGAGAGCGGCGTGGAGAATGTACTTTACATTTCGTGCAATCCGGTTACGTTGGCTACGGACTTAAAAACGCTCACGCAACGCTACGAAATTTTACACGCGGAAGCATTTGATTTTTTCCCGCACACGGACCACATTGAAACCTTTGTACAATTGAGGTTGAAATAAATTAAGGAGAAAAAACATGAAAAACGAAAACAAGAAACAATCATCTGATTTTTGGCGGCAATCTTTGTCAGCACTATTGGATGTACTGATTGCCCTTATTGCGACATTCTCTTCATACGTTATACTATTTATTTTTAGTATTATTCTTTCTAAAGGAACTACGTTGTATTTTAGATTAAACCTCCCGTTCCCGCTTGACTCCATATCCGTTGCGGCAGAAATTTTGCTGGGCGTAAGTTTAATATTCCTATTTTTTTGTTGGCTTTCGTTATCAGGCAGAAGAACTCCCGGGCAAATGATTATGCGTTGCCGTTGTTTTGAGACAAGCAAAGCTTTCCTCGCCAGGATGATAGATTTTATTATTGTTTTTGGCATAACGACCGCCTGGTTCACTGTAGCATTTCGGCACTGGGTTTACCAAAAAGCCGTCGGGGCTATTCTGGGCCTCATTATATTTTCCCCCGAAATGTTTATTATCGTTCGCTTTTTATATTTTTCTATCGTCAGGGCTCTATTCAAGGAAACTATCGGCGAAATGATTCCCCATTCCAGCAATCAAACAACGAAAGAACAACCCAAACATGCCGACAAGTAAAGAATTTGTAACATTTATTTTGGACCAACTGGCCGGGTTACCCACCGTGCGCACGCGCGCCATGATGGGAGAGTATGTGCTATATTATCAAGGTAAGGTGGTTGGTGGGTTGTATGATAACCGCCTGCTGGTTAAGCCAATGCCCGCAGCGTTGGCCCTGGTGAAAGACCCGGTTTTAGAGCCGCCTTATCCGGGGGCCAAACCGATGTTAGCGGTGGAAAACACCGACAACCGGATTTTTTTACAAGAATTAGTAAGCGCGGTTGCCGCGCAACTACCCGCACCCAAAGTGAAAAAAGGAAAATAATATGGAACAGAAAGAAAGCACTTTACAAAAACCAATGTTTAAACAAGTGTTTGGCGCGTATTTGATAGATGCACTCTTTTTGTGGGTGCTGGGAGCACTTGCTACTGTGTTAGGTATTGTAGTCTGTCGCATAAACAGTACATTACTCTCAAACGAAGGATGGCTGATTGTATGGAATGCGTTCCCACCCATAATATCGCTGGTATATTTTATGATAACAGAAGGGGAAACTGGATCCTCCGTAGGAAAACGGAAATTTCATCTGCGCACATTACGAGTAAAGACAGACAAGCCTGTTTCTCGATTAAGGATCTTTGCAGCTTATTTCATAGACATAGCATTAGTATGCTGTATTTGTTTCCCATTGTATTTTGCAATCTGTTGCATCCTTTTATTTATACTATCGGGGAATCCCCTCGTCACGGGGAATCCCCTCGTCGGGATTACTCTGCTTCTTAATGTCATAGCAGGTGGCTATCTATTGTGCGGAATACCATTACTAATTGGATATTTTTCTATCATGGAATGCGGGTTTGGTAGCACATTGGGCAAGGCCATTGCTAGTATAACTGTGTATCAAGAATAGGAGAAATTTGATGAACAATAAACAAGAGAAAAATCTTTGTAAACCTACATGGAAAAATAGCTTTTTGGCCAATGGACTAGATGCTTTGATATTATGGATACTTGACGTCGTACTTGTTCTGATGGAATTGCTTTTCCATGGATTCCTTGGAACTGCTGACTCGGATATACCGAATGGATGGATACTGGCTGTTTTGTTTGGGAGATGGATATTTTGTTTCCCCCTTGTAGCAACTTTATATTTTGGTATTATGGAAGGATTGAAAGGAAAGTCTGCAGGAAAAGCGTTGGCCCAATATCATACCGTTTGCAAAGGGAGTATTCAATACCCCGGGATAAGAAAAACTTTAATGGCTTACGGTATAGATTTGTTCTTTTTAACTGTCTTTTATTCGGCTTTTTCCTATTTACTTTCTGATATACTGATAGCAATTTTCCAGAATGCATTTGTTATGATTATTTTTCTTCCACCGTGGCAATATCCTCTATGGTGCGGTATCCCAATTATGTTTCTTTATTTTACGCTGACAGATAGTTTATTTGGTTGTTCTTTGGGCAAAAAACTTTGCGGCCTACGCGTGTATCAAAAACAAAAATGACATTACAAGACGCACGGAAATTAAAATAAGAGAAAAATATGGGAAGAAAAGGAAAATACAAGCCAAATCCGTCGTTATACGTACCCTCGTGGTGGCGTGTATTTGTGGCCTATGCGATAGATTTATCGTTATTCCCCTTGGCTTGTATAGCGATGCCCACCCCACTCTTTTTCGTGGTGGTGTGGTTTTTCACGGCCTTTTTGATAGCAAGATGCGAAGGAAAAGAACACCCAAAAGATACTGCATTTAGTGAACCAATAATAGAATCACGGCTAGGACTCTTGAGGATATTAGGGGTAAAAGTAAAAGCGTATGATCCTGCTAATGTTACTTTGGCCTCCTTAGGAAAGCGATTAGTGGGTTTACGTACAACTCCAGCATACGCCGAAAAACTCTTTTTTGCCTATTTGTTAGATCTATTCCCAATTGTTATTATTGACATTTTGTACGGGATGAGTATTTTGAGTGCTTCTCTAAGAACGATATTGGTTATTCTATTACCCCTGTTGTACTTCACTTTGACAGAAAGTCGTACCGGGCAATCTTTTGGGAAAAAATTACTTGGTGTACATGTGTATCAAATCAAAGATAAAGCAACAAATTTTAGGAAAAAAGAAGAAAATGTGGCCACTATTAAAAATCCTAGGACTCCTTTACTCGTTTATGTACTTACGTTATATGGGGTACTGTATATACTCACATTTGTCATCAAGTGGACGGATCGTTTTTTTGACAAGTGCACAGGAGTTCTACCGGATGTCGTAGAAACAATTGTTTTTCCATCAATAATACTTTTGGAAATTGTGGTTGCTATTATCATTTGGTTAGCTTGGAGTCGTAAATTGAGATCAAAATGACATTACAAGACGCGTTAAATTCTTTAAACCCGCAACAACTCGCCGCCGTGAATTACGACGGCGGGCCGTGCCTCATTGTGGCCGGGGCGGGAACGGGTAAAACAAAAACGTTAACCACTAAAATAGCCAAGCTTATTGCGGACGGCTATAACCCCTCACGCATTTTGGCGGTTACATTCACCAACAAGGCAGCGGGCGAAATGCGCGAACGTGTGGAACAACTAGTTCCCGGTAATGCGCGGCGCGTGTGGATACATACGTTTCACTCGTTTGGTGTGCGGATTTTGCGCCAACACGCGGGAGTGTTGGGCCTTACCAAAGATTTTGCCATTTACGATGACAACGACCAGAAAAAAGTCGTTACCCTTTTGCTGGAGCAAATGGGTGTTAAAGAGCCCAAAAAAGAAGTGGGGCAAATAGTCAGTGCCATTTCCCGCGCCAAGGACGATATGATTTCGCCCGATACCATGATGCAATCGGCCACCGCATCCGGGTTGGACGGACGCATCCGCGCGGCAGAAATTTACCGCCGCTACGAACAAAAACTCAAAGAGGCCGGCGCGTTGGACTTTGGCGATTTACTCGTCAAAACCGCCGTGCTTTTGCGCGACTACGAGGACATCCGCACCTACTATCAAGAATTTTTCCAATACGTCCTCGTAGACGAATACCAGGATACTAACCGCACCCAATACTTAATTACCAAACTGCTCGCCACGCGCAACCGCAAACTCTGCGTAGTGGGCGACCCGGACCAGAGTATTTATTCCTGGCGCGGGGCAAACATCCGCAACATTTTGGAATTTGAAAAAGATTTCAAAGATGCCAAAATCATCACGCTGGAGCAAAACTACCGCTCTACCAAAGTAATTTTGGACGCATCCAACAAACTCATCTCCAAAAACAAACAACGCAAAGAGAAGAATTTATTTACCGAAAAAGACTCCGGCGACCCTATTGAAGTACGCCAACTGGAAAGCGAAGGGCGCGAAGCACGTTGGGTCAGCCAAAATATTAAATCTTTGGTAGAAACCGAGGGAGCCAGTTTAAAAGATATCGCCGTTTTTTACCGCACCAATGCCCAAAGCCGCAGTTTTGAAGATGCTTTCCGCCGTTACCAAATTCCGTACCGCTTAATCGGCACCGTGCGGTTTTACGACCGTAAGGAAATTAAAGATATGATGTGTTACGCACGCATATTAGTCGCTCCTAATGACGACGTGAGTTTACTGCGCATTATCAACACCCCCGCACGCGGGCTTGGAAAAACAGCGCAGGAAAGATTAGTGGCCCATGCACAAGAAAAACAAATTTCACTTTATGAAACACTCAAAAATGCCGCGTATGTGCCGGGATTAAGTTCGGCCGCGGTGAAAGCCGCTATTAAACTGGCCCAACTGTTTGAAAAGTGGCGCGGTGAAATGTTATTCACGGCCCCTACCGATATTTTCCATAAAATTCTCACGCAATCCGGCTATATGGACGCTGTTAAAGCGGAAATTGAAAAAGACCCGGAAGCCGAGAGCCGCTTGCAAAACTTAGACGCCCTTATCAACGCTGTCAAAGAATACGAAGAACGCTGCGAGAAAGGCGAAAAAGAACCCTCTGTAGCCGACTTCTTGCAAGAAATTTCACTCCTGACCGGGGATGACGAAACCCAGGCCGACGAATCGGGCGCCGTTACCCTCATGACCGTCCACCTGGCCAAAGGGTTAGAGTTTGATAACGTGTTTGTAACCGGGTTAGAGGAAAACCTGTTCCCTATCGGGTGTGATAACGAGGACGATTTAGAAGAAGAACGGCGCCTTTGTTATGTGGCTATGACGCGGGCGCGCAAGCGGTTGTTTTTAACGTACGCGCAAACACGCCGCAAGTTTGGACAATTACAAGAAAATTTACCCTCGCGCTTTTTGTTTGAAAGCGAACTACTGGACGAAAACAACGCCGAAGAAGCCGCGCCGCGCACGCGCTTTGCCTGGGGCGGAAACTCCGCCTACTCCGGCGGGAATTACGAACGTTTTACCGCCCGCAAACGCCGCTATAGCGACAGTTTTGAAGGATATGTACATAAGAGCCGTTTTCAGAAACGTTACGACGAGGACGGCTATGAAATTCAGGAAGATGACAACTTAGATTATACTTCCGCTTCCTACTCCAACTATTCCCGCACGCCGGGCGTCGGCTCGTTGTATGCGGCACCCCAATCAGCCGGATACAGTTTATCGGACCCGCGCCGCGTGCCCGGTGCCGCCCCATCCACCCCGCTGCCCGAAAACCCAGCCGAAAAAAATGCCGACGGCGTAGCGGTCGGCGGACTTGTAAAGCACGGTGTTTTTGGGCAGGGGAAAATCGTACAGATCGCCGGATCGGGGGATAGTGCTAAAATTACGGTACTCTTTGGCAACGGAACCCGCCGCACGTTTATGCTCAAGTTTGCCCCGCTTGAAATTTTATAACTACCTATTTCCGGCTTATTACACCTACAAAAAAGAGCAACCGTTACCGGTTGCTCTTTTGGGTTGTCAGAAAAAAGATTATTTCTTTTTAGCCAGCAAGACCTGGGCTTGTATATTTCCGTTTTGGCTAGCGCGTTCCAACCAGTAGCGCGCCGTCTTGGGATTGCGGGCCACGTGTTGGCCTTTCAAATACATCCACCCCAACAAGTACTGGGCCGGGTCGTAATCCTGGTTGGCAGCTAACGTCAAAAAATGTATGCCCTGGGATACCTTGGAATTGGTACCTTGGCCGCGCAAAAGCATAAAACCCGTCATGTATTGCCCCGGAGCATGACCGCCGGCCGCCGCCTTGGAAAACCAACCAAATGCTTCTTTATACTGCGGCGGGTTGCCATAATACGCCCGGCTACCTAACACATATTGGGCCGGCGCATACGGCAATCGGGCCAATTCCGCGAGCAGCGCATCAGCCGCTTCTGCATCTGCCGGGACACCTCTTCCGGTCTCATACATCTGCGCTAACAAAAAACCGGCTTGCGGCAACTGGTCTTCTTGCCACGCTGCCGTCAGCCAACGAGCAGCTTCTTCCGCATTGGAAAGAACCGGTTTGCCCTCTAAATAGGCCTGCCCGACACGGAACCGCCCCATAGCATCCCCGGCTTGGGCTTGTTTAAAATTTTGAGAAAAAACCTTCACTTGTTCACACAAAGCAGGAGATTGTTGCTCTAATTCGCGCCATTTTTGCCGGGCTTGGGCTTCCTGATTTTTCTGGGCGGCTTGCCAAGCCCAGAAAGCACTTTCCCCCGCATGTTTGGTTAACCCGCCCAATCCCTCGGCATAGAAATTGGATAGTTCTTCTTGGGCACGAACGTCCCCCTGTTTAACCCCTAAGAGTAAAAACACGGCGGCTTCTTCTAAATCCTGCGCTACCAGTTTGCCGCTGATATATTCTTGAGCGCACCGCCACTGGGCCTCGGCCGACCCCCCCAAAGCGGCTTTCCGGTACCACTCCATGGCCTGAGAAGCATTCGTATCGGTACCCACGCCGCGAGCATAGTAATCCCCCACCGACACTTGCGCGGAAACATCCCCGCGGTTGGCAGCTGCCAACGCTTGCGCAAACTTTCGCTGTTCCGGCGTTTTGTAAAACCCGAACCAGTAAATAATGGCTACCGCTATTAATATTCCTGCTATGCGTACATATTTTTTCATAATCAATAAATGCCCTGCAAGAGCCGTTCCATTTATTATAATATATTCCAACCGTTTCGGCGCATTTTTCTTCTCGTGGACTGGGTCAAAAGTCCTATAAACACTTGGGTCCTTAGACCCTTGACGGAACAATCTTTATCTATATACTATGATTATTGGGGAGTATCCTTCAGAGATAAGTATATGAAATCTTTACGTATCTTTTGTTTTTTGGGGGTATTGGGATTTATTATTCCGCAAAGCGGGTGGGCCGTTTCTCCGTGGGGAGCCTTGGACAATGTGGAAGAGATTGAAACTCCTTTTGCCATGGAACTTTTGATAGACGGGACTCCGGTTCGGTATGCGGTATCTGACACAGTTTCCGCTAAACAAGAAGAGTTGTTTGTCCAAAACCTCCGTTGGTGGCCCCGGAAAGTAGCGCAAACCATCCGGCAACAACACCGCGAACAGGAATTTGCGGAGATTTTACCCGTCTTACAGGCCGGGGTACGTGTACGCCGTGTGGGTACCCCTGCCCGGGAAAACTCGCACGGCCTTACATTTTACACCGCCGCTCCCAACCAGGAAATGCCACACATTCTGCTGGATGCAGTAAAAGATCTCGAGGAAATTTGCGGTCCACTGGGCGTCGCCTGTATAAATACTCCTGTTCAAGGAAACCCCTTTGAATTAACTCTGCCCTTACACCGCCGCTGGAAAAAGAGCGAAGTTTTTGATACGCTTCTACTCCATGAACTGGGCCACTTCTACGGCCTAGCTGATCAATACGAAGGCGCCAACAATTCCCATGCTGTCTATTCCAGTGACGTTGATAGAAAATACCATTCTATCATGCTCACTCTGGAAGAATCCGACGGCCCCAAACTTTCTTGTGATGATATAGATGGATTCATCAACGTATTTGATTTGCACTGGAAAAACAAGCACGGCCATTTCCCGGACCAGCGGGCCCAAAAAGGTTGGCGCAGTTTTTGCCCCGATTCCCCCAATATCTACAAGGATGCCAAAACGATTAACCGCAAAGCCACCCTCAGTATTTCCCAAATCGGAGATATTTATCAATACCACGCCGACATGCCCGAGAGAATTTTCTCTCTCCCCAACACACCTGACGGGTTATTAACCGTCCTCCCCGGAGACCGTATCTTGCGCGATCCGGAAACACAATGGATCCGTTCCATTAAACGCACCATCGGGAAGAACGAAAAAGGGGCTGACCTGATTTGGGAAAGACAATTTACGTATTGGTCCCCCTCTACCTCCCGCCGAGAAATCCAACGTAAAAAATTGAATCCCCGGCATGAACTTTTTTCCGCAGAGATATATATAAAAAACTTCATAGACGGGAAACCCGTCCGGGAGTATTACCAAGAACCTATTACCGACGCGAATATCGCCAACGGCTACCGAGTGCTCGTCCGTCGTAACGGCTCGGTAGAAGGAGCCAACCACTCCCCCACCGGATATACCAAAAACTACGACAAAAAACATTCCCAATCCGTCCAAGTGGAAGGCGGACAATTAACTCGGTTTGAAAAACATACCCCCGAATATGACCTAACGTGGGATCGTTCAACCGGGTTGTGGACCATCCGTTATGAAATGCTCTTTTCAAAAACAAAAGCAATCTATAACCCGCACACGGATAAATGGCAGGAAATTCCGTTACGAACGCCTACTCCCACCTATCAATTAACGGAAAAAGAAATGGTCGCGCTGGCCGCTATCACGGAAAGAAATTTTCTCCGAATCCTATGGGAAGACTACCAGACAGACAAACGGTGGATCTCCAGTTATTACACATATTTCTATAAACCGATATTTAATCAGGACCCACCGGACCTAACAAAAGAATTACAAAAAGAAATCCGGATGCACAAATAATTGCAAACAGAATCGTAAAAAACGGGAGATTCGTTCAAGAATCTCCCGTTTTACCAAACAGATCCAATTTATTTAGCCACAACAAACGGCATTTGGTTACCCGCCATATAATGCGGCATATGGCCGTCCCATTTTTCAATAGCGCGCAATTGGGCTTCCACTTGGCGCAGTTTGATTAAGTTATCGGACACCACTTCGCGCTGTAACCGCAAGGACTTGGCCTCGGCCTCGGCTTGCAGAATTTTCTGCTCGGCTTCTTTTTTCACTTTTTCTACCAAGTTGGTGGCGCGTTTGGCTTCTTGCTCGGCAATTTGCTTTTCTTCTACCGCTTTCAAGAATTGTTTGGAAAACTCAAAATTTGTAATAGCGATATCGGAAACAATCACTTCTTTTTCTGCCATTTTGGCTTTCAAAATATCATTCAGTTCCCGGGCTACTTCCACGCGGTTGGCAATCAAACTATCGGCCGAGTATTTCGCAATAACGGCTTTTGTCCATTCTTCCACCATCGGTTTTAAAATAGTGTTAGTGTATTCCGGCCCCAAGTTACGGTAAATAGATTCCACCGTATTGGGCATAATGCGGTGGTTAACAGCCAACGTCAAGCCCACGGTCTGCAAATCTTTGGAAAACGCTTCCGTGTCAAACGAATCTTTTTTGATGCGGACAGAAAATTTTTCAATACTATCCACAAACGGCATTTTGTAATGGATGCCTTCGCCGTATGCCCCCACCAATTTTCCGAACCGCAACTTAACAGCCACGTTACCGGCGGAAACGGTAAAGTACGCATCAAACGCTGCGAACACACACATCAACACGACAATCAACGGCAATATCCACATAAACGATTTACCAGATACAGGGGTTACATTACGCATTTTTGTTTTCCTCGTGAGGTTAAAATTACCCCGTTTGGGGACTACAATTATTGTATCATTTTCCTATAATACTGCGGCACAGTTCTCAAAACTCCCACCCATTTATGGTAAAATAAAAATATGATTGTCTATTTGAAGGGAGAAATTTTAGAAACCCGGGAAGACGGAGCTGTCGTTCTGTGCGGCGGCGTGGGTTACGACGTAAACCTGACCAAAAGCAGTGCCCAAGAACTAACTGCCGGGCAACAAACTGCTTTGTATGTGGCGGAATCTATTTCTCCTTATGACGGAACGGTTTTATACGGTTTTACCCATAAAGAAGATAAAGAATTGTGGCTACTTTTTAAAAATGCTATCCCCAACACGGGTCCCAAAAAAGCGATGGAATTTCTAAACAAGGCCTTGCGTTCGGTGGCGGATTTTCATAACGCTATTATTCAGCGTGACCCCAAAATTTTAACCGGCATTTTCGGTTTTACAGCTAAGACAGCAGAGAAGCTGATTAACTCCTTAAAAGACAAAATGGATGCGGTGTCTATTCAAGGGGAAAGCAAAATTAAGGTATTGGACGAGCCGGGTTATCTGCGCGACGTGTTAGAAGCACTGGGTGCACTCGGTTACTCCTCAGCCGAAGCCCGGCGGGCGTTGGATTCATTGCAAACACAAGGGATAAGCCCCAACGAGCCGCTTGAACACATTATTAAAGAGGCCCTGCGGGTATTAAAGAAATGAGCAACCAAAACGAAATTTTAACTGTTACCCAACTGCCCGACGAATCCGCCGGATTGGAAGCCGCGTTACGCCCGGCAACCTTGGATGAATTTGTCGGCCAAGAAAAACTGAAAGACAATTTGCGCATTTTTATTCAGGCCGCCAAATCCCGCAACGAGGCTTTGGACCATTGTTTATTTTATGCCCCGCCCGGACTCGGGAAAACAACTTTGGCTAATATTTTAGCGCACGAAATGGGCGTCAATATCAAGGTAACTTCCGGACCGGTGCTCGCGCGCCCCGGCGATTTAGCCGCCATGCTCACCACCGAACTGGCGGAAGGAGACATCTTGTTTATTGACGAAATTCACCGCCTCAATCCTGCCGTGGAAGAAGCCCTTTATCCGGCCATGGAAGATTTTACTTTTTTTATCAATACCGGCAAGGGAGCCGGCAGCACTACGCTCAAATTAGCCGTACCGCACTTTACACTGGTGGGAGCCACCACCCGCTCAGGTCTGCTAACCGGGCCGCTGCGTGACCGCTTTGGGATTGTGTTTAATTTAGGATTTTACGAAACACCCGAAATAACCGATATCTTGGCTCGATCGGCCCGGCTTCTCAATATAGCGGCCGACCGGGATGGCCTAACCGAATTGGCCCAACGTTCCCGCGGCACGCCGCGCATTGCTAACCGATTATTGCGCCGGGCACGCGATTTTGCTCAAGTCAAAGGGCAAGGCATCATTACCCAAGAGATTGCCCGAAACGCCATGGAGTCTTTGGATATTGACGCCGAAGGATTAGATAGCGTAGATAAACGGCTGTTGGAAGCCCTGATTGACCGATTTTCCGGCGGGCCGGTGGGCGTAGACAATCTGGCTATTGCGGTTTCCGAATCGGTAGACACGCTAACCGACGTTATTGAACCGTTCCTCATTAAAGCAGGGTTTATTGCCCGCACACCGCGCGGCCGGGTGGCTACGCGCAAGGCCTACGAACATTTAGGCCGCAAATTGCACGCCGATTTACTCTTTTAATTATGAAAAAACAACTGGTTTCTTTCTTTATTTTTGTGGTCGTAGGGTTATTTACCGCGTGCCAAGCCCCAACCAAACGGATTGTAGCCTCCGCCCCCAAAACCGTCTCCGGGCAGTTGGAGGGGCCTTCTGTTCTTGACGAAAAAGCTACCGCGCAAACAACAGCTTCAGCCGTCACTCCGGCAACACCGGACTCCGCCCCCCGACAACCTGTGCAAACCCCCTCCCAAGCCCCAAAACCGGATTTATCTTCCTCGGGTACGGCATTACGCTTAGTGCGTGTGCTTTTGGCCGAAAACATCACTTCCGCTACCGTAAAACACTCCGGCCGGATTTACATTTACACACAAGATTTGCGCAAAAAATTTAAAGTTTCTTCCCCCGGCACAGTAACCTTGCGTGCGTTAAAATCAGGTCACGTTCAAGTCGGCTCGTTACAAGCGGCACAGCCCATTATCATTGAACCCGCCAAGGATACCACCCTCACCTGGGACAATAACATCTATACCGGCAAACTGATTATTTGGCCCGAGCGAAAAAAATTCTCTTTGATAGAATATGCCGATTTGGAAACCTACCTTTACGGAGTACTTCCCTACGAAATGAGCCACTCCTGGCCGTTGGAAGCTCTCAAAGCGCAAGCCGTCGCGGCACGCACGTACACCCTGAAAACACTGGAAACAACCCAAAACAAACCGTTTGATGTGTATAGCGACGTACGCAGCCAAATGTACAAGGGGGGCGGAACCCAATATGAATCGGTTCGCAAGGCGGTAGATTCCACCAAGAACCAGATCCTTGTGTACGAAAACAAACTATTTCATACTTTTTATCACGGCAATTGCGGCGGGGCAACAGACAGTGTCAGCATTTGGAATCCGTCTGTCAAAGCCATCAAGCCGTCAGACGGG
>JAEEGL012580063.1_pt1 | contig 16901 bp, 10 predicted proteins | sample 9134231 | NCBI WGS metagenome assembly JAEEGL01 (sample SAMN16246548, study PRJNA631951) | gut metagenome | biome: gut microbiome; feature: rumen; material: fiber-attached | host: Bos | place: Iran: Karaj | collected 2018-10
ATGGAGGAGAGCGAGGGCGAGATGGGCGGCTACAAGACGATCACGTTCCGCGTCGAGGGGCCGGGCAGCTTCGCCACGCTCCGCTACGAGGGCGGCGGCCACCGCGTCCAGCGCGTCCCCGTCACCGAGCAGCAGGGCCGCATCCACACCTCCGCCGCCACCGTCGCCGTCTTCCCCGAGGCCGACGAGTCCGACGACATCCAGATTAACCCCGACGACCTGCGCATCGACATCTACCGCGCCTCCGGCGCCGGCGGCCAGCACGTCAACAAGACCGATTCGGCCATCCGCATCACCCACCTGCCCACCGGCATCGTCGTCGAGTGCCAGGACGAGCGCTCGCAGCACCGCAACCGCGACAAGGCCATGACGGCCCTGCGCTCGCGTCTCCTCGCGCACTACCGCGCCGAGCGCGACGCCAAGCTCTCCGAGAAACGCCGCGCCATGGTCGGCTCCGGAGACCGCTCGCAGCGCATCCGCACCTACAATTTTCCCCAGAACCGCCTCACGGACCACCGCATCAACCTCACGCTCTACAGCCTCGACCGCATCATCGAGGGCGACATGGGGCCGTTGCTGGAGGCTCTCGCCGCCTCCGACGTCGAGATGCGCCTTGAGGACGAGCTCGGCAAGGTGGCCGAGGGCTAGCGTCCGTCTGAATCCGTTTTGACCTGAAGCGGCCCGTCCGGCGGCCGGGCCCTACCGGATGCCGCCGGGGCGGTCGAGGAAGATGTTGACGGAGGTGAAGGGGGCGAGGGCCGAAAGCGCGGACTGGAGCTCGGCGACGTCGCCGGAGAGGCCGGAGAAGACGTATTGGTACGTGGTCTGTCCGGAGCGGGTCGAGGAACTTTCCAGGATGTGGCGGCGCGTCTTGCCGTCCAGCAGCGCCTCGATGTCGCGGAACTTCGCGGTGGCCTCGGCGGCGTCGAGGGCGAGGACGAGCAGGCCGTCGCGGCGCAGATAGCGCCAGGCCGACGCCCCGCGCATGGCGAGCAGGCACAGGAACGCCCCGGCATAGAGGTAGGCGATGAGGGCGAAGTTGAACGTGGCGGCGGCAATGGAGGCGGCGATGACGAGCATGATGAAGCCGACTTCCTCGGGCTCCTTGATGGGGGTGCGGAAGCGGATGATCGAGAGCGAGCCGAGCAGGCCGAGCGAGAGCGGAATCGAAATCTGGACGCCGATGAAGAGGGTCGTGATGGAGAGCGCAAGCAGCGGGAAGGCCCGGTGCACCTGGCTGCCCGTCCCGCGCCGCTCGTAGAAGAGGCGGTAGAGGAGGGAGGCGGCGATGGCGGCCGCCAGGGCCGCGCCGAGGGCGCAGAGCACGAGCCCGGGATCGAGCTGGTCGCGCACGCGGCCGAGGTCGCCCCCCAGGATTTCCATGATTTTGTCGGTGTTGTTCATTGTGTCAGGGTTCTCCTGCGGCCAGGCGCCGCATGCATTCGCCATACTTGGAAAAGCTCCCGAGGCGGAGCCCCAGGCGGAGCATCGCCTCGGCCCAGGGCGGCGGCGTCCCGCCCGGGTTTTTGAATTCGCAGACCAGGTCGTCGAGCTCCACGGGGACGGCCCAGGGGAAGCGCACGGGGTCGAAGCGCGGCGCACGGATGCCCCAGTCCAGCGAGACGCGGCTGCCGCTCGGTTCGTCGATGTAGCGGAGGCGCTCGTAGGTGATCTGGACGACCGGGGACCACCCGATGGCGAGCGGTTCGTCCAACGCGGCGGAGTGCGCGGCGAGGAAATCCGCGAAGTCTCCGGAGGCGTACGGGGTGCCGAGCAGCAACGCGCGCGGCACGGCGAGCTTCCGACGCACCTTGTCGCGTGCGGAGCCGATGCGGCGCTTGAGCTCCAAAAAGGCGGGGACGGTCTCGCCGAGCTCCTCGTCGCGGCCGTACCAGCGAAGCCGGACTTTCGTCTTGAGAAAATCCCCTTCGTCCTTCTCGCGGTAGGAGCGAAGGCGCGGGGTGTCGAAGTAGACGCTGTTGACGACGCCCACCGGAAACTCGCCGTCCGGGAGGCAGCGCGCGCCCAGCAGCGCGGCGACCGGCTCCAGAAGGAGCCGCGAGCCGGAGAATTTGCGCTCGTTGACGTAGGCGGTGGCGGGGGTGCGTGGCATGGGGATGGACGGACGCGGCGAAAAAACCTTCGGACGCGTTGCGGGAATGCTAGCACTTTGTTAGAATCCGGCCAACGTATTTTTGCATGAGAACAAGAATGAAGAGGCCTTTCCTTCTCAAAACCCTCCTCGCGCTTCTGCTGTGCGGAGGGGCGGCGGTCTTGCTGTCCAGCCGGCGCACAGTGTTCGACGGCCCCGACGCCGCCCGCGACGCCGCGCTGCGGGAAATCGCGGAGCAGTGCCGCGCCGCCGGCATGGTGAGGGCGCTTTCCTTCGATGGCCCCTTCCTTCGCGACTGGGCGACCGGTGCCACGGTGGAACAGACCGAGACCGAGGCGGTGGAGGGCGTCCGCGACGGGGCGCGACGCTTCCGTCCGGAGCACGACTCGCTTGTCGATCCCGCCTTCATGTGGGGCTCTCTCCCGACGAACGGGTTCAGCTTCCTGTTGCGGTTGCGGCTTGTGGCGGACACAAGAGTCCGAAAGTCCGGGAGTTCGGGAGTCCGAAAGTCCGAGAGTCCGGGAGTCCGAAAGTCCGGGAGTCCGGGAGTCCGAGAGTCCGGGAGTCCGGAGGGGGTGGAGGACCAGGACATCTGCTTTGCGGACGGCTTCGAGCAAAAGACCGGGCTGGCGGTCCGCGGCGGGGAGATCTGTTTCTACGTCCCGACGTCCGAAGGCTTCACGCGGCTTTCGGCGCCGGCCCCAAAGGCGGGCCGATACGTCTCCGTGCTGGCCGTGGTGGACGGCGCGGCAGGCAGGGCGGCGCTTTATCTGGACGGCGTGGCGGCGGACGTGCGCGACATCGGCGCCGTGCGGTTGCCGCGGCGGCACCTCTTGTTCCGGACGGAGACGTGGCATCCGCCCCGCGTCGATCTCGACGAGTTTGCCCTCTGGAACCGCCCCCTCCCCGCCGAAGAGGCGGCGATCGTCTCGCGCCATGGCTTCCACCCCGCCGGTCACGCCGCCGCCACCGCCTACCGCCACTATCGCCGGGCGCTGGCCCGGGGACGGCAGTTGCGCGAGGCGTTGCGGGCGGCCGAGCGCTTCGACCCCACGACCATGGCCTCTGAAAACGATCGTCTCCCCCTCCTCACCCTGCGGGCGCCCACATCGGTCCGGCGCAAGCTCGCCGACGCGCACGACCGCTCCCTCCGCAACGGAGAGCGAGTCCGCGGCGCCGGCGTGTTCCGGCCATGTCGGCTCCTGACGCCGATGGGAACCTTCGTCGCGCACGTCTGCCTCGACGACGTTTATGCCGACCCCCGGCGCTGCCACCGGCCATCGTACGTCGTGTCCTTGGACGGGCGTGAAAACGACGTGGGTGCCCTATTCCGCCTCTACCCGCCCGAAAACCACCCCGTGCTCCATGCCGGCGACCCGTTGCCGCTCCCGCTGGACGATGGCGCCTACGTGCGCTTCTCCGTCAACGGGGCCCTGCCCTCCGTCTACTGCCTGGAGCCGCTGGTCCGTGTCGGCAACGCCCGGCTCTCCGACTTCCGCAGGGCCCACGCGCGAAGCCCGGTGCGGACGTCTCCGATCCGCCCCGTGCTGGACATCGAGCGCCATGGCGAGGAGGCCGTCCACGCGCGCTTCCGGAAATGCGTCCGCCGCATCGTCGCCGATCCCCGTTCCGAGTGGAGCACCCGGGAGTGGAAAATCCGGGCGCGCCGCCACCGGGAAGAGGCCGGACAGAAGCCCGCGGCGTCGGAGCTCGACGCGCTCGCGGCGAACGAGGCCCCGTTTTGGATCGGGACCGACCTCGCGCTGTCCAACGCCGCCTTCTCCGCCGTCGTGCGCTGGAAATCGTCTCGCCCCGACCTGATCGACGGCGGGGGACGGGTCCATCGGCCGGAGGGCGACCTGCCGCAAGTGGTCGAGCTCGTGCCCGAGGGGGCGGACGGCGCCCCGCCCGCGGGGGTTCCCGCGCTCCGGTTCCGGGTTGTTCCCGAGAAACCGCGTCTGGGCGCCCTCATGGTCTATGTCTCGACGCCCGTACGGAAGATCCGGCGCGGCGATTTCGTGGCGGTCTGGCATCCGGCGGGCGGCGGGGAGCCGCGTGTGCTCCGCGGCATGGGCGGCACGGGCGGCGGCATCCGCCACCGAGGCAACACCTCCTACGTCCAGTCCGCCCGAAAGCCTTTCTCGCTGAAGTTCGACAAGCCGCTGGACTTTCTGGGCGCGGAAGGCCGCATCCTCCATCTCTACAGCGGATACGCGGACGCCTCCCGGATGCGGAGCCGGCTGTCGATGGACTCTTTCCGGCTCATGGGCGAGGGACGCCCGCACCACGAATGCGAGAAGATCGGCTGGATGGAGGTCTTTCTCAACGGGCAGTACTACGGCGTGTACGAGGCCGGCACGCAGGACAACCGGGAGATGCTGCCGGCGGACTCCGACGACGAACTCTTCAAGCTGAACTCCGCCATGACGCTCTTCCAATACAGCGGCTCCCAGAACTACCTGCAGCTGCGGCCGCGTCTTGAGGAGGACTCCCGCGAGGCCTCCTTGCCGGAGCTGATGGATGCCATCCTCGACCCGGACGACGACGCATTCCGGACCTGGGCGCGCGGAAACCTCGACCTCGCCAACGTGGAGGATTTCATGCTGCTCCTCAACTTCTCGGGAAACTACGACGGCGTGAGCGCGAACCTCTGCATCGGCCGCGAGGGCGGGAACGGGCGGCGGTTCTATATCCTTCCGCGCGACTACGACCGCTCCTTCTTCCCCGGCAAAGGGGAGACGTGGATGGGAAACCGGCTCGACTCGCGCCTCCGTCGCTGCGTGCCCGAATACCGGGAACAGATGGCGGACCGTTGGGCAAGCCTGCGAAGCGGCCTCTTCTCGGACGAGGCCGTCGCCGCACGGGTCGATGCCTACATCCGAGAGCTCGACGGCTACATGGAGGAGGACTACCGGCTTCTGGGAATGGATGCCGACTTCGCGACGGAGGCCCGGACTCTCCGGGACATGGCCATGGACCGGCTCCACCGGGTGGACCAGGAAGTCGCCCGGAGAAAGTGAAGCAAGTTCGGCGGGCGCGCTCGACGGGTTTCGCGGAAGGCGGCGCGCGCATCGCCAAGCGCGACTTGCGGTCGGTGGGGTAGGATCAGTGATGCGGGCGCAGCTGTTCGAGCAGCTCGGCGCGGGTGGCGGTTCCCGTCGTTTGCAGTTTCCGGATCGTCACGGTCGCCGCGGCACAGGCGAGCCGTGCCGAGTCCACGAGAGGAAACCCCGCCGCCGTGGCGCAGGCCAGGCAGGAGAGGAACGTGTCGCCCGCGCCGCAGAAGTCGATCTCGCCCGTCGCGGGGAACGCGGGCACGTGCGTCACATGCCCGTTCTCCGCGACATAGCATCCGTTTTCGCCGGCCGTCACGATCGCCGGGCGTCTGGCGCGGATTTCGAGCGCCTTCGCCAGTGCGCCGAGGTCAGACGCCTCGATCTGCCCCTGGAAGAGACGGGACGCCTCGATCTCGTTCGGTTTCACCATCACGTCCGTGTAGAGGCCAATCCGGTCGCGGCTGTCCACGAACACCCGTAGTCCGGCCCTCCCCAGCTCGCAGACGCGGTGGCGCACCGCCTCCGAGATGCAACCGAACGGCACCTGGTCGCACACGCAGAAGACGTCCGCGCTTTCCGCCGCCTGGTCGAGGAGCGCGAGAAGCCGCCGCTCGGTGGCCGGGGCCAGCGGCTCGTAGTTAGCGAAGTCAAGGCGGGGGTCCTCATACACCACGTTGTCGGCATGGCCCTTGCGGATCGGCTTGATGAACGTGTTCGTCACGCGTGTGGGGTCCACCAGAACGCCGGAGACATCCGCGCCGGCCGTTTCCAGCAGCTTCCGCAGCGCCGCTCCACGCCAGTCGTCGCCGAACACGCCCACGATCTGGACGGACTTCGGCGCAAGGGCGAGAAGGTTCATCGCCACGTTGCCGGCCCCGCCGGGACTCATGCGCTCCCGGACGACGGGCAGCGGGAAGTGGGGCGTTTCGCGCGAAAGCTCGCTTTTTGTCATGTCCGCGAACCAATACACGTCCAGGCAAAAGTCGCCGATCACGGCGACCCGCGCGTTTCCGAGTTTTTCCAAGTCTGGGGTCATTGCGTCACTTCTTTCCACAGGTTCGCGATGGTGGCCTTGTGGTCTCCCACGAAGTGCCACCCCTTGCCGCCGCGCGAGATGGGCCGGTTGACGATGTTCTTGCGCGGCCGATAGTAGTAGTTTGGATCATCGTAGCCGATCTTGCAACGATAGTCGCCCAGTGGCTTCAGGTCGAAGTTGGCCGTCGTGATGTCGAAGGTGGGGTGGCCAAGGTTGCGGCTGATGGAGAGCGCCTTCAGGAACACCTCGGGCCCGATCACGGCCGATCCGAAGTTGAGGAACACCCCCCGGTCCAGCTGCGAAACCGCGCGGCACATCGTGTGGAAGTCGCGCCCCGACGCGACGCCGATCGCGCCGAAGTCCACGATGGGGTGCTGGTGGATGATGTCGGTGCCGAGCGCGATGTGGTACGTGGCGGGGATGCCGAAGGTCCATGCCTTGTAGAGGACGCATTGCTCGCGGTACGGGAACCGGTTGGCGTGCGCGTCGATGTACCGGGCGAGTGACTCTCCATAGCCGTACCCGGCGGCGGCGCCCTGCTGGATCGCCTCGTTCATCCAGCGCCCGGTCTGTTCCCACATCCCGAACGACCCGTCCTCGATGGCCGTCGGGACATCCTCCGACGTGCCGCCCAGATACGCGAGTTCGAAGTCGTGGATCGAACACGCTCCATTGCCGGCGATGTGCGTGATGACGCCCCTCTCCATGAGGTCGATGAGGTAGAGGGACATGTTGTTCTTGATGACGTGCGCGCCCATGGAGAACACGACGGGTCGTCCGTTGCGCCGTGCCGCCCGGACCCGCGCCACGAGTTCGTCGAAGCCTTCGGCCGTCCACTCCGGCACGGGGTCGACGCCCGGTCGGAACATGGACTCGATGGTCACGAGGTTCGTCCGGTCGTGCGCGTCATACGTCCGAATCGCGTCGAACGCCAGCGACGGGTTCGCGTCCAGCCCGAGAAAATCCAAGATCGTCCTTAGGTCGCGGAAGTCGCCGACGATCCTGTCGGCGCCAGCCGCCTCGAGCCGCGCCCTTTTGGCCTCGTTGAGCACCGAGAAGTCCGTCTCGTTCGTCGCCAGGCCGAGCGTTCGCGCGCCGAGCGCCTTGCCGAGCGCCATCTCCACCTTGCCGTCGCCGAGGACGGCGAGCGTGTCGGGAGCGACGTTCGCCTGCTCCACGAGCCGCCGAAGCGCCGCCTCTTTGGCGCATGACTCGCTTTTCGGCAACGCGCCCGCGATGCCGTCGGCAAACCCGGCAAGGCCGAGCGCCTCGGCTTCCGTCCTGACGTCATCCTGGTCCGTGCCGCTCGCGAAGAAGACCCGGACGCCGTGCGCCTTGAGCGCCTGGAGAAACAGGATCGCCCCCGGGACTTGGTACGCCGAGGACGGAATCTTTCCGGAGACCACCTCATCGCGCCTTGCGGCGACGGTCTCCATCAGCATCGCGTTGTACTCGTTCTTGTAGAACCAGGGGTCGTCCGTCGGCAGGGATGCGCCCCGTCGCTTCATTTCCGCGACGAACTCCTTCATCTGGAGGATGGTCTGGACGCCCGTCGTCCTGTCGATGAACTCGTCGATCCATCCCGCGTCGGGGAGGTATTTCATCATCATGCGCCTCATCGTGGCCTCCCACCCGCGGCGCAGGGTGGAGAACGTGCCGTCGAAGTCGCAGACTACCGCTTTGATTTGTTTTTTCATGGGAAAAGGTCTTTCGTCCACTCCACATAGTCTTCCCATCGGAACGGAGGGTCGCCGTGGAGGTAGTGCGTGTGGAACGACGTGCCGCCGGCTGTGCAGTCGATGAGGAAAAGCCCCTGCCCGTCCCACGCGACGGACGCGAGGTTCAGGACGCCGTTCGCGGGCGCCGTGAAATCCGAGTCGAACACGACCTGCCCGTTGCGGGCCTCGGTGAGCGTCACGTGCCCTGCGGCCGGGACGAGCCGGTCGTTCACGACGACGAGGCGGTGATCCTCGGTCACGATGGGCAACACGTCGCGGAAGGCGGCCTGAAGGGCGAAGTAGGCCTTCTTCCGTGTTCCGTACCAGTCGCAGATCGCGTCGGAGATCGTCGGCCATCCGTCGCGGAGATTCCACACCACGAAGCCGTCCTTCTCGGCGAACTTCCGCGAGCGGAACAGTTCGACCTGGAACTTGATGGATTCCGCCTGCGAGGACTGTGTCTGGGCGACGAGAGCGTCGATGTCGTCGCGCGCGACGTCGCCGAACAGCGCCCCGGCCTGGTTGAGGAGGTGGTCGTTGCGGTGGACAAGGACCCGATTCTCCATGTCGAGGTAGGGATTGGTCGCGTGATACACCCACTGCGGCGTCCATGCGAGCGCGCGGCAGTCGGCGGCCTCGGGGTTCGTCCAGGGTGTGCGCACGTCTTCGGTGGGCATCATCCTCTCCAGCGACTCGCGGGCGGGGAGCCCGTGCGCGCCGCCCTCGGAGCAGAACCGGCAGGAGTTCTTCGTGTAGTACGGGTGCTTCCAGTAGGCCCTCGGGCCGCCCCAGAGGTGGGCCTCGGCCGGTTCCGCCTCGCCGGCGAACGCCTCCGCGCTCACGAAGGGCGAGCTTGGGAGGTATGGGCGCATCGGGTCGTATTCGAGCACGACGCGCGGCAGCACCTCGCGGGTGATGCGGTTCCGATTCGGGTCCGGGCGGTTGCACTCGCCAAGCCCCCAGCCTGCGGAAAGGTCGTTTTCGTTGTCGCCTGCCCACAGCGCGAGCGACGGATGGCCGCGGAGCCGCAGCACCACGGACATCGCCTCGTCGCGGATTGCCCGGGCGAATTCGTCGTCCTGCGGCGGCACGGAGCAGCCCATCATGAAGTCCTGCCAGACCATGACGCCGTTCGCGTCGCACCAGTCGTAGAAGGCATCCGGCTCGTACACGCCGCCGCCCCACACGCGTACGAGATTGACGTTGAGGTCGGCCATCATGGGAAGCGCCGCGCCGAGGAAGCCGGCCTGCTCCGACGGAATCGCGGAGAGCGGCACCCAGTTGACGCCCCGGACGAAGATCGGTTCTCCGTTGACGCGGAAGAGGAACTGGCCCGGCCGGTCCGGCGCTCTGCGGTCCGCGTAGTCGAGCCGGACGGTCCGGATCCCCGTCTTGCACTCGTGCGTGGCCAGAACTGCGCCGTCGGCGCCGATGAGTTCCGTGCGGGCGTCGTACAGCGCTGCCTCGCCGGCTCCGCGCGGCCACCAGAAATCGGCGTTGGCGACCGTCATGCGCATCTTCGCCTGCGGCCCGTGGTAGGTCTGCTCGCGCATGGCGGCGACCCGGCCACCGCGCGAAAGGGTGCAGCGGAGCGTCGCCCGGTGATGGCAGGCGAACGGCGCGACGACGCGGGCGAAGAACGCGACCTCCGCCGTCCGTCTCGCGCCGTCGATGGCGAGCGTGGCCCACGTCGCGGCCTCGATCCGCGCGGCCGGGCGCGTCTCCAGGCGCACGCCCCGCCAGATGCCGCTGACGGGGAGATGCGGCAGAATGTCCCACCCGTACATGTGCTGCGCCTTGCGGAAGCGCTCGTGGTCGGCGCCGCCCTCCATCGTGTGCCCGAGCTGTCCGACCAGCACCTCCGCCGCCGCCAGCCCCACGGGGCGGATCAGCACCTGCAGGAGGTTGCCCACGTCGGGGCGGATTTTACCCGACACATCGAACTCGTGCGGGATCAGCATGTTCTCCGCCTCGCCGATCTTCTCGCCGTTCAGGAAAATGTCGGCCAGCGTGTCGATGCCGTCGAACACGAGGACCTGCCGCTCGCCGTCGGCGCGGCGGGGGGGCCGGAACGTCTTCGAGTAGAGCCACTGGTGCCCTTCGTAGGCCATGAACGCGAAGGCGTTCGTGGAGAACATCGGATCCGGCAGGAGTCCCGCCTTGACGAGCTCCATCTCGCAGCAGCCGGGAACCGTGGCGGGAAACGTCTGCGTCGGGACGCCGACGGGGACCGACCGCACCGCGCCGTCCGCCGGCTGCGGGAATGTCTCCAGCGTCCATTCACCATTCAGGGAAAGCGAGGTTGTCATTCTGCTGCCTCCGTTCAGACGACCGGCTTCCCCGGATAGGCCTCCGCAATGGGCAGGTCCTCGTCGATCGCCCGCGCCGCGGCGCGTCCGGCGGCCTCGCCCATCTGGTTGCAGTTCACCATGACGCGGAGCGCCCCGAACGCCTCGCGGCTGCAGTCGAGCATCCGGCCCGCGGCGATCACGTTCTCCGACCCCGCCGGCACGAGCGAGCGGTAGGGCACCTCGTACCACGTCGGGCTTTCCGGTGTTTCGGGCCGCCACCGCCCATGCGTCCACTCGACCTTGCCGGTCGCGGGGTCGTACGCCTGGATTTCCTCGCGCCCGTCGAGATAGCGGAAAGTGAGGCCCGCCTTTTCGTGGTGGTCGATGCGGTAGCACCCGCGCGCGACCACGTCGTCGAACTGCCGCCCATAGAGGATGTCCCGGTCCGTCACGCGGTACAGCGACCGGATGTGCACCGATTCGCGGATGCCGAGCGCGGGCGCGATCGCGAGCAGCGAGATGCCCCGTTTGCCTCCGGGCAGCGGATAGAGGCGGTTGGCGGCGTCGAGAAGGAGCCGCAGCTGGCGGCGGCCCTCGAAGAGCGCCTGCGTGAGGTCTTCCGGTTCGCTGGGGTCGTTCGCGCTGATGCGCGTGCCCGAAAGGAACGTGACATGCGGCGAGTTCACCACGCGGTCGGTCCAGCAGTAGATGTGCTTGAGGCCCGCCTTGCGTTCCGGCTTGAGCACCTCGTAGAAAGAGAAGTTGGGATAGGCCGCCTTCACGTCCTCGACGCCCGACAGAATCGCGCAGAGCGTGTGTCCCTGCATGTCGCCCTTTTCCTGGCGCCAGACGGCGAGGCCGTCCGTGCGCCGGACGAGATCGGCGTCGCCCGTTGCATCGACGAACAGTTTCGCCCGCACCGCGTGCCGTCCGGACTTGTCCTCGTAGAACGCGCGCGCGACATGGCCCGGCCGGTCCGTTTCCACGGCGGTGAACAGCGTCTCGAAGTGCGTCTCGATGAGCGGGTGCTCCCGGACCATCTCGTCCAGCACGATCTGCAGTTCGGCCACGTTCATCCAGCAATAGACGTGCGGATTGAGCGGCGATTCGAGCGACGCCTCGCCGCGCGCGAGCAACCGCCGGATGACCTCGGACGTGAGGCCGCCGACAATCTGGACCTTGCCGTCGGTCGAATAGATCGAGTGCAGCACCGGCACGAGCCCCTGCGTGGCCGTGCCGCCAAAGGCCCCCCGCCGCTCGACCAGGACCACGCGCTTCCCGCGCTCGGCGGCGCGTATGGCCGCGAACACGCCGGTCATGGAGCCTCCGGCGACAAAGACGTCCGTCTCGCGTTCGTTCATCGTTCGATCCTTTCCAATTCGTAGTAGAGCGTCCCGGAGGAGGTGTCCGCCATGAACGCGAGGCGGCCCTCCCGGTCGATCGCCGTCGGCACGTCCCGGACGCGCGATCCGTCTGTGGCCAGCGCATGGATGCACATGGATTCCGGGTTTGCCACGGTCAGCGCGACGGATGCGGTCCCGGCGGCCACCAGCGGGCGGCCGCCCCATGCCTCGAGAACGGTCCGCGTGGCGTCGCGGTAGGCGGTTCCGTCCCCCTGGACGTCCGTCAGATGCGCCAGAAGGATGTGCGCGGACGATTCGAGCGGCTTGCCGTCGAGCGACGACGCATAGACGAGGGCGGGATGGCCGGCGATGTCGGCGGAAAGCGCGCGGGCGGCGACGCACCCGTTCGTTGCGAACACGGCCTCGGTGCGGTCGGAGGTGAAGCGCGCCGAGGCGGCGGTCCGGTCGAGGACAAGCGGGGCATCCGCCTTTTCGGCGTGGTGCCGCAGGTTGTCCTCCACGCCCTTGGTGTCCGCCTTTTGGCGGCGGAGGACGAAGCCCCAGCCCTTGGCGCGTTCGCGGGAGAGGGCCGTCCCGACGCGCACATCCCACGCCAAGTCGTCCCAGGACGGCGAAGCGCGCCAGGCGGGGGTCTCCTCGGGCGGCGTCAGCGCCTCATCGGTCACCTCCAGCGCCACGCCGCGCCACCGTGGGAGTTCGGGCGCGTCGCCGCGAAGGAAGAGCAGGACGGCCAGCCGGTCGGACGCCTGCACCAACGGGTCGCGCGCCAGTTCGAAAAACTTCGGGTGCACGTGGGGATCGTCGAACTCTTCCCGTTCCTGCGCGTAGGAGAATCGCCAGATGCCGGACCAGCCCTGCAGCGCGGCCATCGCCCCGAGGAAGAGGCCGCCCGTCGCGCGGAACCGGGCCGGACCGGCGTAGCTCCACTCGCTCAGCGTGAACGGCTTGTCGCAGATGCGGGCGAAGGCCGCGACGCAGGGCGCGAAGTGCGCGGCCAGGACGGGGTTGTCGTTCGGGAGCCGTGCGGGCAGCTTCCAGCGAGACTCCAGAAACGCCGGATGGTCTTTGTAGAGATGGTCGTCGACATAGTCGAACGCGTCCGCTATGCGGGCGGACGGCGCCGGATGCACCCCGCAGTTGTCGTTCGTGAGTAGCGCCTGGACGCCGAGTTCGTCCCGGAGCCAGGCGGACGCCTTCCGGAAGAAGGCACCTTCCATGTCCGCGAAGAAGAGCCGCGCCACCGCGCTTTCGCGGCGGTCACGGACGACGCGCGGGGGGACGTCTGGGTCTGCTGAGGGGTAGAAGCCAGGATTTGCCGCACGCTTCTCCACCAGCCACCGGTGCCACGCCTCGCGGACGACCGGCTCGTCGCGTTTCCCGAGGGTGTCCCAGCCGAGGTAGAAGCCGCCCTCGTTGACGAGGCAGAGCGAGAAAAGCGCGGGTTCGTCGACATATCGCCGCCCGGTCTCGACGTTCCGGCGCAGGAGAAATTCCCGCGCGAACGACTGCCAGTTCGCGTACGCGCCGTCGTGGAGCGCGGCATAGAGCTTGAACGTCTGCATGTTCATCTCGCCCTCGCGGTCGATGCCGATGTCGCGCCACCGGACGCGGCGCGAAACGTACAGGTCCGTCGTGACATACAGCCCGTGTCGGATGGCGGCGGCGACAAGACGGTCCATCTTCACGCGCTCCGCCTCGCCCTCGCTCCACGACTGGTCGTGGTGGTGCAGGCGGATGGCGTTGTAGCCCAGGCGCACCAGCCGCGCCGCGATCCGCTCCGCCTCGTCCGCCGTTTCGGGAAAGGCTGCCGACATGCAGAGGTTCACGCCGCAGAACCGCTGCGGGGTTCCGGGAAGCGCCTCGAATTCAAAGTGGTCGCCGACGGCCTTGACCCGGCCGTGCTTTCCGGAGGGGGCGTCCGCGAACCCCATCGGCGAGAAGTCCAGCGCCGATCCGGCGACGATCTCCTTCCGGTGGTCGAGGGGCACCCAGAAGCCGGGCGACTCGCGGACGACAAACTCCCCGGTCGCGGACGCCGTCCGGCAAACTGCCGTCAGTGCCGCCAAGGCGAGTCTCGTCGCCGTGTGCAGGGCAGACATTCCGCTCATCGAATGACCACGGTGAAGCCGATTCCCTTGCCCACCAGGATGCGGCCGTCGCCCGAAACGACCAGTCCGGCCTTTCGAAGGGCCGCCTTGGCGCCATTGACCGTCACGCCGTCAACGGTGAAGGTCTCCACGCAGACCCGCTGCGAGTTGTCGAGTCGCAGGGCCGCGCCGCTTTCCGCGGCGATTACGGGGATCGTCGCGTCCGCCTCGCCATTGCCGGTGACCGCCAGCGTGGCGCCGGAGGCGAGGACGATGGACGCCGCGTTCGTGAACACGTCGCCCGAAAGCGAAAGTGTTCCCTCCCGGACATCGAAGCGCGAATCGGTGTCCAGCTGGGTCGGCGCGTATGTGCCCAGACCCGTCTTGACGGTGAGTCCCGCGGGCGGTTCCCAAATCTTCAGCCGCTGGAGCTGGACCACGTCGTAGAACAGCTCCTGGTTGTTGCCCGTCCCCTTGAGTCCCACAAGCGAAATCTTGTGAGTGCCCGCCGCGAGGTCGAACGGGCCGGCGACCATCTTCCGGAAGGTCGTGTAGGTTGCCTCGCGCGCCGGGATGATGAATGCCTGCTCCGAGGCCTCGCCTTTGTCAATGGTGACCTGGATCGGCGACGTGTGGCCGTTGTAGCCGGGGCGGCACGCGCTCAGGAACGTGACGTACCAGTCGTTGGTGGCCGTGGAGACGGCGATCCCGTTCTTCGTGGTGATCTGGTGCCCCCAGCGAAGCCCCATCATGTAGGTGCCGTCCGGCGCCGTCACGCCGCTCGCCCAGGTCGCGTCGTTGCTTTTCTTGGGGCCGACCCAGCCCTGCCCGGAGTTGGCGCTCGTGTCGTTCACCCACGCTGCTGCGTAGCTCCCCGACAGCGTCTCGAAGCTGTTGTTGTCCGGAGCCAGCGTCTCCAGAACGTTCGTGACGATTCCCCTGCGGTAGTGGAACGGCAGCCCCAGGCGTGTCGTGACGCCTTCGGGGATGTCGAAGGTGAAGCCGTCGAAGCCGATCCAGCACGTCTTCTCCCGGCCGGAGGCGGAATCATGGATGTCCACGAAATTCGCGGCGGCGTCGCTTCGGGCCTTCAGGGTGCCTCCGTCGATCTCGAAGTCGGTCACGCCCTGGAGGCGGATGCGCGAGATCGGCTCGCTCGCCGCGTTGGTCAGCGACAGGCGCACCTTCGACGGCGTGTTGTCCGTGCGGCCAAGGAGGATGTAGTGGCTGGCGGCGTCGGCCGGCGTCCCGACGCAGGTGAGCGTGACACGCGCGTCGGCCGTGTCCGGGAAGGCGGCCACCATGGCGCTCCCCTGCCCGAAGACCACCTTGTTCGGGATGGTGACGTCCGCGCTGTTCACCATGAGGTTGGCCGACGAACCGATGGCGATGTCGCCCGTGCCAAGCGCGTCGGCGGAGCGGAACCGGAACTGCCCGGCCTGGATGTCCAGCGCCCCGTATCCGGCCGGCGCGGCGGGGTAGTACTCCAGGACACCGCCGCCGGTCTTGACGATTTTCGTGATCTCGCTCCCGTAGTTGTGTGCGAGAGTTTCGCGAGATGACGGCACGTCCACGGCGACCTCGGTGCCATTGGTGGTGACGGTCATGGAGTGGGCGGTTTGGCCAATCACGGCCGCCAGAGCCGTCGCGGCGACTCCAAACGCCTTTGTCAGGCCGGGCCGGAACTCGTGTTTCGATGCGAACATGGTGTGGATCATCCTGTTGTCTCCGTTTTCGGTCCGGGACCGATTCCCGGACGGGAACCATCATATCATGCGCCTTTGCGCCTGTGCGCCCGCCGGGGAAGAAAGTTGTCATGACAGCTTGCGCGGAACGGTCGGGAATCTGGTAGAATGCCGCCATGGACAAGACCGCCCCCAAGCACCGCAGCATCTACATCGCGTTAAGACACGACATTCTGTCCGGCAAGTACGAGGACGCCGGGCGGTTCCCGAGCGAGGGGATGCTCATGCGCCGCTTCGGCGTGTCGCGGATCACCGTCCGCCAGGCGCTCACGGAACTCAAGAACGAGGGCTTCCTGGAGGCGCGCAGCGGCTCCGGCACGTATTTGAGCGCGCTCGCCCGCCATGCCGCCGGGATGATCGGGCTGGTCATCCCCGACTATTCGTCCAACCGCTTTTTCCGTCGTTTGGGCGACGCGCTCGTCGAGGCGGGAAAGGCCGCGGGCTACACGATGCTCCTCGGATCGCTTCCCGGGGACACGCCGGCCGCTCGGGCGCATGAGGCCATCGCGCTCGCCGAGGAATACGCCAGGCGAAAGGTCGCCGGCGTGATCATCGAGCCCGTCGAACTCATGCCGAACAGCGCCGACCTCACGCGCGAGATCGTCGCGGCGTTCGACGCACTACTCATCCCGGTCATCCTCGTCGACCGTGACATCTCCACCACGGAACGCTCCGGCTACGATCTGGTGGGGATCGACAACCTGGGCGCGGGCCTCCTCCTTGGCCGGCATCTGATCGCGGGCGGGGCCAGGCGCATCGCCTTCCTCATGCCGCCCCATTCCGGGTCGGCCAATCTCACGCGAATGCTCGGCGTGGCCGGCGCGGTCGTCGAAGCGGGGCTCGACTGGTCGAACCGGAACATCCTCTTCGTGGATCCGGACGATGCGAAGGCCTTGGCGAAGACGCTTTCCGCACGCCCGAAGCCGGATGTCGTCGTCTGCCACAACGACCAGACCGCCGCCAAACTGCCCCGCTCGGTCAAGGTCGCGGGCTTCGACGGGCTGGACACCGGCGACGAGCATCCCTTTCCTTCGGTGTGCCAGCCGATTCCCCGGATCGCCGAGACAGCCATCGCCTCCCTGCTGGAACGCATCCGCCATCCGGGAACGCCTCCCCGTCAGATTCTCCTCGCGTGCGATGGATGCTTTTCTAGTCGTCCTGCATGACGGCGGCGGCCGAGGAATCGAGCGCATTCCGCGAAATGGGTCATTCTGACGCGGTGTGTCAATTTGGCCCATCGTGACGTGACCCCCAAGTTTCGGTTGATTTCATGGTCTGCCGGAAGTGGCACTGGCATGGGAAATGCTATGGGCTGACGAAAGGATCCACAGACCATGAACGCCGAAAAATTCACCCAGAAATCGCTCGAAGCCCTGAAGTCCGCCCAGGCCGAGGCCACGCGGCGGCGCCATCAGGCTGTCGATACGCCCCATCTTCTCTTCGCCCTGCTCGAACAGGAGCAGGGACTCGTGCCGCGCCTCCTCGAAAAGG
>JAEEGL010735137.1_pt1 | contig 16900 bp, 6 predicted proteins | sample 9134231 | NCBI WGS metagenome assembly JAEEGL01 (sample SAMN16246548, study PRJNA631951) | gut metagenome | biome: gut microbiome; feature: rumen; material: fiber-attached | host: Bos | place: Iran: Karaj | collected 2018-10
CGAAGCACAAAACATAGAACGTGCACCGTGGCTGGTAAGACTGCACGAATGGCGTGTAGCCAACGTGAGCGACAAGATGTTTCTGCTCATTCTGGCTTTTATGGTGGGACTGCTCTCGGCGGTGGCAGCCTACATTCTGCATGGCCTCATCAATACCATCGTGGCGCTGCTCACAGGCCGCTTTCATGCGGAGACCTACAACTGGCTCTACCTCGTCTATCCCGTCGTGGGCATCTGGCTGACGTCGCTCTTTGTGCGTTATGTCGTTAGGGATAACATTTCTCACGGCATCACCCGCATTCTCTATGCCATCTCTTCCAACCGTTCTCGGTTGAAGTCCCACAACACCTGGTCTTCGGTCATCGCTTCTGCCATCACCATCGGCTTTGGTGGTTCGGTGGGTGCTGAGGCGCCGATTGTGCTCACAGGTTCGGCCATTGGCAGTAATCTCGGCCAGCTCTTTAAACTTGACAACAAGACACTCATGACGCTCGTGGGCTGTGGTGCTGCAGGAGCCATAGCTGGCATCTTCAAGGCGCCCATCGCCGGACTGGTGTTCACCCTCGAGGTGCTGATGATTGACTTGACCATGGCATCGCTGTTGCCTATTCTCGTCTCGTGTGTCACGGCAACGGTCTTCACCTATGTCTTCAGCGGCAATGCCGTGCTGTTCTCCTTCCATCTCGACAGCGACTGGACGGTGCAGCGTGTGCCGGCCAGCATTCTCTTGGGTGTTACCTGCGGACTGGTCAGTCTGTACTTCATTCGAACGATGAACGCCTGCGAGGATATGTTTGCGAAATTTAAGGACAAACCGTACGTCAAACTTGTCATCGGCGGTGCCATCCTGAGCACGCTCATCTTCCTCTTCCCTTCGCTCTATGGTGAGGGTTATCACAGCATCAATCTGCTGCTCAACGGCAAGACGGAGGCCGACTGGAACCAGATTCTTGATGGCTCACTGTTCTACGGTCATCCCGAATACCTCATCTTGTACATCGGCCTCGTGTTGCTCACCAAGGTCTTTGCCACTTCGGCCACTAATGGTGGTGGCGGCTGCGGTGGTACGTTTGCACCGTCGCTGTTCATAGGCTGCTTCACCGGCTTCCTCTTTGCCCGCGTGTGGAACATCCATGAGGTTGGAGTGTATGTGCCGGAGAAGAACTTCGCCCTTTTGGGCATGGCTGGCGTGATGAGCGGTGTGATGCATGCGCCCTTGACGGGCATCTTCCTCATTGCTGAGATTACCAGTGGCTACAACCTCTTTATGCCGCTGATGATAGTCTCCGTCTCGGCGTATCTCACCATCATCATCTTTGAGCCACACAGCATCTATGGCATGCGTCTTGCCAAGCAGGGTAGGTTGGTGACTCACCACACTGATCACGCCGTGCTCACGCTGATGAGCCTCGACAGCGTCATCGACCGCGACTATCAGGCTGTAGAGCCCGATATGGAACTCGGTCAGATGGTTCATCGCATCAGTCAGTCGCGCAGCAGCGTCTTGCCCGTGACCGATGCCGCCGGAACGCTGTTGGGCGAAATCAATATCCTGAAGATTCGTCATGTGGTGTTCCGCACTGAACTTTACCATCACTTCAAGGCCCGGCAGCTCATGGCGGAGCCTGCTGCCACGCTGGGCGATGACACCCCGATGACCGAGGTCATGAAGACTTTCGAACGCACCCAGGCAGACTGGCTTCCCGTGCTCGACGCCGAAGGTCATCTGAAGGGTTACATCTCCCGCAAGCGAATGTACGACATGTACCGCAAAATGGTTCAAGACATGAGCCAAGACTAACAATTTTGTCCGTTTTGTGGTAAAAATGCCTGCAAATTGACACTTTTTTGCTAAAAAGTTTGGTAGTTTGCAATTTATTTCCTACTTTTGCCGCTTAGAACTACTGATATGGCATCGGTTTACGACGAAAACTCGGAATCTCAAGAGGTGGAGAGTACTCACCTTTTTAAGGTGGTTAGGTTACTCGCTGCCCTCTTTGCCGTATGGTTGTTCTTCCCTGTGTCCGGAGGGGCGCAAACTGCTCATCCCTTTCGCGTGGCGGCCAAGACCAATTTGCCATATCTCGTATTGATGTCGCCCAACATCGGAGTAGAAGCAGCTATAGGGAACAGATTTACTGTATCAGCCTCAGGCACTTACTGTTGGGAGGGTCCATGGTTCGACCACTTCCGCGTAGTGGTGGCCGATTTGGAGTTTCGCTATTGGACAGCCTTTGGTACCAATGTTCAGTGGGACGGACTTTACGTATGTCCTTACGCTGCAGTCTATCGCTACGACTTCCTCTTTGGCCACAAAGGCCAGCAGGCCAAGATCAACTGGGGTGCAGGCGTCAACTGCGGTTACACCCTGCCGCTGGACTGCAATCTCAGCCTCGACTTCTCATTGTCGCTGGGCTATGTAGGCGGTAAGTACAAAGAGTACGAGCGTCCCGATGACGGTTGGAATCACAACGTGTGGATGGCGGACAAAAAGCGTCATTACGTCGGTCCCACCAAACTCGAGGTATCGCTGCTCTGGCACATCGGAGGCACAGGAGCCAAAGCCAGGAAAGGAGGTGCTAGATGAAGAAATACCTATTCCTTCTTACATCTTCCCTCTTCCTTCTTACCTCGTGTAACGCCGACCTCCGCGAGCTGTGCTACGACCATCGTCATGAGGCCAATGTCAGCGTAGCTTTCAATTGGCTTAGTGCGCCAACCATGACGCCGCAGGGCATGACTGTGCTGTTCTACAACAGCCAGCTGGCCTCGCAAGAACCCGAACGCTATGACTTCCCCGGCATGCAGGGAGGAACTGCTAAACTGGCGGCAAGTAGCTATCGCGCTATGTGCTACAACTACGACACGGAGACCATTCTCTATCGCAATCGCGCGAACGTCAACACGTTGGAAGCCTACACGCGCCAGTCGTCCATCGAGGAAGGAACGCAGATGTCTATGGCCACCCGTGGTTATGATATGCCGCGAGCCGCAGGAACGGAAGACGAGCCTGTTATTCTCGAGCCCGATGCCCTGTGCGGTGGACCTAGTGGCGAGTTTGACCTCGCTACCAATGATGCGCAGACTGTCTTCATCTCCCCGACGATGCACACGAAGGAGGTGGTAATTACCATTACTAATGTGCCCAACCTGCAGTACACCTACCAGTTTGGCGCTGCCCTTTCGGGTTTGGCTCCGTCGGTGTTTATGGCTACAGGTGTAGTAGGAGAGGGGTGTGCTACGCAGGCCTTCACGGGTTATGTTGCCGATGCCACCACGCTGGTGTTTCGCTTCAACATCTTCGGACATTGTCCCAATCCTGAGCACATCAATTCCCACCTGTTTACCGTCTATGCCATCTTGGCTGACGGCTCCAAGTGGTACTACACCGAGGATATTACCGCTCAGATGCACGATGCTTCGCAAGGCCCTGATGCTGAGGAGATTATCGTCAATCTTGACGACCTCCCAATTCCCAAGCCCATCGTAAATGGTGGCGGCTTCCAGCCCACCATCGATGGCTGGCAAGGCGTAGAAATAGACGTGGGGATGTAACCCCGCTACACGATATAAGAGAATACAAACAAAATTATTTATTTATTTAAAACTTTACAATTATGAAAAAAATCTTCTTTTTTGCAGCGTTAGCAGCCGTCGCGCTTGCTTCCTGCAGTTCCGACGAAACCGTTGCTAGCCAAGCGACCAGCGAGTCGAATGAGATTAGCTTCCGTACCTTGCTTGACAGCTCCACTCGTAGCACCGCAGGTCCAATGGCTGGTGGCACTAACTTCGCAGTAGGTGACGTAATTAATGTTTACGCTGATTTCTATGATGCAAGTGCAACTTCTAATGCAAAGTATTTTCAAGATGACTTCACCAAACAGTCAACTGGCGGTTTTACATCAGTAGCTAAGTATTATTGGCCTGCATTTGAAACAGGTGACAAGCTGACTTTTACAGCTATTTATGGTGCTACACATAGTACAACAACTGTTGGTATGGTTGATGATTATACTCCAGCAGCCGCTGCAGCCAGCCAGATGGATGTGATGGTAGCCAAGAAGGAAAAAACAGCAAAAGAAACTCCAGTTGTTCTAAACTTCCGTCATGCTCTATCGCAGATAGTTGTAAATGTTAAGAATACTAATGCTGCTCTCGACTTTGATATTACAGGTGTTCGTATCGGTTATGTGAGCACAACAGGTGACTTTATTTACAGTGGTGGTGAAACTACTAGCCAACAACCTTCAGGTCAAACAACCGCATCTTATACTCTGGTCTCTGCTTCAGACTGGACTCCAGCTGCAGTTACAGATGCTAATACGAATAAGTATGATCAGGCATCTACGGGTACTATCACAAGTACTCAAGCTGCTACTGCACTGACATCTTTCAATTCTTGGTTGCTGATTCCTCAAACTAAAACTGCTGCTACTGCTTATGCAGCTGCAACACAAGGAACTGCATCTTCTAATCCAACTTTGAATGGTTCTTACATCGCTTTGAAGTTGGCTATTTACAACTACAATGGTAGTGCTAGAAGCAACCAGTTAGTAGCAGAACAGTGGTGCTACTGGCCTTGCGCATTCACATGGAATCCTGGTTACAAGTATACCTATACTGTTGATTTGGCAGGTGGTGGCTACCAGCCTATTAATACAACGTCTGCAAGCACAACGTTAGAGAAGGTTCTTGGTGATGTTATCGTATTCAGTCCTGATTGCACTGTTGACTACTGGGTAACGCCTGCTGCTAATGATGTCAACATGCCTTAAGGACCAAACATGTATCACGGGCCAACCCTGATAGAAGATAAAACATTAACCTCGCTGGGAAACATCCCGGCGAGGTTTTTTGTTCGATTTGTTTGGCGGAATAATGTATCACGGGGACAGACCCCCTGATAGACAGTTTCCTATTTAAAAACTGAGTGATTTCGACCTTTTAATGAGGTGCCGTCTCGATGCTAACGAGGCGGCACCTCATCGCTGTTGAGGCGGCACCTCAATGCTGTCGAGAGCCTATCTCATCGCCGTGAGCGCCTATCACGTTACTGTTGCGAGCCTATCACGCCAGCCTCAAGGGCCTATCTCGTTCGGACACCAGTCCTTAGTCCTCGTTTTTAGCCATTCCCTTGTTGATTATTTTCGCAGTTTCTTTTTCGTTTATTTCCTTGTTTTCTTTGGCGGTTTGAAAGATTCTTCGTATCTTTGCAGTCACTATGGAGATGAAGCCTACGATAGCATCCAACAAGCGGCGTCTTGATGACTGGGACTACTCCCAGCCGCGCATCTATATGCTGACACTGGCAACGGAAGGGCGCCAGCCGCTCTTCGGCGTGCTGACGGGTAATGCCGGCCTGCCAGTAGTTGCTCCCGGCGGCCCCCGTCTGGAGCCGTCGCCCCTCGGCGCCGCCGTGCTAGAGGAAGTGGACGGCATCCCCGGCTACTATCCGCAGATAAGCATCATCGCCCGTCAGCTAATGCCTGATCATCTCCACATTCTCCTGTACGTCCGACAGGCTCTGCCTGTCCATCTGGGACAGGTGGTTGCAGGCTTCAAGGCTGGCTGCAACCGCCGCTGGCGCGAGCTGGGCTGCCCGCAGTGCCCGCGGAGGGACGGCCAGCGGCAGGAACATGAGCGGCAGGTAAACCAGCGGCAAAACCGCTGGTCACCAAACAACCCCGCCCCCACGTCGGCTCCCGGCCCTATGTCCGCCCCGGCTGGTTCGCCGTCCGCCTCGGCTTCTTCGCCTTGTGTGGTTTCTGGTCCGGTGCCTGCCTCGCCTTCGGCTGTTTCGCCGTCTGGTTCGGTGTCCGGCAGTTTGGCTGCCGGAATGCCCTCCGGAATATCCTCCGGAATAACCCCCGGAAAGAAAGGCCTCCTCTGGGAGCAAGGCTACCACGACCGCGTGCTCTCTGGCAAAGACCAGCTGCAGCGCCTTGTTGACTACATCCTTGATAACCCCCGGCGCAGCCTCATCAAACGCCAGCACGCCGACTGGTTCCGCCCCATGCAGATTTCCGCCGCCGGCACCACTCTGCATGCTATGGGTAACCTGCAACTGCTGCAGGCCGCCAGCCGCAAGGCCGTCCGCGTCTCTAATCGCATCATCGAAGAGCAGCGTGCCGCCCAGCAGCACGACCTGCTGACGGCAGCCCGCCAAGGCACTGTACTCATCTCGCCCTTTATCAGTAGCGGCGAGCGTCAGGTAGAAGACACCGCCATGCAGGAGCGCCTACCAATTGTAAAACTTCTTGACAACGGCTTCGCCCCTTACTACAAGCCCCAAGGCCGTGACTTCGACGCTTGCGCCGAAGGGCGCCTCCTGTTGCTCACCCCTTACGACCACTCCACACAAAAAGTCGTCGTCACTCGCTCCACGTGTGACTATCTCAACGTCCTCGCCGCCCGCCTGGCCGAATAATACTCTTTTTTTTTCTTCTTCTTCCCTTTCTTCCAAAATTACAAAAAAGCCTCGCGCGCACGCGCGATATTGTGTGTGTGGTTTCTCCCCCTTTTTCTACAATATAGGCGGCCTTTCTTTATAAGAGGGGTGCAGGGGGGATTTTTTCTTTCCCCGTTTCTTTTTCCTGTCTTTAAGAATTTTTTTTTCACCGTTTTTTGCACTCCATTTCGCTGGTAATTCTCATTTTCTGCCATTTGTGCCCTTGTTTTGGGATAAATTCTCGACATTCTCGCTCACGCGTATTGATGATGTGCAAAATATGCCGCTTTATTCACAAAAAAACGCCGAAATGTTTGGTAGATTGCGAAAAAAGTAGTAATTTTGCACGTATGATTCTACAAATGTTTCGATATATAACCCTTTCGGTGGTTCTGATGGCAGCCCTCATGCTGCTCTCTGCTTGTTCCAACTCGGACGACGCCCCCGCCACTCCCACGGCCCCCACCGCCGAGGATAACTCCATCCGTTTCAATGCCAACGTCTGGCGAATGATGGATGCCACCCGTGCTTCTTTCTACAACGGAGGGACACTTTCTGGCGGTAGTTTCAAGGTTGCCGCATACGAGGCAGGAGAGACTACGCCCTATATTAACCCTGTTCAAGTTAACTGGGTTACTAATCACTGGGAGTTCGAAGACGGCAAACACTACTGGCCCATGAGCGGCGGCCTAGACTTCTTTGCTTATATGCCGGTGGATCCTCAGAGCTATATAACTTCGGGCCCTGGCTATACCACTGCTCGCCACCCCCAGTTTACATGCACTATGCCCATGACGAATGCTGGTCAGACATCGATAACAGAATTCGTCTATGACCTCCAGACTGACCAGGACAAGGCACATCAGGGCGCTGATGGGGTAGCGCTTAGCTTCCGCCATCCCTTTACCAAAATCGTTCTAAAGTTGTCGTCTACTCAGACTAACATCCATATCGACAAGATAATATTCAAGAGCATCAAGAAAGTGGGTACTTTTACTCACGGCAGTGGATGGGCGCTCTCAGAAGATGATGCCGTTAATTTCGAGGCCAGCCTTAATGGCAATTATGGAGCTAGTGCTGATTTAGGAACTTTCCTGATGATTCCCCAAAACTGGGCTGGAGCGATTGAGGTGCAGGCCACTTGGACGGACTGGGGTGAGCAGTTCTTGCATCACCTTTATGCCACCGTGCCAACTAATTGGGCTGCAGGATATAGCTATACCTATACCTTCACCATCACTCAGTTCGACCTGAGAGTGGATACACAAAAATTCACAGAGCAATGGTAATGATTCATGAATACTATACTGACTAACATGCATAAGACAAGACTACATATCATCCGAATATTCGCCCTGCTGCTCCTGCTGATGGTGGTAGGCACCGCTAACGAGGCGTGGGCAGTGAAGGTGACCTATCATATTTTGACACTTCCGTTTGATGTTAAGAATAAAGATAACTCGACCTACAAATGGACAGATGTCCGTGTGGAGGCTCTGCTATGTACGAGTACGGAAGCTAATATAGGATTACCCGAAGAGTTCAAGAGTCCACTTGCTCAAAACTTCAAGTATTATAGAGGAGTTACGTGCTCTCACATAAATACCAAACTTTATGACCATGACGGAAATAATAATAATAAAGTACAACCTTTGTCAGTCACTTATGACATTTTCGAAGAAACGGATTTGACTAGTGCGACATTGCTTGACTTGTCAAGTCCTGTGGCTGCTATTGACGGTGAAAATATTTATGTGACTTACGAATACGTTGGTAACAATCCAGGAAATATTCTTTTGCTTGACGGAAGCCAAAACTATAACATCCAACTAACCAACAATCGCTTCCTTTGTCTTAATCGTAGCCGTAACAACCGTCCTGGTGCAGCCAATGCTGCCGCTTTGACTGCTGAACATCTGGCAAGTGAGGACTTCGTTGTACCAAAAGCAGGAACTAGTGCTGACGCTATTGGTTTCAATTGGAGTACGGCGAGTGATGCAGGCCTACCTGGTATATGCTTAAGATTCAAATTTGTTGGTGAAGATCCCTATAACGTCACTATCATGACGGCATATGAAGGTACTGCAACCTATACAGAGAAGCTAGCTGTTGAAGGTACAAGGTATAAAAAAACGTATGCTGGTTCAAGCCTTTTTGCAAGACTAAAAAGTGACGGAACCTCCGAAAAAGGATGGATGTCACCAGATGCAGACAGACATTATAAAAATACGAGTGACGAGACTGATTATGACTCTTGGCAAGGATTCTACAGAGGCGACATGAACCCCATATTCAATTCCGTTGCGGTTTTGCCTAAAGGAACAAACGATTATCTTCTCGTTGCTAGTAAGATGAACCAAAATGGAAAACAATACCAGCCTAATTCCAGTGGAAAGTATGCATTTTTCTCAGGAAGTAATGCTAATGACCCAGTGTTAGTATTTCAAGATATTGATAAAATTCCTGCAACGGTAGTCTATGAGATTAATCAATTCACCTTCAAAGTGAATACACCTCTGTCCGTAGATCCACTGACTTTAACGATTGACTGGAGTGAGGACATGAAATCGGAAAAGATTTTAGACCATATTCCAGCAGCTTTGCAACGCAAATATGTCAAAATCGAGGGTGCATACAAGGAAAAGGAATTTGTAAATCTTCTAACAACCTTTGAGGATGCAGAAACTAACGACAATATTATATGGCTGAAATATACATCATCCATGCCCTTTGATGCGTTGCCTCTTGGCGGCAGTTATGAAGATGCCCGCTGGTACACGATGCGTCTGAATGCTGATGTCAACGAATACAAGTATATTGCTTATGACAATGGCTCCAGCAGTCTGATTACCACCGATGGCAGTGGTGATGCCAAAGGCGATGACTCCAATATGCACACCGGCGAAAACTCAGCAGAAGTGCAGGTGGCTTTTATGGGTGATCCGTTTGAGTTGAAGATTCTTAGCCGTAAGGCAAGTGAGACAGCAACAGGCAACCGCTATATAGGTTGCGCGACAGAAGCCGCTGCTAATGCGACACTGAGTACCAATAAGACTGGCTCGTCGGACATCAGTACTTGGGAAATAGCCCCCGATAATGTGACAGGCTCTATTGTGCTGCGTAAATACGGTTCCCATGCCAGTCCTATGTACATTGATCTGGGTTCTGCCGCCAATAACAAACCTGTTACCTATAGCTCTACCGCCAGCCGTATCAAGGTGGTAGAATTAGAGAAGAAGAAATATATGTACCATATCGTCCGAAGTGATGGTACGGTAGCTGTGATGGCGAGCACTATGCAGGATGTTGGACAGCCACTGAACAACTATACCCATATCCCTGAGGCCATCTGTACACCTTTCTTTAATCCTGCTCTGGGCTATTCACCCTCTCTTTCTTTCTATTATACCAAGGAAAACGCAACGACGCCAACTTCACCACAAATAAACGCCCCCTATGTAGGAGACGGTGCTACTGAAGGTATTTATGCTCACGTCTATGTTCGTTATAGTTTTGGATCGGCTTTGCCTTCATACACATACAACGTGCGACTGAATGGTCAGTACATCTATTATAACAGCAGCAGTAGCGATGCTTCTAAGATAGACTATGCCGCAGCTCCTGTCGATGCAGATGAATATAAGTGGCCGTTAGTGTTCTCAGATCCATACGCGATGACTATTAACAACACAAAAGCTGGGCAATATGTATCAGTAGACTCTTGGACTAACGGTGCTGTTCTTAAATGGGGCGCTACTGCTTCAAAGTTTATCGTCAAAAGTAGTTATACTCTTGGCGTTTATGAAGTGATGGCTGCTACGGGAGAAGATGTTGATGCTTCTGTAACCTATTATAACATTGGACGTAACGGAAGCCAAGTTAGGATGTATGACAATAATACTTATGAACATACTTATGCTCAGTTGCGTTTCTTGTTGACATCTGTAGGTTCTTCTGCTGTGGACTACCATCTATACGATAAGTCTGGCAGTGAACTGCTAGTGGTGCGTAGTCATAGCGATCAACTTGTGTTCCCTTCCGACTACTATAGCCCTTTGGTAGATACCTATCGTTTTTGGACGACATCTGCTCGTAATGTTGCTGTAAGTAATTTGAATGACGTAACACCTGTCGAGGGTGTAAAGCATGTTTATGTAGATTATACCACAAATAATCTGGTCAACCTCAAGAAGGGCGAGTTGTATCTGCTGAAGTTTAATACAGGAGACGAATTCCGTCAGGAGGATGGTCATGATGATTTAACAGAGGAACCAGTTCGAGCAGTTTATCCTTACTGTAATGGTGACTGTAACTTCTTCGTTTATGGACAGGATGAGTATGAGCTGCAGCAGCAGGGCGCTGCCAGTACCAGAACCCGCTGGGTGTGGTATCTGGAAAGTGCCAACAATGACCCCTATCATGTGAAGATATCTTCCAGACAGCAGCAAGAATATCCCACAGGCAGTGATAACAACTATAATGCTTACTTCCGCACCTTTGCAGTCAATTACAATCAAGATGCAGTTGGTGCAGCTCCGCATATTATTACCACACTGGCTTGGCCTGGCATTACGGGTGAACAGGGCACAGAGTATATGGTGTTAGGCTCAGCAGGTATGTATCAATTGTTGACAACCGAGACGATACCTATTGACCTCAATGGCGATAGTGATTATGAAGATACTAATGAGAACGAGCGTCATGTGGTGAAGTCTTTCGAACAGTATTGGAAGACGTATGATACAGTAAAGAATAAACTGCTAAAGGATATCCTGGCAGACAAAGATAAGGGCGCCAGTCCAACGGGATCTACTTTAGTGCCAGAGGATCCATCTTCATATAGGACTTTGTTGACTGGAACAGGTCCTGGACAATATGGCTTCCACAGCTATCCTCACTGGGCATACGCCAAGCGTTTTAATGGCTATAATGCCGATGGTGAAACCAAGAAGGGATGGGAAGAAATAGAGCACTGGTATCAGACGGTGAACATGGGCGAAGGCTACTTTGACTTTGTGAAAACCACCGTTGACCCGGCTCTCATTCTGCTTGACCAGCATGGATGGGAGATTATGCGTAAGGCATTGCCCAGTGGTCCTGATGAAGACCCTGAAACAAAAGCAGCAAAATATGCAGCCATCCGTCCTTACAATAGTCCGATGGTGAAGGAATACTATTTCTGGACAAGTTCCAAGAAAATGACGGGCTATCACCAGTATTACAATCTGGGTGGTCAGATTACTGTTGATGGCGAACCATATACCTCCACCTCGCTGACTGACCTGCCTCCCTACGCTACGGCAAAGAACGTCTTGGATACGAAAGGAAACCTGAACGACCAATATGTGACCTATGTAGTGAAGGACGAGTATGCCCATAGCTATAACCCTTCGAATAAGGTGGGTGCAAAGTTCTTGATACAACAGGGAAATAGCTATGTATCGACAGCTGATGGCTCTACCCTTACAATGAATCCGGCAACAGGCGGCATGGCGGCAGTGATAGTCGCAGCTAATGGCAGCTTTAGTGATGATTATCTATGGTACGTTAAGCCTAACCCCAATATTGATAATGAGATGGGATATGGCGTGACTGGTAATGCATCTTCAACGCATTCCGGATGGAATGTTGACTATACTGATGACTCTAAATTAACAGGCTATCCAAGCAATGGTTTTGACCCTTATAATATTCAGATTTCCAGTGCAGCATATCCTGCCAAGTTCTTTGTTACAGATGCTACGGAAGCACTTTTAGATGATGGAATCGTTACAGCTAATGGAACCACCATTTCCTTAGGAACCGGCGCAGATCCGACGTATTCTGCGACAAAGTATTACGATGGCTCGAAGTTGGCTATTACCAATAAGACCTTTATGGCTGTAGCAGATGCAGAAGGGAGCATCCAGTTGATGCCTCGTTTTGACCAGGGTAAGCGTGTCAGAAACTTCAGTACGTTGGAAACTCCTGTGGGTGAAGCCGGCAAGCTGAACGAGATGAAGACCTCCTTGTATCTTCCAACTGTCTATGAGTATCATATCATTGATAACTTGGGCAACGAATCATTGCGCTATAAGTCGGGTGGAGACCTTGCACCGCAGACTCCCGAACACTTCAAGAGCCCGCTGGCTAAGGACTTTAAATATTATACGACGCTGACAGCTGGTGTCGCTTCTGATGAAATCACCGCGTCGTTTGCCAGTGCCACATTGACCAATGGCAACGTCTATGTACGTTATCAATACAACTGGGATGACGATAACCTACATATGCTTGATGGTAAGTGGCTGACGATGCAGTTGAATGCAAAGGATGCGATCTACGATAGTGGCATCAAGCAGGCAAGTGGAGACAAACCTGCAACCATTGATGATACTAAAAAGACATGGCAGTGGAAATTCTTAGAAACACCACAGAGTACCCCAGACCCGTATGCAGTCTATCTGTTTAACCGTAGTCAGTCTGCAGGAACAAAAGCAATTGCAAACAAGTTTGCTATTCTATCTCATACCAGCGGAGGCTATGCCTTAGCAAAAGCAGGAAGAAATGACTATACCTATCAGTTCTTGAATGGTGCCAACATGAGTGAAAGCACAGCAGCAGTTGTTGCTGAAGACAAAGATGGTGACAATCCATCAGGCTTTACCAGCACATCCGGTGTTTTCCACGGCACTGATTCTCAAGTGAGTCTGTCTGACGAAGTAGAGCATACCTTTACTTATAAGATATATACCAACGATGGTGTCTTTGCCATAAGCGAAGAGCAAGATAATGCTACCATTAAAGAAAACGACTACGTACCTGTGTTGCCAGAGAATATCAAGTCGCCGCTGCTTAAAAAAGACTATTTCCGCTACTATAACAAGGATAACTTTACGTTTGACGGGATTAATATTGCCACAGCGGACACCACTGACAAGGCTCTCAATAATCTTTATGGACTTTATGACGATATTGTATGTGTACGCTATTTGCCTTATAATCCTGACGATTCAGAATACAAGGTGCCGAATGCTATGAACAATGATGCTGGCGTGGTCGCAGTGGATGTGTCGTCAAATGATGCATCCTTGGGACTGGATGGCAATTTGCTCTATAACATAGTCTGGTATAATGACAAAATGATGAAGAGCAATAACGCTGCTATCGAGTATACAGCCTGCGGTTCTTTAAATCCAGCGTGGACACTGACGGCAAATTCAGACTATGAATGGAAGTTAGTAGGTTCTGATCCCTATGCCATTAAGATAGTAAATATGGCAAATAAGAATGTTTATACTTCTGACGATGCCACTTGTTCACTAAGTGATAATGCTACTACATTCATGTTTTTGAATAGTGAGGGATATGATTATGGCGTTCTGGCTAAGACAGGCGATAAATCCAAGATGCTTTCTGGTAATGGCAATAGCATTGCGACAAGTTCCCCCACGAAGTTTATATTCTTTGCTCTGGCCACACATAAGGTGATTTATCACTTGATAATCGCAAAGAGTTGTAAAAATCACGCCAGTCCCAATGCAGGAGAGTTTGTCGACATCCCATATTATGATACGTCATTGGAAACTCCTGCATTAACAACGAAGAGGATCTATGGTACTACCCAGCGTGACCTAACGACAACCACCACCGTAACTGGCGATACTTATCAGTTAGGGACTACCATGTCATTAGGTTCTCCTGCTGCGAGTGTGACCTATTGCTACGATGCCGGACATATCAGTCTGGGAGATAAGTTGGCTGTACCCGCTGTATTCTATCGACCCAACGTCAATTTTGACTTCGTTGTTGAAGGAGTGTATGATGACGATGCTTGTGCAACTCCTACTAATAGTGAAGAAAACAATATGTACGATAAATATAGGGGACATCAGAGAGAAACAATGGGTGAGGATGCCGGTCTGCTTGGTAAAACGGTGCTTATCAATATTGTATATAGCTTTGATGGTAATTTGGATACAAATGTTGGTGATGGCTTTGTGGTTGACGTGGCCAATAATCAGTGGTATACTTTTGAGACCAGCGATGAAACACCATGGTTAGCACACTTTACGTATAAAGATGCTAAACTGACAGCTTTGGAAGGTCGTACAACCCACTATACCAATGACTATCTGTGGTCACCGTTGGGCGATCCCTACGGATTTAAGATGTATAATCGTTATGTCTATAAGAATGGTCGTGAGACTACCACTGTGATGACAACGGATAACATCGCTGCAGATGAAGAAATCAAGATGGGAGCTACGGCTTTAAACGAAGAAAGGGATATCTACGAACTGCTTGCTCTTGAGAATACCACTCCCGGTCACTTCTTGGTACATCCCATGAAGAATAATACTGGTACGCAGTATTATCTGAAAAATACCAGTGGCACACTGACACTTAGCACTACGCCAACGGAGTGGATTTACGGATTGAGCGAACAACTGCTGAACCCATATTATCAGGCAGCAGGCTATGTGGGTGGATTGAATGATACAGGTAAGACGGCCTACGAAACCGCTCAAACGACTTACTCCGCTAATCCGGCTCGGCTGCTGCGTGAACTGCAGAAAATCGTGTACGATGATGATAATATCGTTGCGTATGCTCCTGGCTATTATCGCCTGCACTCTGTACCTGGTGCTTCGGGTGTTGGCTCTGCGCGCTATGTTAGCGGATATACTCACAAGACAGAGTTGACACCTGGTACAGGTACTGATTTGTCACCAGTAGCCATCCCCTTGCATTTCTATGAGCAGGAAAATACTTCAACGAAATTTGAACTGTTGAGTAGTGGTGGCTCGTTGGATGCTGGTTATACAAAAACGAACGCCAACCAAGGTGAAATACCTATTTCTCCTGTAGAATATGACCCTTCAAGCATATTCTATTTCTACGAGGGAAGCGCAGGTAGTCCAGCTTCAAAGATTGCTACTCAAGGCCTCTATGTGAAAGAGAATAAAATGACGGCTACACCAGGTGATGCAACAACTTTCTATATCTTGGATATCGGCGGCGGAGTAGTCGTGTTGCATAACAATGGCGATTTCGGAAGCAGAACTTACTTGGGCTATAACACAGCTGGTAATATCTATGATTTGAATTACGCGATTAGTGGTATATCAGGAAATACCAGATGGTGTATGCAGCCTGCCAATAAACTGGGATTGAAGGTTGCTACCCATAGTGGTGGTGACGCAGAAACTTATGGCGGAATATCCTATAATTACACTTCACTTTATGTCCCCTTTGATGTGATGTTGCCGGATACAGCTTATTCTGACAATGAGAAGACAAAAATCAGTAAGATTTATCATGCCGTTGTTTTGGAATCAGCATGTTCTCCTTGGGATGCTTCGTCCACGAAATTTGACTTGCATCCGAAGTCAATTGGACGTTATAATATTGCAGCTAATGGTTGTCCAAGTAAGCTGCGTGAAGATGAAAGTGAAATTTTCCGTACAAACAATAGATTTGTTCCTGCAGGTACCCCTGTATTGATAGCGATGTTGGATAATTCAGGGTATATTCAACTATCATTACCAAACTCATCGCCTAATCCGATGTCATCACCCTTTGTGTCTTCAATGGATGAGACTGGTTCATCGGGTAGTATACCTAAGTCTACTACGCGTACCAATATCCTCTCTGGTCAATATTTGGAGCAGAAACTGGCTCTTGGCTCTACAGATAGGATTTACGTGTTCGGACTGCCGTATAGTGGAACTATGACTTTGGATCCATCTGATGGTCAGATTACTGCAACTCTGCCATTGCAAGATAACTCTGGTATGGGCTTCTATCTTAATGCAAATCCCAACAAGGAGGCAGGATTGACGAAAAGTAGCTGGACTCGCAACAATTGGTATGTATATAATAATAAGGTATACTATCATGCTACAGGCGTTAGTAGTGCCAGAGAGTTTGGTGATCTCCAGTTCGTACCAGTTCTCTTCGGTGACTTCGACGGTGAGGAAGAAGAGGGTAGCATCGAGGAGGGACTGACGCCGAGAATGCAGGGTGACAACCATGTTTACGACCTGTCGGGACGCTGCGTGGCAACGCCGGAACAGGTGGCCGATGGCTCTTGGTGGCAGAACCTCTCGCACGGCATCTATATCCTCAACGGCAAAAAGATAAGGAAGTAACCCACCAAATACATTATTCTGGCTGTAGGTTTTGCCTTGGGAGCAGTCCCTGCCAAATCCTACAGCCATTTTTATATCCAACCATTGTAAGGCCTCCCAAGAACATCCTCAAAGAACGAACATTGTCTATTATTGCCCACGAACGGAAATCGTAAGTTTTTATATTATATGGAAGAATCGATGCTATATGTTTTGTCAATAAGGTAATCGAAAGGGGCAAATTATGTCGATTTGCTTGTAATTCTGAAAAAATCCAGTTGAATATGCACGATAGTGAGAGATAATTTGTATATTTGCAAACGAAATAAGAAATGATAAA
>JAEEGL013460221.1_pt1 | contig 16900 bp, 20 predicted proteins | sample 9134231 | NCBI WGS metagenome assembly JAEEGL01 (sample SAMN16246548, study PRJNA631951) | gut metagenome | biome: gut microbiome; feature: rumen; material: fiber-attached | host: Bos | place: Iran: Karaj | collected 2018-10
GTAACGCCGCTTGTGTCGATAGCCGCCGGCTCGGCGATAGGGCTTCTCATAGGCCCGCCCGTTTCGGCGTTCATGTCCTGGCTCGGCGGGATCATCAACTGGGCGGCGGTACAGCATCCGTTCGTTATGGGTATTGTGATATCCGTTCTTATGGGTATGTTCTTAACGCTGCCTATAAGCTCCGCGGCGATTGGCGTTTCGCTCGGTCTGTCCGGCATTGCCGCCGGCGCGGCGACCGTCGGCTGCTGCGCGAATATGATAGGCTTTGCGGTAATCAGCTTCCGTGAAAACAAATTCGGCGGACTTATATCGCAGGGCATAGGTACAAGTATGCTGCAAATGCCGAATATAATTAAAAATCCGCGTATATGGATACCGGCGATACTGAGTTCCGCAATACTGGGACCGGTATCCACGCTGTGGGTAAAAATGCAGGGCAACCCGATAGGCTCCGGCATGGGCACGTCCGGACTTATAGGCCCGATAATGAGCTTCACGGTGATGACCGGCGCGGAAGTCGGAGAACCTGTCTGGCTCGTTATCATAAAAATAGTAATGATGTATTTCATACTTCCGGCGGCTTTGTCGCTCGGAATATCGGAGCTTATGAGAAAGCTCAAATGGATCAAACCGGGAGATCTGAGTTTAAGCGTATAATAAAATGGAAAAGCAGGATATAGTAAAGCTTACAAAAGAAATAATAGCGTCCCCGCCCTCCGGACTGTATTTTCTGTACGGGAGCGAGGAATATTTGAAACGCCGTTTTCTGCTTGACTTAAAGGCCGCCGTCGTACCGGAGGACGTCGCGGATCTCAACGTTTCCACGGTCTCCGGTCCGGATCAGGCGGAGAGGGTGCTTGAGCTTGCGTACACGCTGCCGCAGTTCGCACAGAGGCGCATGATAATATGGTACAACTCCGGCTATCCCTATATCCAGCAGAGATACAAGAAAAAAGCGGATGAGATAATAGAAAAAATAAGCGGTTTTTCGTATCTCATCCTCGTTATTTACTCAACGGAGGACGAGTTCTCGGGCGCGGGCAAGGACGACAAAGCGGCTTTGTCAAAGATCAAGGGCACTACGCTGTTTTTCGATAAACTTTCGCCCGCCCGCGTGCAGAAATGGGTCATACGCCATTTCGCCTCGGAGAATACGGCGATATCGGAAGAAGACGCGCTGTATCTTACTGCGCGGTGCGGCACGGGTATGACGGAGCTTTCCGCCGCCATATCAAAACTGTGCGCCTTCGTTACGGAAAAGGGAAGAGATAAAGTCAGCCGAGCGGATATTGAAGAGCTTATACCGCAGAAGGTCAGTTTTTCCGCGTTTTTCATCTCGGACAACATAAGAAAACGCGACCCGTCAGCTTTGGCGGCGTATATAAGCGACGCGAAAAGCCGCGCGGAAAAGCCGCAGATGATACTGTCGTCCATAATAGCGGAAGCGGAAAAGCTCTGCCGCATAAAGCTGGCGCAGAAAAACGGACTTACGTATCAGCAGGCGGCAACTCAGCTAGGCATAAACGAATACGTTGTGAAGCTGGCTTATCCGTCCGTTTCCGAAATATCGGAAAAACGCTGTTTCAGGTTCCTGCACGCCTGCTATGAAGCGGACAAAACGGTAAAAAACACGTCGTCGGACACCTGGGGCGTGCTCATGCAGCTCGTTTGCAGTATATGAAACTGAAAATTGATATGCCCGTTATAGTTGAGGGCAAGTACGATAAGATAAAGCTCGGCTCACTGCTCGACGCTCTGATAATAACCACGGACGGCTTCGGCATTTTCAAAGACAAAAGCAAAACGGAATACATAAAAGCGGTGTGCAAAGACGGCGTTATAATAGCCACGGACAGCGACAGCGCCGGCAATCTCATACGCGGACATTTAAAGGGCGTTCTGCCGCCGGAGCTTATTTATAACGTATATATCCCGCAGATAAAAGGCAAGGAAAAACGCAAGACCGAACAATCAAAAGAAGGATATCTGGGCGTTGAGGGAACGGATAAAGAAACGCTTATCGGTCTGTTCACGCCGTTTGCGTCGCAAACCGCGCCCGAAACGGATATTATAACGAGAACGGATTTATATAATTACGGACTGTTTGGAAAAGAAAATTCCGCGGAAAAAAGAAAAAAGCTCTGCCGCGCCCTGTCCTTGCCGGACAATATCTCGGCAAAAGCGCTGTGCGAGGCAGCCAGCAGACTTTACGGCAGAAAGAAAACGGAAGATATTATAAAAAGCATTGACGGAGAACGGTAATGACCGCATTTTTGAACGATACGATTTTCGGAGTAAAAATAAGCACCTGGCTCATAATCGCCGGCTGCGTCCTGGCGGTTCTGGGCGTTTTATATCTGATATTTTTTAAGAAAGCAAACGCGTGGATAAAAAAGCATAAGGAAATAGTGCTTTATCTCGTTTTCGGCGTGCTTACGACGCTTGTCAATTATCTCGTGTTCTACCCGCTCGTCAACATACCGGGTATGCAGGACAACGTAAGCTGGTGGACGCTCGTCGTAAACGTCATAGCGTGGGTCGCCGCCGTCGCGTTCGCGTACGTTACGAATAAGTTTTTCGTATTCCAAAGCAAGGACAAAAGCGGAAAAACCGTTTTCCGTGAGATAGTTTCGTTCGTCGGCGCGCGCGTCGCCTCGCTTTTGATAGAAGAGGCGATACTCGCCCTGTTCGTAACCCTGCTTCATTTTAATGAGAATTTAATAAAGCTGATAGCGTCGGTAGGCACGGTCATTATAAACTACTTTTTCAGCAAGTTCGTTATTTTCAGAAAAAAGAAAAACAGCTGAAGTAATTTAAAAGCTTGTCCCGTAAGGGACGTATCGAGCCGAAGGCACATCGAGCCGGAACGGCAGATCGAGCGACAGCGTATCGACTTTTTATCGATATATCGCTTACAGCGATTCGATGTGCAGACCTTAACGGTCTGCTCGATGTGTGCATCTGACGACGCACTCGATGTGTTTGCCTATGCAAACAAGAAAAAACTACAATAAGATAAATATAAGCGCCATAATAACGAGCGCGTTCTTCTCCCAGCCGCCCGATATAACAATGAATATAATAACGGCGATAAGTATCTCGTCAGTCCCGATAGATGGTAAAAAGCGACCCGTGACCGGAGGCTCGGGGGCGGGTTCCGGCTGCTTTATCTGTTCTTTCGGCTGCATCGCCGTGCCGCAGTAATCTTTCGGCGGCTGTCTGTATTGCTGTGCGTACATATAACACCTTAGCTTAGATCCTTAAATTCCGACGCGAGCGCCGCGAGCGTAAGCAGCCGTACGGCTTTGTCCGCTCTTGCCTGCCTTTCGGGGGAGAGAAAGGGCTTCAGCGCTTTCAGAAGCGCCGCCCCCTCCGACTGCTTTTCGGGCAGCGCAGATTTTTTTATTTCCTCCCCGCCGTCGCCCGGCGGGGAAGAGTTTCCCAGCATTGACGATACGGCGGACACCGCCGCGGACAGCTTTTCCGGATCCGATAAAAGCGCGGATAAAATATCACCGCCCTGATCCATGATCAAGACCTTCTTTTATTTTTCTCACGTTTTCCTCGCCCAGCGCGTGAAGAAGCGCTTTTATCTGCGCGTCCGAGAGTGAATTCAGCTTCTTTTTAATTCCCGCTATATCGTTCAGATACGGCGAAGAGCGCGATCTGTCAATGCCGGCGGACTCCGCCGCGGCGGATATCTTTTCACGCAGCTCGTCGTCGGACAGCGACGTGAGCTTTTGCAGATTTTTTTTGTTCAGTTCCATATTTATCTCCCCCTTTTCATCAATATTTTATGATTGTTATTCTGATTTGATACCGACAGGAGCGTTATATGATAAAAACCTTTTTAGTTTTTTCGGATTCCCACGGCAGTTCTTTCAATATGCAGAACGTTATAAACAGATACCCGGAAATAGAGTGCGTCATCCATTTAGGCGACGGCGCGGAGGATACGAAATATCTGTATCTTCCGGCGACCACGGGGCTTCTTACGGTCAAAGGCAACTGTGATTTCGGCTCCAAAGAGCCGGCGCTGCTCAACGTTGAGCTGTGCGGGCTTGATTTCATCATCTGTCACGGCGACGCGTACGGCGTGAAATTCGGCGTGGGAAGATATGAGAATTTCGCCGTGCGGAGCGGCTGCGATATTGCCCTTTTCGGTCACACGCACAGCCCGTATTATAATGAAATAAAGACGGGGAAAAAGAGCGTTTTTATATGCAATCCCGGCAGCATTTCGCGTCCGTTTATCGGCAGGCCCTCGTACGCCGTTATCAGAGTTGACGGAAAAAACGTTTCCGTCACCCACGAAACGGTGTAAAAAACGGCTTATTTTACCCGCTGAATGCGCGTTAAGTGAAAATTAGGTGAATTTTTTTCAAAACTGTTGACAAATTAATATATTTTGCCTATAATGATTATGACAAATCAAGGAGGATCATCATCATGAAAACAAAAAAAGGCGAATACGCGTCCGGTCTCATCAAGGAAATATCAAATCTTTATACGTTAAGGGTGCGTATAGAAGCGGAAAATCTCGGCATCAAGAATGCATACAGAACGCTTCTTACACAGCTTTACGTCAAGGACGGCGGCACTCAGCTTGACCTGGCGGAAAAAACGGGAATGAAAGCTCCGACGGTAAGCATAACGCTTCGCAAAATGGAAAAAGACGGACTTGTGGACCGTGTAGTGGATGAAAAGGACCTGCGCAAAACGCACGTATATCTGACGGACAAGGGCAAAAAGACGACGGAAGACCTGAAAGCCGCTATAGACAGAATAAACGAAGGTTTCGTTAAAGGACTGAGCGACGAAGAAAAAGATAAATTCACGGAAAGACTTGAATACATAAAGTCGTTTTTAAAATAAAACGGTACGAAAAAAGGGCGGCCCGACGGTCGCCCTTGATTTTTTTTGTTTTTTACGAAAGTATCGCGCGGTCGTTTGAAAATTCTCCGCCGCTCGCTTTTGAAAACATCTCAAGCAGGTCTTCCACGGTAAGACGCTGTTTTTCCTCGCCGGACACGTCAACTATCACTTTGCCCTCGTGCATCATGATAAGCCTGTTGCCGTGCGCTATCGCGTCTCTCATGTTGTGAGTTATCATAAGCGTGGTCAGATCGTTTTCTTTGACGATTCGCTCTGTTATCTCAAGCACCGTCGCAGCGGTCTTCGGATCAAGAGCCGCGGTATGCTCGTCAAGCAGAAGCAGCTTCGGCTGTTTCATCGCCGCCATGAGCAGAGTTATCGCCTGCCTTTGTCCGCCGGACAGCATACCGACTTTTTCGGAAAGCCGGCTTTCAAGTCCGAGATCGAGTTCGGAGAGCATTTCGCGGTATCGCGCGCGTTCCGAATTTCTGATACCCGGAGCAAACGTCTTGCGTTTGCCGCGGCGCGACGCCAGCGCGAGGTTTTCTTCTATCTGCATATCCGCCGCGGTGCCCATCATCGGGTCCTGGAACACTCTGCCCAAGTATTTAGCGCGCTTGTATTCTGGAAGCGCCGTGATGTCCACGCCGTCCAGCACTATCGAGCCGCTGTCAACGCGCCAGACGCCGGAAATGGCGTTCAGCATCGTGCTTTTTCCGGCTCCGTTGCCGCCTATGACGGTGACGAAATCGCCTTTTTCGAGCGTAAGATCAAGCCCGTTAAGCGCAACTTTTTCGTTGACCGTACCGGGATTGAATTTTTTTACTATACCTTTAAGGGAGAGCATGACGTTATCCATTTACGGCACCTCCCTTTTTCTTTTTGCCGCCTATCTTCTTCTTCAGGTACGGGATACCTAAGAACACGGCGACAAGCAGAGCGGAAAGCATCTTCAAAAGGTCCGTATCAACCTTGAAGAACACGACCGTCTGGTATACTATCCAGTATATTATGGAGCCTATGAACACGCCGGCCAGCTTAACGGCAAAATTCTTGCTTATGTGTTTTATCACAGCCTCGCCTATGATAACGGACGCAAGACCCGTTACTATCGCGCCTTTTCCCATATTGATATCGGAAAAGCCCTGATACTGGCAGAGGATGGAACCCGCCAAAGCCACTATGCCGTTTGAGAGCGCAAGCCCTATCAGCTTCATAACGTCGGTGTTTATGCCCTGCGCGCGGCTCATTGCGCCGTTGCAGCCGGTGGCGCGTATCGCGCAGCCGATCTCCGTACCGAAGAACAGGTACAGAACGGCTATTATCACCGCCGCGGTTATCGCAAGGAAGACGAGCGCCATAGGTACGTTTATCTGCGTCAGAAGCACTTTGAAAGTTCTTGAAGACACGGCGACGTTTGCTCCCGACATGATCTTCAGGTTGAGCGACCACAGCATAAGCTGGGTAAGTATACCAGCAAGTATGGCCGGTATTCCTAAAATTACGTGGAAGAACCACGTTATACAGCCGGCAAGTACGCCCGCCAGTGTAGCTATAAGTATGGCAAGCCAGACGTTGACTCCGGACGTGACCAGAACGGCGCAAACGGCCGCGCCGGTACAAACCGTACCGTCAACGGTAAGGTCGGCTATGTCAAGTATACGAAACGTTATGTAAACGCCTATCGCCATTATGCCCCAGATAAATCCCTGGGCTATGGCTCCGGGCATACTTCCGAAAAAATTACCCATGCTGTGATGATCCTTTCAGCCTTTATAGCTGTTTTTGACGTTTATTCGGCCGCTATCGCGGTAAATCCGTCCGGGATGGTGACGCCGAGCTCGTCAGCTATTGTCTTGTTGTATTTCTTCGTCGTGGAGGCGTAAGCTATGGGCATTTCTTCTATTTTCTTGTCGCCCTTGAGTATTTCGGCCGCCATCTCACCGGTTTTGTAACCGAGATCGTAGTAGCTTATGGAAAGCGTGGCAACGCCGCATTTTGCGCAGATGCCTTCTTCGCCTGCTATAGCGGGTATTTTCTTGTCTCTTAAAATGTTGCCTATAATTTCGGCGGACGACGCTGCAGCGTTATCTGTCGGGATATACATAACGTCTATCTCCGACGCGGCGGCTGTCGTAACGGCGGAAATGTCGTTAGAATCGCTGAACGTGTAGGTCTTGCAGGTTATGCCTTTGCCTTCAAGGTATTCCTTGACGACTTTTACCTGATACTGGGAGTTCGCCTCTGCGCTGCAGTACAGAAGTCCTACGGTCTTCGCTTCGGGGAACAGGTCGAGTATCATCTGAGCCTGCTCGTCAAGCGGAGCAAGGTCGGAAGTACCGGAGACGTTCGCGCCTACCGTGCCGTTGAAGTTCTCGATTCCGAGCGCTACGCCGTATTCGGTAACGGACGTGCCGAGTATCGGTATCGTCTGGGTGGCGTTGTAAGCCGCCTGGAGAGCCGGCGTGGCGTTTGCCATGATGAGGTCAACTTTGTTTGAAACGAAGTTGTTTACTATCGTGGTGCAGTTTGCGGGTTCGCCGGACGCGTTCTGATAATCAAATACTACGTTGTCTTCGCCGAGCTTGTCGACAAGAGCCTTTTTAAAGCCTTCAGTAGCCGCGTCAAGAGCGACGTGCTGTACGAGCTGAACTATACCTACGGTGTACTTTTTGCTGCCGGTCTCGCTGCAGGATACGGCAAGCAGGCAGAACGATGCGCAGAGTATAACTGCCAAGATCGCTGATAAGATTTTTTTCATTTTATTATTTTCCTTTCGGTATTAAATAATTGAGATGATTTTATCACAATAATCATCTATTGTCAACTACTTTTATTTAATTTTTGAAATATTTTAATACTGTTCTTGCATTTATACATCTTTTTTTTGCATAAAACAAGTTAAATAACGCGGTTTTTTGTTTCAGGCACGCGCCATTTATGCAAATCAAGCCAAGGGAAATTTCTTAAATCAATATTTGGGAGGAAGTCTGCCCTCACGAATTAAGAATTCAGAATTAAGAATTAAGAATAAGGTGTCGCTACGCGACGATCTGTGCGCTGCGCGCATTTTGGGGTTCCCCTCCCCCCCATATCCACCCCAAACCCCGCCTTCCCCCCGAGATGTTCTCGGGGCTTTTTTTGCGGCGTAATAGAGGCTCCCCGCTGCGATCAGCGGGGTGAAAGCGTGAGCAGGGTTTTCCCGTTACAAAAAAGCGGCGGGAGATATCTCCCGCCATAATTCTTAATTCTGAATTCTTAATTCTTAATTCGCCGTTACCGTCTCCGTCATTTCTCCTCTGCGCTGCAATATCTTTGCGTACATCTGTCTTGCGTTTGAGATCTTTTTTACGTACGCGGACGTTTCCGGATACGGTATGTCCGTCAGATGTCCGTCCTTGCCGTACTGCTCGTCTGAAAGCCATTTGCGGACTATGCCGTGACCGGCGTTATACGCGGCGAAGACCGTGTCCCATATCTCAAATTCGTTATACAGATACGCGAGATAGCACGTTCCTATCTTTATATTCGTCTCCGGGTCGTCAAGGCTGTGCGCCTCCGGGTCCATGCCTTCTCTCTGACACATCCATTCGTACGTTCCGGGCATTATCTGCATAAGTCCGCGCGCGCTTTTGTACGATTCCGCGTTGTATCTGAAATTGCTCTCCACCTTTATGACGGCGTATATAACGTCTTTCGGCACGTTATACTGCTCGGAATACTTGTCAACGTATTCCGAGTACGCGGTGGGGTAGTTTTTATTCTGTATCGCATAATAAAGCTGCTGTATGCCGAATCCGGACGCTATCGCCAGAGCGACCAGGATTATCGCGGCAACGCTGCGTTTTATTGCCTGTTTCATATCCTATTCCTTTATGTATTTGCTTATCGCGCGGGCTACGGCTTCTCTCAGCTGTTCTTCGTCTTTGCCGTTTTCTATTATCTCGTCACAGTATACGCGGAAAAAGTCCTCGTTATGCTGACCGGATATGCGGGACAGCGCTTTTTGCCGGCTTATCCCGTCTCGCAAGATCATTCTGTTTATGCGCGTTTCCTGCTCCGCGCAAACGCCTATTACCGCCGTACATTCCGCGTCATATCCGGATTCGAAAAGCTGCGACGCGTCCACGACTGCGAATTTATATCCCTGCTCCTGCGCTTTTTTAAGCCGTGCTCTGACCTCGTCTAATATGACCTTATGCGTGACGGAATTGAGCAGAGCGAGCTTGTCTTTGTCCGAGAAAACGGCTTCCGCAAGCGCCGGTCTGTCAAGCACGCCGTCTGCTACGGCAAACGGAAAATACTTTTGCAGCTCTGTCACCATGGGCGAATTTTTGTAAAGCATCCCGTGATATATTTCGTCGCAGTCGGCGACGTACGCGCCGCGCTCTTTCAGTATCGCGGCGACCGTGCTTTTTCCCGCGCCGCTCTGTCCGGTGAGGCCTAAAACGGGTATCGTTACGCCGACGTATTCTACGGAAAAACCCGCCGCTTTCGTAAGCCGGTTGCACACCGCGAGGCCGAGACCCGTACGCGACGGCATGACTGAATAAACGCGTTTCGCGTCAGTTTCACCGAAGCCCCGCAGAAGCGAAAACAAAGCGTTAGCCTGACCTTTCGCGTCGTTTGGCAGATACCGCACGTTTTTGCCGCGTATCGCGTCTTTGTCGCTTTCCAGGCAGATGACGCCCGTGCTTTCGTCCTCCGCGAGCCTGTTTTTCATAAACCCGATCACGTCGCTATGCGGACCTTTCAGGAGCGTTACGGGCACGTCAGGCGCGTAATGGCGGTATTTCATTCCCGGCGCTTCCGGACGCGTGTTCTCGTCCGGTTTTACGTAAAGCGATCTGTCGCGCCGCACGGCGACGACGGCGGAGAGCATCTCTTCCGTAACGGCGCCCGGACGGAGTATCACGGCGCAGCCGCCGCTCAATTTCACTATCGTTGATTCAAGACCTATCTCGCACGGCCCGCCGTCTATTATCGCGTCGATTTTTCCGTCAAGGTCGGCTTTTACGTGCTCCGCGCCGGTGGGCGACGGGGAGCCGGAGCGGTTTGCTGACGGAGCCGCTATCGCAACGCCGCACGCCTTGATAAACGCGCGCGCGACGGGGTGCGACGGTATGCGCACCGCCACCGTGTCAAGTCCGCCCGTCACTTCCGGCGGAATTATATCTTTTTTTGGCAAAATTACAGTCAAAGGACCGGGACAGAACGCGTCTGTAAGTTTGTAATATATATCGTTTGTGATCGCGTATTTTTCCGCGTCTTCCGCTTTTGACAGGTGTATTATCAGCGGATTGTCGGACGGTCTGCCCTTTGCCGCGTATATTTTTGCGGCAGATCCGGCGTCCGTCGCGTCTCCGCCCAGACCGTAGACCGTTTCCGTGGGAAACGCGACTATACCGCCGCGCTTAATTATACGCGCCGCGGTCTTTATGTCTTTTTCGGTCGGTTTCAAGTAAAGAGTTTTCAATTATCAGCCTCCGCCGAGAGCTTTGCCGCGGTGTCCGCGGTTATAAGCGCGTCTATCATGGCGTTAAGATCGCCGTTTAAAAACGCTTCAAGCGAATATACGGTCATGTTTATGCGATGGTCGGTGACGCGGCTCTGCGGGTAGTTGTACGTGCGTATGCGCTCGCTTCTGTCGCCTGTGCCGACCTGGCTTTTGCGCTCGTTTGCTATCTTGTCGTGCTGTTCCTGCCGCTTCATATCGTAAAGCTTCGTTTTAAGCAGCTTTAACGCCTTGTCCTTGTTTTTGAACTGGCTGCGCTCGTCCTGACATTCGATTATAATGCCCGTCGGCTTGTGGTAAAGCCGTATCGCGGACTCGGTCTTGTTTATATGCTGACCGCCCGCGCCGCTTGATTTGCACGTCTCGAATTTTATATCCGCCGGGTTTATCTCCACCTCAACGTCGTCCGCTTCGGGAAGCACGGCTACTGTGACCGTGGACGTGTGTATGCGCCCCTGCGCCTCCGTCTCTGGTACGCGCTGGACGCGGTGGACGCCGGATTCGAATTTGAGTCTTGAATACGCGCCGTCGCCGGTTATGGTAAACGACACCTCTTTAAAGCCGCCGAGCTCCGTCTCGTTGCAGTACATAAGCTCCGTTTTCCACTTCATGCTGTCCGCGTACATGCAGTACATACGGTATAACACGTAGGAGAAAAGCGCCGCCTCGTCGCCGCCCGCGCCGCCGCGTATCTCTATAACGACGTTTTTATCGTCGTTCGGGTCGCGCGGAAGAAGCAGTATTTTAAGCTCCTCATAGCTCTTTTTTACGTTTTCGTCCGCTTCCTCAAGCTCCGCCTTCGCAAGCTCGTACAGGTCGTTATCGCCGGAGGCGAGTATCTCCTCCGCTTCCGCCTTGCTTTGCAGATACGATTTGTATTCCGTGTATTTTTCAACGACGGGCAGTATGTTTTTGCGCTCTTTCATAAGCTCGCGGTATTTCGCCGGATCCGAGACGACGGCGGGATCGAGCAGCTCCGCTTCTATTTTATTGAATTTTTCAACTATCTGATCAAGTTTTTCAGTCATTTCCGTTACCGATTATCTTCTTTATGCTTTTTTCAAGTTTTTCACGCGGCAGCGTAAGGTCGCGCCCGCAGCCCTGGCATATAACTCTCACGTCCGAGCCGACGCGCACCGCTTTGAAAAGCGAGCTGCCGCACGGATGCTTCTTTTTCAGCTGCAGAATATCGTTTTCCTTTATCTTTATCACGTCCATGATTTGCCTTCCAACAAAGAAATAACGCTCTTTTTTCATACATTTTACCACAAGAGTATGAAATAATCAACTGTCCGCAATATTTTTAATAAAAAATCTACTAAATTTTGTTGATATGAGGCGTTTTAAAGGTTATAATTAAAGAAAATTTATATAAAGGATATAACATCATGTCTGAAAACTGTACTCACGACTGTTCGACCTGCAGTGAAAACTGCTCGTCGCGCGTCCCGAAAAAGGAACCGTGCAACCAATATTCGAACGTAAAAAAGGTAATAGGCGTCGTTTCCGGCAAAGGCGGCGTAGGTAAATCTCTCGTAACTTCGCTTCTGGCGGCAGAGAGCGCGCGCAGAGGCAATAAGACCGCTATACTTGACGCGGATATAACCGGCCCGTCCATCCCTAAGGCTTTCGGGCTCCACGGCCTGTGCGACGGCGACGACCTCGGCATCATCCCGTTCACAACAAAAACGGGCATAGAGGTCATTTCCGTAAACCTCCTGCTTGAAAACGAAAAATCCCCTGTCGTATGGCGCGGACCGATAATTTCCGGGACCGTAAAACAGTTCTGGACCGACGTCATCTGGGGGAACGTAGACTATATGTACGTGGATATGCCTCCCGGAACGGGCGACGTGCCGCTTACCGTTTTCCAGTCCCTGCCGCTTGACGGCATAATCATAGTTACAAGCCCGCAGGAGCTTGTTTCGCTCATCGTATCAAAAGCCGTTAATATGGCAAAGATGATGAACGTGCCGATAATAGGCATTATTGAAAACTTCAGTTATTTCAGATGCCCGGACTGCGGAAAAGACCACTATATATTCGGCAAAGGTTCCGCAGACGCGGCGGCTGTCGAATTCGGTCTGCCTATCCTTGCAAGGATTCCGATAGACCCGGCGCTCGCAACGCTTTGCGATACGGGAAGGATCGAGGATTACGACGGAGCGGAGATTGTAAAAGCCGCCGTCGATCTTATTGAACAGGCATGAAAAAAATAAAACTCATCGCGGTGCTTGCCGCGGTCATACTCTGTCTGCAATCCTGCGGGATCATAATCATAAACGACATACACGGCAAAGATACCGAAAGCGTGACGGAAGACGAGTCGGGCAGAGAAACGGAAACGAAAGAGGTCAAAGAGATAATCATAGACAAACAGACCTCTGACGAAATGAAAAAGAAGGCGGACGAGACGCTTGAAGGGCTTGACACGCAAAAATATACCGGCATGCGCATACTCGTCGCCGTTACGGACACTCTGTTTTACGAGGGCGACGGCTCGCTTACGCCGCTGACGTCGGACAGAGTTATCCGCGCGGACAAAATCGAGCAGAAGCTCGGCGCAACGGTAAGCGTCGTCGGTTTTTCCGAGGACGAACTGTTTGACAAGCTCAAAAGCTCCGGCAGAAAAAAGGAATATTTCGCGGACGTAATAGCCGTGCCGATAAGCATGGTGGGCAAGCTCTGCGCGGAAGAGGTCATTATAAGCCTGCGCACGGTGCCTGGGCTCGATCTTGAAGCCGGGTATTTTGATTCAGACGCTTTGTCCGCTTTTTCCTGCGGTCACAATACTTACGCCGTATCGGGCGACGGCTGCTTTGAGCCGGAGAAGACGTACTGCGTTTATTTCAACAAAGATATGGCAAAACAGCTCGGATACGATCTTCATTCGCTCGTCTCCGACGGAAAGTGGACGCTTGAAAAATACGCGGAGTGCGTATCCGCCGCCGTGTCCGCCGGCAGCACGTCGGCCGTGATGAAAAACGCGGAACAATACAGAAAAATGCTCATCACCGGCTCCGGTTTTGATTTTACGGACACGGATATAGACAAAACTCCGTCCGCAAACACGTTTACGGATGAATACGGAAAGAAAATAGAGCTGCTTTCGGCTCTGCCGCAGGCGTCTCAGCCAGCGGAACCGATGATAGATTTTCTGTCCGGCGGCTCGCTGTTCTATATAGACACGCTGCTTGCCGCGGAGAAAATGGCGGATTCGCCGCTCGTATGGGGAATGCTGCCGATGCCGAAATATAACGAAGAATACGAATACGGCGCGTATATATCCGAGGACGCCGTGGTTTTGTGCGTTCCTAAATACGCCGCGGACAACAGGATGTCCGGAGATTTCATAGAGGCGTTTTGCGCCGCTTCTTCGGAATATATAAAATACGATTTTCTGTATCACAATATGCTTGACGTCCTGCGCGACAACGGCTCCGTCAACAGTCTGAACATCGTAATGAACAACCCGAACTACGATTTTGTATTCGCCATGAAAGGCGGTTATCCGAATTTGTACGCGAATACGGCCGGCGCGTTTGACGAGATGATTTCCGGCACGCTCACGTTTGACGTATATAAGCAAAGAGAAGAAGACGTTGCCGCGTACATGGAAAAGTGGTTCCCCGTAACGCACAGATAACGCGCGAAGCGCATATCGAGTGCGGCGTAAGGCGCGCACATCGAGCAGACCGCACGGGTCTGCATATCGAATCGCGTAAGCGATATATCGACTTAAAAAGTCCCTTCGGGACGCGATATATTCCTGCGGAATGCGATATGTCCTGCGGACGCGATATATCCTATCGAGAACCCCCAACGCTCTCAAGTTCGCGTCGGGAAACCCCTCTGGATGCGATATGTCCCTTACGGGACAAGAAAAAGCGGCGGGAGCAAGCCCCCGCCCTACAACTCTTCACTCTTAACTCTAAACTCGGGAGGGAAGACCCCTCCCCTACGAGTATGTCGTCGAGTCACCGCCTCTTAATTCTGAATTCTTAATTCTGAATTTACACCCTCCCGTTCAAAAACGCCGTCGCGCGCTCTATCGCGTCCTTTGAGTTGTACCACGGCTCGTCCGCGTAGCGGTAGTCGAATTTCTTGCAGAACCACGACACGTCCTCGCGCAGAGTATCAAGATACGCGTTTTCAATGCCGGATACGGCTTTGTAAAAATCGTCGTAATCTTTTTTGGACATATCGCGCTTCGCGTACTCAATGAACCGTCTGTAATGCGGCAGGCAGAAAAACGGCTGATCCGCGGTCTTTTTGCGGAAATCCTCGTCCGTGCTCCAAAGATACGCGGCGCACTCAAACATTTTATCTATGTGAAATTCGATCTTGCCGCAGACGTAGCAGCTTTCCTCTAACTTTTTCAAATCCTCGCACACGGCGCTGCCTTTCCCTTTAATAAGCGGCATAAGTCCCTTGGCTTTTACCTTTTTCGCGGTCTCGTCAAGGTGGCTTTCAAGCATCAAAGCTATGCCCAGGCGGTTTTTCATAAGCAGCATCATATCGTAGTGCTTTTTGCAGAAGCCCTGTTCGTTCGTTTTTATGCGAATGTCCGGCTCCATCATGGAAGCGCCGGTTATAAGGTCAAGCTCGTTTTTCTGTAAGATCTCTTTCATCGTGCAGAACGGGCAGCCGCACGTTTTGTCCGCCTGCGATTTTTCAAAAGCCGTATTTACGGGAATGGTATATATCTGTTCTTTCATTATCAAAATCTCCTTTTCTTATATCATAACAGAAAAATAAGGAAAAATCAAGTATTATGAGCGATATTATTTCATATAAAAGACCGCCGCACTTCGATCTTGACAAAATTTTTGACTGCGGCCAGTCGTTCCGCTTTGAAAAAGGTGACGACGGCGTGTGGGAAGGCGTAGCTTTCGGCAGAGTTTTGCGCGTGTCCCAGGACGAAACGAACGTGTATCTCAACTGCACGGAAGAGGAATATGAAAATATATGGAAACGGTATCTGTGCTTGGACGAAGATTACGACGCGGTCAACGCGGATATAAAAAAGCATTTTGACAACGCCGTAATAGACCTTGCGATGCAGGCGGGCGACGGTATAAGGATCCTTCGGCAGGAGCCGTGGGAGACGCTTTGCAGCTTCATAATCTCTCAGAACAACAACATACCGAGGATAAAATCGCTTATAACCGCAGTCTGTAAAAGCTACGGTGAAGAATTTGAATATAACGGCAAAAAATACTACGCGTTCCCGACGCCCGAAGCGCTGCTTTCGGCGGGCGAAGACGGTTTGAAAGCTCTTAAAACGGGCTTCCGCGCCGGTTATCTCATATCCGCCGCGGAGCACTGCGTAAACGGCATGGACCTGTGTAAGATAAGAGACGAATATACATACGAGCAGGGGCTTGCGGAGCTCTGCACGGTCAAGGGCGTAGGTCCGAAGGTCGCGTCCTGCACGCTGCTTTTTGCACTCGGCAAAACGAGCGCGTTTCCGGTGGACGTCTGGATAAAAAAGACGATAGACAAATACTTTGACGGCAAACTCGACACGTCGTCATTGGGAGAATACGCCGGCATAGCCCAGCAATATCTGTTTTACTACGAAAGGAATCTGTAAATGATAATACAGCCTAAAAATACGACTATAGCGTACCGCTGCCCGACCTGCGGCCAGGCGGTGAAGAGCATGGTAGGCGTGTTTGCGCTCTCAGGCGATATGATAAAGCTCAAATGCCCGAAATTCGACAGCGAAATGAAGCTGACTTATACGTCGGACGGCAAAATAAGGTTATCCGTCCCGTGCTTCGTGTGCGATACGGAGCACGAATTCATCTTATCAAAAGAATCTATCCTGCAGCGCCCGCTCACGATGCTCGCCTGCCCCTTATCGGGAATGGATATCTGCTTCATAGGCACGCAGAAGAACGTGGAAGAACAGCTTGAAAGGGCGGAAAAAGAGCTTTACGACCTGCTTGAAGAAAACGACGCGCTCGACTATTTTGATAACGACGAGGAAGAGTACGACGGCAAAATAGCGCCGGATCTGTCGCTATTGCCGATGATATCAACGGTTGCAAAAGAGCTTTTATACGACGGAAAAATATTCTGCGACTGTACTGAAAAGCAGGGAAACGAACTGTCGGGGGGCGACGTGAACAATATGCTGCTTTTAGGCGGCGAGCCGGAGAACAACTGCAACGGCGACATAGAGCTCGTCGTAAGGTACGAGTCCTTTGCGCTCCGCTGCTGCAGATGCGGCTGTGAATATAAAATAACCGAGGATAATTTCGACCGCTTCTGCGAGGCGGACGAGATAACTCTTACAAGAAAAAAATAAATAAAAAGGGGATAAAACAATGCCAAAGAACGAAAAGAAAAAAGAAAAAAAAGAGGCCGATCTTTTAAAGGAAAAACTTCTTTATAAGAAAAAATCGGCGTTTGAAAAATGCCCGGACGAAAAAGAAGCCGTGTTTGCATACTGCGAGGATTACAAAAAATTCTTGGACAATGCAAAAACGGAAAGAGACGCGA
>JAEEGL011815680.1_pt1 | contig 16899 bp, 11 predicted proteins | sample 9134231 | NCBI WGS metagenome assembly JAEEGL01 (sample SAMN16246548, study PRJNA631951) | gut metagenome | biome: gut microbiome; feature: rumen; material: fiber-attached | host: Bos | place: Iran: Karaj | collected 2018-10
GACTCGGCGTCGCGTACCTCCTGCGCCAGCACAATCAGATCCGCCCGAGACTTGCGCGATTGGTCCTGGACCGCATCTGAGAGCATCCGCCCCGCCTTCGCGATCGTTGCCTTCTCCGCCGTCTCGCTGTTGCGCAGGTCGACGAGTCCCGACGGGAACCACTTCATGTTCCAGGTCGTGACAATCACGTCGCCCCGGGCGCACAGCATCCAGGCGAGCATCCCCAAAATGGCGGCCGCACCCTTCACCCTCAACCTCCGCACGCCTTGCACGGGCGGCCGTCCTTCGGTCCGCACGGCTGCCCCTTCACCCTGCGGTAGTTCCGGCAGCGCTTGTTGTGCCGCACCTTTGTCTTGGAGGAGAGCCAGTATCCGGTTTCCTTGTCCGCCGGCTCCATCCCCCCGTCCGCCGCGACGCCCTTCTCCGGCATCACCGAATCCGGCAGCGCGCCGTTCTTCGAGATCAGTTCTCGCCTCAGCATCTGGTTCTCCCTGCGCAGCGCCTCGTTCTCCGCCCTCAACGCGGCAATTCCACCCCTGTCATCCTCCGCCACAGAGCCCATGTCGGCACGCCCACTCCCGTCTGAGCACCCGCAGCCGAGCATTAGACCCAAAACGATGGACACGAGACACCGAAACACCACCTCGCGTGCGTACCGCTCAGGCTGCCGCCCCAATTCCCCTACGAAAACGCCGTATCTCATTTCTGTTCGCCATTGGGAGACCAAGGTATTCACTCTTCGCGAGCCTCTTATGATCCAGGAACACATTCAATTCGACCGCTTCTGCTCCGTAAGGCAGTATTCGCGGTACGCCGAAACGATCTTTTCGTAATCAGTTGTTTTTCCGACGTCTTCGGTGACCCCCATAATACCAACCGGGAAATGAACCACATGTATTTCATATCTATCGCCAACTTTGCGCGCGACAACGAGGTCCTTTTCACTGTTCACCAGTGCCTTATGCTGAGATGCAAGAAATACACTATGTGACTTCAAGATGTCATATGTTCCGAACCGGCACCATACATCCCCCGTCTTCATGCCGTTTTTGGCACCAGGCAAACCTTCGGTCACATCAACTGTCTCAACGATCTGGCTCCACCGTGCCGGCTTGCCATCGATTCCGATATATGTCCTGTTCGTGATGTTGCCAAACCGATCGAACTCCGTTTTCCACTCTACTATGCCATACTTGTCCATCATGGGCGCTCCATCCAATCCCACGTTCAGGAGGCGAATCTCATGCCCATACGCATCATGTTCCAAGTTCCAGCCAGCAACCCCATCTGCATTAAGGGTTGGCTTGCCGTCCACGCCGTAGAAACGACTGGATGTCTGGTTACCACGTCTGTCGTACTTGTCACGTGATTCTGCGATTTCGAATATGTTCGTTGTTGGTCTCAGATCCGTGCCATAGTACTTACACCGTATCTGGTTGTTGTGCTCGTCGTATTTGTACCAGCCTACAGCGACAGCATCTTTGTCCAGCACGAGCTTATCGTCAACCCCAAATTGAGATGTTGTTGTGACATTCCCGTGCGAGTCGTAACTTGCGCGCCAACTTGCAAGGCCTTCTTTCGTCAATACAGGTTTCCCTTCAACGTCAAAATACCATTCGCTTGTCTTGTTTCCCCAAGAATCATACTCTGCGATTAAACTTGCACAACCATCTCGGCGCTTAGTCAATTTTCCGTCCATGCCCCAGAACCATTGTGTGGTCATGTTTCCACACGGGTCATACTTCGCAGACCATCCTGCAATGCCGTCATTGACCAAGGTGGGGTTGCCATCAGTCCCAAAGCACAGCTGCTCCACCATGTTATCTTTTGAATCATACCGATTTACGTACACTGCGACACCATCATCGTCTAGCACCCGATTCCCGTCGAGGCCATAAAATGACCTTTTCACAACGTTCCCATGCAAATCACATTCATCGGCCAACCATGCACAGCCGTTTGCCATAGCCACCGGCTCCCTGTCAACGCTGAAGTAGCGCTCTTCTATTTTGTTTCTCCTGTCATCATAAACGGCTTGCCAACCTGCATATCCGTCTTCTTGCAAGGTCACTTTCCCATTTGTGTCAAAGAACCATTGTTCTCTCATGTTTCCGCAGTGATCATACACTGCAGTCCATCCTGCGATTCCCTCTATGCTCAGAGCCGGCTCACCATTCGCACCAAAATACGAGCATCTAACAACATGGCCCCTATCGTCGTAGTTGTATCGACATTCCGCAACACCATCTTTATCCAGCACCGGGTTCTGGTCAGGTCCGACCGTGACCCGACTTTCCAACAATCCCCTGCTGTTGAATGCCATGTTCCAACCGGCAATTCCGTCATCAGTCAACACAAACTGGCCGTCCAGGCCAAAGAACCGCCTTGCAATCTCGTTGCCTTGGTCGTCAAACGAAGCTATCCACCCGGCATTGCCTTCCTTGCTTAACACCAGCGTTTCATTTGTTCCATAACACGACACCTTGACCTCATTGCCGCGTTTGTCATACTCTCGTATGTACTTTGCCACACCATGAACGTCGACTGTCGGCCTGCCGTCAGCATCAAAATACGACTCCAATTTGCAATCCACGCCTTCCTCTGTCGTTCCATATTCAATGCCCATGCTGGCATACCCGTTTTTACAGGCGATCGGAAGCCCATTCGTGCCCAAACACGTCTCTCGTGTCAACGTTCCATCCGCATCAACGTCAAAAACACGTGCGGCATAACCTTCCTTGTGGAAAACCGGCTTGCCATCGCAATCAAGATACGACAACCCATGGATATTCCCCGAGGCGTCATAGGCAATGCCGATCCTGGCAAACCCATTGTCAGAAAGTGTCGGATTCAAGTCTGCGTCAAGATAGGACAACATCGTCATTCTGCTCGACTCATCATAAGACGCGCCATATCCGGCATAACCTTTAGACAGGCATTCCATATCTCCACTTTCATTTTTATACAGGACGCTACATACATTGTCATGCTCGTCGACACGATTCTCCCGGACCTTCCAACCGTAAGGTCCGCGAACCGGAGATTCCGTGGAGTCGACGAACTTCATCTGGAACAAGTTTCGTCCCGAATATATGACTTTCTCCCCTGCCACGCCAATCTTGTTCGTTCCGCGGCCGTACGCTCCTCCATCTTGGTGTACAAGATACCACTTGACCTGTGGACGCCCATAATCGTCATACGCCGCGTATTCAAATCCAAACAGCCCATCCCCTTCTGGCACGTTGTACGCGCGCGCGTCCAAGAAATAACACCTGAGGACACGCCCGCGTTCATCTCTGAACACGCGATACTGGACTATTGACGACCTTTGCGGCGAAACGTCTCCGACAACACTAGAAGTACTCTCAGACCTTCTAAACGCTTGGACAAGCCGCCCCTCGCCAGAAAAGAACTGAAGCAAGCCATTGGTAGTGACTATACCATCGTCAGCCGACACATTGGACAGTTCTACCCTAATACCCTGAGGGTTCACTTCGCTCATGTCAGAATAGCCGCGGCAATTGATTTCCCGGAGGCGAGCGTCCCTGTCATAAAGAAAATCCTGAGTACTTGGACGATCCGCGTATAAGAATGCAGGCTGGTCATCCGGAATGCTCCAGACAAATGGGCAGCCGCGTGAATCTGCCTGTACCACCCTCACCAATCTCCGCCGGCCTCCGAGCAACTTCCAGATGTTCCACCCAGCAGAATCTGCATGTGGAGAATTCCCGAATTGGACACCACGATATTCAAACCTGTAGTGGTATCGCCGATGCTGCAACTCTGATTTCTCAAGTGGGAATATCCCTTCCGGCAAGCCGAATGAATCCACATAGTCGGCGTAGAAGCGCTGAACCGTCCTAGATGCATCCCAAGACAGAAGACCACCAGCGCCTACAAAGCAAGCAGTCAAAATAGTCCCTAAAATCATCCCCATCATCCTATGCGGATGAACAGGAAACCCCACATTATCATCAATAGGATCATCTTTTTTTAAAGGTTCTCTCCCGTCACAAATCGGCAACATGTCATACGGCGAGCCCGGGAAGCGCTCTTCAATTATCTTGTTAATTGACTCTTCAAACAGGGATGCCTTGTTAAGTTCAGATGCCTGTTCTGTTTTAACTGCGCACAAGGAGTCCGGCAAGTCTTTTGGGAAGCTCCATTTCTGATCCGATGGCGCAACAGAGATAATTTTCTTTCCCTTTGAAAGTGCTCGCTCAATTTCAAGACGAACCCAGTCATCCACGTTGACGCATCTGTCAAGTGCCCGTTCCGTCAGCATCAACACGAACACGGGCGCTTCATCTATCGCCTCAAAGATCTTCTCATCGAATTTCCCGTCGCGCAGCGAGTCGTAATCAAAGAACACACTATAGCCGCGCGCCTTCAACGCCTGCTGGAGCAGCCGTGCGTCATCCGCACCGGTCTCCCGTCGATAGGAAATGAATACATCGTATGCCATATCAGAATCCTCTCTCTTCAATATCCATATCGTACATCCTTCTTGTGCTTCGTGTGGAGCAGGTGGTGCGCCTTCTTGCCGCCCTGCGCGCCGGTCTTGCCGCCGAGGTAGTCCTTGTAGAGGGCCACGACCTCGGGGTTGAGATGCGACATGCGGAGCGTACACTTCTCATCGTCGGCGTAGAGGCCCTCCGTGCGCTGCGCGAGGACTTCGTCCGTCGCGAGGCCAGGCTGTCCGCCACCACCGATACAGCCACCACGGCACGCCATCACTTCGATGAAGTCGAAACGCGGCTTCACGCCGTTCTTGCGGTCTGCGCGGATCATGTCGAGGACCTTCTCGACGTTGCCCATCTGGTGGGCGACAGCGATGTTGACCTTCGTGCCCTTGATGTCGATCGTCGCGGTCTTGACACCGTCCATGCCGCGCACCGCCTGGAACTCGATTCTCGGGGGCTGTTGGCTGGTGATGAGGCAGTACGCCGTGCGGAGGACCGCCTCCATGACGCCGCCGGTAACGCCGAAGATCGTGGCCGCGCCAGTGTACTCGCCGAGCAGCATGTCGGCGGGTTCGTCGAGGAGCGACGCGAAATCGATGTCCGCCGCCTTGATCATGCTGGCGAGGTCGTTCGTCGTCAGCACCACGTCCGCATCCTGCGTGCCAGTGGTGCCTATGAACTCGTCGCGGCCGATCTCATACTTCTTCGGGCAGGGCATGATCGAGGTGACGTGGATCTTCTTGTGGTCGATGCCATGCTTCTCGGCCCAGTAGCTCTTGCAGAGCGCGGAGAGCATCTGCTGCGGGGCCTTCGCCGTGGAAAGGTTGCCAGTGAAGTCAGGCGCATACTTCTCCATCCATTCCGTGCACGCCGAGCAGCAAGAGGTGATCAGCGGCAGATCCGTCTGTTCGCAGAAGCGCTTGATGAACTCGGAGACATCCTCCATGATCGTGACGTCGGCGGCGAAGTTGGTGTCGAACACCTTATCGAAGAAGAGGCGGCGGAGCGCGGCGTAGACTTTGCCAGTCGTGAGCTCGCCTGGCTTCATTCCGAACGCCTCGCCGACAGCGACGCGGACCGCAGACGCAATCTGCACGAGGCAGGTCTTCTCGGGGTCATTCAGCGCGGCCTTGACCTTCTTGGTCTCGTCGTTCTCGCAGATTGCGCCAATGGAGCAGTGTACATCACCGCAGATGTTCTTTAAAGAAGCATCTACAGAGCCCCCACAGGCACTGGTCTTACAATCGTTACAGAAATAGGTCTCATTGTCCTGATGGCGAAGGCAGAGATTGTCTTGTCCACATTTTCGACATCGGAATGTGTCCACTGGATTGTTCTTCTTGCCGCATATAGGACATGTGACAAACGAGCCTTCAGTTTGCGTCTTAACCGACTCTTTTGAAGACGTTAACATTGCAGTTGGAGAGTGTGCTTCATTGGACTCATTGATCTCATTCATCCATGTGCGTAAATCACGCAACAACTTTCCCTTCTGCTCCGGCTTGCGCCAATCGATGATATCAGTACGCCCGAAATCGAAACGGAACTTCTTTGTCATTGGTTCGTCATTGTATCTTACGAGAACCACATGTTTGCGTTCATCTTTCGCATAGTCAATTTCTTTAAGGGCCCATTCCGATTTTTGCGAATTCGTTGACAAGAAGAACAAAAACGCCGTTGACGTATCTATAGCGTCTATGATGTACTGAGTGAACTCTCGAGACCCGCTCTCAATTCCTTCTAGATCCATCCAACAGGAGAATCCGTTTCCTTCCAGTTCCTCCTTGATGGATTTAACATCATCAAGATCCTGGCGCGAATAGCTGATAAAGATTTGTCCTTCCATAACTACACGCCCTTCCCATTTGCGGATTCCTGTTCAACCCAAGCCTTGGTATTCGCATCCCAATAAACTGGGCGGGCGTGGTGTGATTGGGTACGAGCAAGAAAGCTTGGATAGACATCCTTCAGCACCGACATGAGACCATGGAATTCGTGCCAGTTGTAATCGTCGTTTATCATCGCCTCCATCGGTTCGATCACATTGAACAGCAGGACAATAGCATCGGTCGCGCAAATGTCGAGAAGCGCCTCTTTGCCGATGCTGCGGTTAGCATACAGACGATAGGCCGAACGGTAGAACATCCCCAACGCCCGCCTAGCCCTGTCTTGCGCTTCAGACCACGGACGACGGCGTGTACCCTCCACTTGCAAAACCGCTATGTTCTTCACGCGAATGCGCCCTTCCGGGTTGTTCGAAGGCGAACGCGGATCAAACTCGGGCCGCCCGAAGCCAACGACCTCTTTACGATTCCACATCCGGCCGACATCCGCCACGGCACGGATCGCCTTCAGCGCCAACTCGCCCGAATACCGCTGGTGGAACTCCTGTATCTTGACGGACTCGTTGAGCTTCAAGGTAACATGTATCGCCGTAAAACCGAATATCATACTTGCGACCGCCACGATGATTCCGACATGGGCGTATGTATATCGCAAGGCATTCACCTCCGGCGTCGGCGTTTCAAACAAGTGACAGACCACAACCACTACCAGACACACGAGGGCAATCACTCCAACCGTCAACACGCCACTGCCGAAGAAACTCCGGTAGATGCTTCTTGGCTTCCGCCAACCATCAGTCTTGGTTTCTTTCATGACATTCCAATTACCTTCCAGCCTCGAACTCATCCTCAACCTGCTCGATCAGTTCCTCGCGGCGAAGAACAGTGATTCCCAACTCCTCCGCCACCTTACGCAACCTATTCTCCTCGGGCTCTTCAATACGACCATAATTCTTCTTGAGCCTTTTCACCTTGCGGATGAACAATGTCTCAGCTGGGTCATGTCCATTACCTTCTACCGCTGGAGTCGATGTACCACGAACCGAAAGTTTTTCGGTTTCATTGACAGTCATTGCACGACCGCGCCATTTCATCAAATCACGAATCAGCTTTTCCTTCTGCTCAGGTAACCGCCAATCAATAATGTCGGATAACCCAAAATTAAAGTGAAAATCCTTCGTAAGGTCATCGTCATTGAATCGAATTAGGACTACATGCTTCTTTTCATCCATTGCATATTGAACTTCCTTGCGAGCCCATTGCGAAGTCTGTGATCCATCTGAAAGGAAGAATAACATAACTTGCGCCACGTCAATAGCCTGACGAATAGCCACACTAAATTCTGATCCACTTTCAACTCCCTCCAAGTCCATCCAACAATGAAAGCCACTAGCCTCTAGTTCATCTTTTATCTTTTTCACATCTTTTTTGTCATCACGGCTGTAGCTAATGAAAATTTCTTTGGGAGATGAGAACGCATTCGGATCAGATTCTATATTCTCCAACGCAGCGGGCCCAACCGTTTCAAGCAGCTCCACCCCATTGAGCTTACGGATGATATGCTGAACCGACGGCTCAAAAAGCTCACCAAGTTCCAAGGTGGCGAATTGTATATAACTAATTGCCTGGAGTGATTCCGGTAAATCTGTAGGGAAATATTGACTAACACCGCTAGGCACAACAGGAACTAGATTTACATTATTTGATATAGCAATCTCTAGTTCGTTACGAACCCAATCACCTTCATTTACGCAACGCTCTAACGCACCTTGCGTCATCAAGACAATCATGTTCCTTGACTGTTTTATCGCCTCATATATTTCATGACTGAACCTTCCAGTTGCCAGCTCGGAAGCATCAAAAAACACACTTACTCCCGATGCGCGGAGTGCGGAATACAGGAGTCGGGCAATTGTCATTCCTGTCCTCCTATAACACATGTATACATCGTATTTTTTCTCTATGTCGTTGCTATTCTGCTCAACTTTCTTGGCCATCGTTGTCTCCTTTAGATGATTACCTCAAAAAGCGAACGGGCATTTCCTACTCACCTTTAATCCCATCCCGTCGGAAACTGAATCAGCCCGCCTTGAAAAGGGTAGCCAGAACTGCAAGAATCATAATAATGCCAATTATATCCAGGACAACGACCAAGCACGACAACATCTTACGCACCCATCCCAGGATCACCCGTATTCGATACTGGCCGCTCTTCTTAATCCTTGCCAAGCGATCAGACGACTCCCGGTCGCCACGCTCCGCCGCACGCGCATACCACCTCAAAGCTTCAGACAGGTCCTTCTTAACGCCACGCCCGTGCTGATACATCAAACCAAGATTGCGCTGCGCGCGAACATGTCCCCGGTTCGCAGCTGCAAGAAACCATTTTGTGGCCACCGAACAGTCCTTGAGCAGACCGTTTTCTCCGTCATTGTACATTTCGCCAACACAACATTGTGCCTCCGCATCACCTTGCCTGGCCGCCGCAAGATACCATCTAAAGGCCGCCTGCTTGTCTTGCGCCACGCCACGGCCCGCGTCATACATCATGCCAAGATAGCACTGGGCCCTGGCATGCGACTGGTTCGCCGCCAACTGCCACAGCCGCACAGCCTCTTCATCATCACCCTCGACGCCATTGCCAGTGCTATAATAAATCCATCCAAGCCAGTACTGCGCATCCGCATCGCCAATATCTGCACAACGCCGATAGAGATATGCCGCCTCACTATATTTATGTGCTGCATACAACTTCTGAGCATTGGCCAAAAGCAGGCGCACATTCACTCCGAGAATGTCATCCAAGTCGCGGATGAGCTTCTCCTTCTGCGCCTCATCATCCCAATAAATAATATCCGGCTCACCGAAATCAAGCGTGAACTTTGTTGTGATGGTTACGTCATTAAGTCCGATGAAAATAACGCACTTGCCGCCATTGCGAGCTGCGCGCAGCTCATTCATTGCCCATTCTGACTTTAGAGAATTGTCGGAAAGAAAGAAGAGAAACACCTTTGATGCGTCAATCGCGGCGGCGATGGCATCAGTGAACTCCCGCTCTCCACTTTTCACACCATGCAAATCCATCCAGGAAGGGAACCCGTTTAACTCCAGCTCCTCCCTGATGCGACTCACCGCATCAACATCCTTTCGCGAATAACTGATGAAGATTCCACCTTTCATGATTTACTCCTGTTCGGCGTCTGGACGCCTTCCCCCTTCCATCCGTTCAAGCAGGCGCTGGAAATCGTCTCTAATTGCCGTCCGTTCCTGGATCCGGGCCGCTAGGGAGTTCCCGTGCTGCATCACCCAGCCCAGATACCCGTCTGCGCGCTTGCGGGCCGCGACCCATTTCGGATCGTCTTCCGCAAGGGCGCCGTCTTGCACAAAACGCACAAGTCTTGCCTGAAGTGCAATCGTTTCGCGCAGAAGTTTGTCACAAGTAGGATCTCCCCCCTGTGGCTTCAGCGGCTGGTGACCCGGCCCCTCCTGTGCCTTCGGATTGTCCGGTCCCACTTCAGTCGTTTCTTTATGCAAAATCAAGTAGCCCAAGACCGTGACTAAGAACAGCAAAACGATGCAAGCAACAAACGGCCCAAAAGCGAAAGGTCTGTCCCTCGGACCGATGATCGATCCCCTTCCATCCGGCGGCGCACTCCGTTGCGGCGGAATCGCATTGCGATTCTCGTTTTCAGCTGGACTTTCCCCGATTCCGTGTTCTACGCAAAAGGACTGCACGTCTGAAAGAAACTTTTCGCGTTGCACTTTGTCGCGAACGTCGATTCGATTAACAACGGTAAGACACAACCTCAGTCCGTTCTTCGGCAACTCCACTTCGTCGACAACGATCGGATAAATTCTCTTACCCTCAGCCTCCGCAAACGCAACCTCTCTCTTCGTCCATGGGGACTCAACGGAATGACGCGACAGGGCGACTATCAATAATTCACATCCATAAATGGCTTTGGCGATCTTATCGTCAAACTGCTCTCCGGTCTTGACTTCCGACACGTCCATCCACGGAAGGACGCCCGTGCGCCGATGGATCTCGTCGCGCAAACTGGCGACAGTGTCGTAATCCTCGTGCGCGTAACTGATGAAGATCTTACGTGTCATCCGCAATTCTCCTTTCGGAATCATTCTTTTCGGGCTCCAGAATCCGTGCGCCGTCCTCCTCATCCGCAGGACGCTCTTTCTTGTCGTCATCGTCCGAAGGCGTTTTCCGGTGCTTGAGGTGCTCGACCAGGCCGGACGAGATGATGCCCGTGGGGATGGCAATCAGGCAGATGCCGAGCACGGAAATGACGGCGCCGATGATCCGCCCGAGCGTCGTCACCGGATAAAACCCGCGCGTCCCGGACTTCGTGAACGTCTCAACCGCCCACCACAAGGCCGAAATGGCGTTCTCGAACTTGTCGGGTTGCGTATCGTGTTCCGCCGCGTACATGAGGAGCGACAGGAACAGCACCATCAGAGACATGAAGAAGAGCACGGCCAGCAGGTCCTTGGCCTTGTCCCTGATGACGTCGGCGATGGCGGAGAGCGTGCGCGAATGCTGCGTGACCTTGAAAATGCGCAGCAGGCGTATCAGCCGAAGGGCCCGAATGCCCAACATCCCCTCCGGAAGAAGATAGGGGAGATACGACGGCAAGATGGCGAGCAGGTCGACAATGGCCATCACGCTCACCATATACCTGAGCCGGGAAACGACGATGCGGGAAAAGAGCGATGCGTCCCCTTTGGGCTTATAGCGGCGGTTTGCCGTCCAGAGACGCAGAAAGTATTCTCCCGTAAAAACGAAGACAATCGCCATTTCCGTCTTCTTCAGCACGTCCATGACCCCTGGCGGCAGATCAAACGTGACGGCGAACACGATTGCCACGCTTGCACCGATCAACAACATGATCACGGCATCGAAGAACACCGTGCACTTCGTGCCTTCGGCATCGGAATCCGGCTGGATCGTCCGATAGACGAAATCCTGGATTCTGTTGTAGCCATGTGCGATTCTGCCGAACAGACTTTCTTCGTTCATTGCGCTCCTCCTGTTCGATTACCGACCTCCAGCATCAGTCCGCGAAACTTTTCGACGTCCTCCGCCGAGAAACCCAACGACATGACATAGCCACGGATCCTCTCGTTCAGAGTCCGGCCCTCGTATGCGTCGAAGACCGACACGAGACGGGACAGGCGCTTCTCGTAGGTGAAGTCATCGCGAGCGTTCCACACGCGCGAAAGCTCCCATTCCCTCCTCAAGTCGGCCACGGAGACGCCCAGAAGCCCGTTCAGGATGAACGCAACCGCCCCCGTCCTGTCGTCCCCCCCCACGCAGTGAAAGAGTATGGGATAACTGTCGGGCCGAAGGAACTCGCGGAAAACCCGCCGGAACGCATCCCGGCCCTCGGGCGACGCCATGTCGTCATACGCCTTCGACGAGACGTTCACGAACTTGACGGACGGTCCCAGCGCAGACGCTTCCATGCCGCGGCAGTTTGCCTCCTTGCGAAGATCGATCTCGGTTCGGATGCCCAGCTCCTCCACGAGAAAACGCCGCGTCTCGTCCGAGAGGAAATCCCGCGCCGCCCCCATCCGGTACCATTTCCAATTCGCGTTGAGGCAGCCCGACCGGTAGACCATCCCCTGCCGCACCGGACGTCCGTCCAGCCCGCGCCATCCCCCGATGTCCCGGAAATTCGCCACCTCCGGCAGGAAGACCATCCGCGGCACCGTCCCCACCGGATCGGCGTAGGGACGCCTCACGCCGACGACGCGCGTCGTGCAACCGCCCAGAACGACGGAACAGACCGTTATCAAGACCGCACGCGCAAGCACCAATCGACCTCCGCCTTACAGGTTGCGGATTTCGTCGTTCCGCCTGCGCCGGAGATCGTCCAGGTCCTTCTGGACCTGATCATGGGCCTTCTGGAGGCGCTCCATCTCGGTTTCCAGCTGCTGGATTTTCTCTTTTGCGAGATTCAGTTCGGCGGACGTCTCGGCAGACTTGACTTCAGCGTCCTTTCGTGCCGCCCGCTCCGCCTCCATTGTCGCCAGAGCCTCCGCCCGTCGCTTTTCTGCATGCGCCTTGGCATCCACCAACTGCTTTTCCGCTTCCTGTCGCGCAGCTTCGACCGCCGCCGTCGCCTTGTTCGCGGCCAGCAGCTTGGATTTCGCCTCTTCCGTTTCCTTTTCAGCCCGTTCACGCGCGCGTAACGCATCGACCGCCCGTTTCTCGGCGACCGCGATCCGCTCCGCATCTTGCTTCGCCGACTCGGCGGCGGTCTTCTCCCGCGAGGCGTCTTCTTTCGCCTGGGCGACTTCCGCCTTCATCTGCTTCATTTCCGATTCCATTCGCCTGGACGCCTCGCTGTCGCCCGCGCCTTTTCCGTACCACCAGGCGAGAGGGACCAAAAGCAAGACGAGAAGAAGAATGGAAGAAAGAACAAAACACTTCTTGCGCCGTTTCTCGCTTTCACCTCCACGCGCAGCCAGCTGCTTTGCCAGGTCCTCTTTCTCGGCTTCAAGTTTCTTTTTCTCGGTGTTTGCCTTGTTCTGATGTATCGTCTGCCTAATTTTTACGATCAGTTCGACATGCCGATTTTCTGGGATATCCCGCTTTTTCGCCTCTTCCGTAACTTCGGCATTCAGACGGTCACTGCCCGTCAAGAAGCGCTCGACCATATCCGTGACGAACCTTTCGTCTTGAGCCCATTCTGCGTTGACCTTGTCATAGAGAGAACAAAGCGTACCTGAGTCTACCCCTAAATCCTTTGCCTCCTTTTCAATCTCGACTTTTTCGTCCGTATCAATTTCTCCGTCATTCCTCTTGCAGTCGCGAATCATGTACAGGAGCAACGCTTTCTTGTCCTCCTCCGAAGTACATGCCCGCCGTCTGAACTCGGGCATGTACTGCCGCACCATATCTTGCAACGTTCCGTTAAAGGTCTTTTCACGGCTGATCTGTGCTCGCTCGGTTGTTTCGAGCCAGTGAAATTTCTTTTTGAGCTCATCCGGGAATTCTGCAGGAATGATGCTTTTTACATCTGCCAGCGTAATCACGATGATTTTCTTGCCATGCGCAAAGGCTAATTCAATCTCCTTCCTCACCCAATCCTTCTCGTTCTTGCATCCGTCCATCGCGCCCTCTGTGAACAGCAAGAGAAAATACTTCAAATTCGCATCCGCGATTACGGACGCTATCTGTTCGTTGAACTGTCCCGTCCGCATCTCCGTCAGGTCAATAAAACAATTTATGCCCTTTTCACTGAACCATTTTGCAATCCTGCCTGCGAGGTCGAGACCATTCGATCTCCGATAGGAAATGAACGCATCGTAAGTCGTCTGCATCTTCGACGAATCAGGTTGCATTGCAGCGACATCCCTTTCTGCCCGAACGTCCATGTTCACCGCGCCGCCTCCGTCTCGTTCTCGACCGCTTCCTCGGAAATCTTCACGAAATGGCCCTTCTTCACGTTGTACGTGGCCAGGTGCGTGGTCTTGTTGATCCAGTCGGCGTCCACTTCCACCCAGGCCTCGTTCTTGTCGGCGGAGATGACGGTGCCGTGGGCGATGATCACCTTCTCCGAACGGCCGTCCGCCGCCTTCCTGCTCGGATCGTACTCGAAGAAGTCGACGCGCGTGGCGGACTGGTTGTCAACGCCTGCACTCAAGAGATAGTTCTTTCCGATTGACAGGCGCGCGCACCGGCCGGAACCGCGCGTCTCGGTCACGCGGCCCGGCGGCAGGTAGCGCGCCGACACGACGCGCGCGAACTTGCGCACGTTCATGTCGGCCGCCTCGGACAGCGCCGTGCGCACGTCGCCCTTCCCGCATTCGACGGTCGAGCGGAAGCGCATCGCCGCGACCGTATCCCGCGCGTGGACGTCGACGAGGCGGAAATCGGACTCCACCTGCACGCCGCGCGCCTTCTTGGAATGCGACGTCATCTTCCAGCCCTGCTTCGCGATGAACTGCGCCGAGGATTCCACGACGAGCGCGTAGTCCGCATCGCGCGGCACGCCCGACATCGCGTCGGCGGCCGTCCCAGCAAGCGCCGCATTGGCGTCTACCGAGAGTCCGTTCTGCCGGTCAATCGTCCTGAACCAGCCCAGATTCGAGAAGTACTGCGCCGCAGACGATTCGACCGCCTTTTCGAGGAACGCCAGATGGTTCGTTTCGCGCGCCCGCTGATGCGCGATGATCCGCGAAACGACATAGACCCGTTGCTGCCCCCCGTGTTTCATCGCGGACGCCGGCGCCTCGTAGGACTCCGCGTCCCGCTCCGTGCGATCCATCGTCAGCGGATCGACCGTATAGCATCCCGCCAGAACCAACGGAACCGCGACCGCGAAGGCAATCCTGCCCCTCATGCGTCCACCTCCTTCCGTCGCTTGACGATCGCCAATCCGGCCGCTTTGGCGACCTCTCCCACGATCTGGCAGAACGCGTAGTCCCAAGCCTGGGCCGAACCTTGTTTCATCCCCTCGAAATTTGAACGCTTCAATTCGGCAAGCTTGCACCCAGTATTCCACTCCGCGAGCTTCATGTCGACGTCCGGCAACTGGTTGAACGGAACGATGTCAGCATGTTTGCCGATCGTCGCCAACTGGTTCGCGCGAATCTTCTTGCGTCGGTCTTCGGGAATGTCATCCCGCGCGTCTTTGCTCTCGTCGAGGATGTTCCACGGTCTGTAGCCCATCATCAGGTGGAAGGCGTTCCAGCGCATGTGCTCGTTGACAGCCAAGGTCTTCAAGACCGGGCTGTCCTTCTCCTTTAGGGCGTTCAACCTCTCCTGTACCTCGTCCTGCGTGGCGGCCGCAATCTCCCGCGTGCCGTAATCCATACCCAACAGGAGAAGGATGTTGCGTTGCCCCTCCGCGGCGGCCCGGCTCGAAAGCTGGTCGAAGAAGGACGCTTTCTCCCACGCGGCCTCCCTTTCGTCCGCCGAAGACAGCTTCTCGCCGAAATCGCCGTAGCGGCTGTTGAGCACCTTTGCCATCGTGTCGACGACCTCGACGTTGATACGGCTGAACGAATAGATTTCCTTGAGGTCGCCAAACAGCGTGATGCGGGAATCGTGGTCCGCTTTCTTGTCCTTCGCGAAAAGGGAACAGATCCTCCCCTCCGGAAGATATCGGTTCCTGGCTGGGTCTTTCACGCGCGCGAAGACAACGTCCTTGCCGACGTCCACGCCGTGCCGCCGCGCGAATTCCACGATCTTGCCCGCGATGGCCAGCGTCTTGTCGTCGCCCGAGAGGCAGACAATGATCCGGTTGTACGGACACTTTTTCCCAGCCTTCTCCAGCTTCTTCTTGAACCAGTCGTCGAACGACTGCGCCTCGACGCGGACGCTATCTTTCTTTTTCCCTGTCGATTCGTCGTCGGGGACGAAATTGACGTCGAACCGTTCCTCCTGGTCCTTAGCGCTGAACTTCGGGTGTCGCGTGGCAAACGGATGGCGGATGCAGTATTCCTCGATCACCTTCTTGTCCTGCTCCACGACGTCGACCTTAAGCGTGACCCTCTTCCCGCCGGATCCGAGGAACTGCCCGTTGCAGATAAGCGCGTTCAAGATGTCCTGTCCCGCCGCCCCGAAACCGATCAGCAACAACTTGAATTCGCCCTGTTTCACGACGGCGTTCGCCGTGTCGACCTCGATTCCCGGCATGTCGAGCATGGGGTAGTGGAAGATGAAATCCTTGGCGATCAGCCGCGACTCGCGCAGAAGGACGGGCGTCACGACGTCCCGCACGTTCGCGGCCCACCCCCGATAAATCGACTCATCCGCCGACGCCTCGACCCTCACGTAGAAGTACGGCTTCTCCTTGCAATGCGACGACCACCATCTGAGCACGCCGGCGCGCACCGCGGCAAGGAAACACCGGATCGGCCCGTGCGTCTCGCGCATGACCTTCCACTTCCTCAAGACCTTGACCAAGCGGTCGGCCCGGCTCACGTTCACGTGCCCGGACTCGTCCATGAAGAAGTGGCGGCGCCCCTTTGCCTGCGCAAGGGTGTCCTTGCTCACGTCCGTCTCGACGGCGTTCGAATCGTACGTGAACGCCCACAGGCCGTTCATATCATCGATGTCCCGCGTGAGCGTGCGCCATTCGTCGCCGTCGCCCGATTTTTGCTGGAGCATGAAGAACACCTGGTCCCTCACGGTCGTCTCCACGATGTTTCTCGCCAGCAGCAGCCCCGCGTCCGAGCGTCCCCAGAACACGTTCAACCTGCGCCAGGGCGTCACCCACTTGTGCACGCGGTTGATGATGCCCCTTCCGAAGATCGCAAACGTGAGCAGCGCCACGTAGAACAGCACGAACGTGTGGAAGGTGAAATAGTGCAGACGCAGGCCCCTGTCGTTGGACCGCGCGATGGACTCGAAGCCTCCGCGCGACGGGAAGAACGCGGCCACGGTGCGGTTCGGCGCCTCGATCTGGCGCTCGATCTTGCCCTGGTTGTAATTGCCCTCCCGGGCGGGCGAGTAGAAGTACAGCATGCAGCCCCAGACGAACAATGCCATGAACAGGACGGCGTTGAACAGCCGGATCCGCACCACGGGGGCGAAGAGATAGAAGCACCATCCGGCATTGAGCAGA
>JAEEGL013083784.1_pt1 | contig 16899 bp, 14 predicted proteins | sample 9134231 | NCBI WGS metagenome assembly JAEEGL01 (sample SAMN16246548, study PRJNA631951) | gut metagenome | biome: gut microbiome; feature: rumen; material: fiber-attached | host: Bos | place: Iran: Karaj | collected 2018-10
CCTACATTAACAATTATGTTAATTACTCGTATCGGACACATTTTAAATGTTGGTTATGAGAAAATATTACTATTAACAGGTGATATGAAATCTTCATATGAAACATCTGAAGTAATTTCAACTTACGTATACAAGATGACTGGTCAAACAAATATGGGTTTTAGTGAAAATAATGCTCTTCCAATGGTTGGTATTATAATGGATTTATTTAACTCAATTATTGCGATGATATTAGTATTAGGTGCTAATGCAATCAGTAGACGTGTATCATCTACATCATTATTCTAGGAGGAACTACTATTATGATGAAAAGATTAGATAGAACAGAAATAATCTTCAAGATTGTTTCTTATGCACTTTTAACTGTATTTGCACTTGCGTGCTTGTATCCATTATTGTTCGTATTATTTAGTTCAATATCATCTTATAATGCAGTTGAAAAAGGTGAAATTTGGTTATTCCCTGATACATTTAATCCTTATGCTTATAGATTTATATTTGTCGATCCAAAGGCTTCTAAAGCATTCTGGTTATCTTATTGTTATTCATTATTTATCACAATGTATGGTACTTTAGTATCAATGCTTGTTGGTATTTGTGGTGCATATGCATTATCAAAGCCAAGACTAATTTGGGGTAGAGGATTCAACTTCTTATTAGTATTCACAATGTGGTTTAATGCTGGTATGATTCCAACATATCAAAATTTCAAAAATTTTGGTGTTGATAACATTTATATGTTTATTATTGCGTTAGGATTTAATGCATTTAATATTATTCTATTAAGAAACTACTTCTCATCTGTTCCGACAGAAATAGAAGAAGCAGCAACAATCGATGGCGCGACAGAGTTCCAAATTCTATTACGAGTTTATGTTCCTATGTCAAAGTCATCAATTATCACAGTAGCTATGTTCTATGCAGTAGCTAGATGGAATGGTTATATGTGGGCTTCAATGTTATTAAAGAATTCTCAACCACTTACTCAGTTCATTCGTGAAAGAGTTAAATCGATTGAAGATTCTGTTAATAATAGTGGTCTAGATGTTTCAGATCCATCAACAGGATATGGTTTCTCAACATATAGCTTGAGATACGCATATATAGTATTATCAATTATACCTGTCATCATTATCTATCCTACATTGCAAAAGTATTTTGCTGCAGGTGTTAATGTTGGCGGTGTAAAAGAATAAAAAAATAAAAACTATAAAATAAAAAAAGAGAAGGAGAAAAAAATGAAGAAAAAGTTTTTATTAGTATGTGGTGCACTTGCCGTTGGTGCATTAGCATTAAGTAGTTGCGGCGGCTCAAATAATCCTGTAGATCCTACAGATCCATCTGATCCTAGTGATCCAGGAAAGCAAAGCAAACCATTACCAGCTGCTACAGAAAACCTAGACGTTTATGTAACATATAATAATAAGCATGTTTATGCTTCTGCTGGTGATACATTCAATAACCCAATTGATGGTAAGACTTATACTGAAAATGTATCTTTATTACCTGCATGGAAGCATTATGCTAAAGTTTTATCAGAAGATGCAACATTTGGTGTAGGTAGATCTGTTACTATCAGAGATGGTATCGAACATATTGACAAGTCACCTCAAGATCGTTATGCTACAGATAAAACTGATGGTTTCAAGACAACTAACGAAAATAATACAGGCGAAAACATTGATTTATATCAAAATACAACTGAAATAATCAATAAGATGGGTGCTGCTGGTGATGCAGTTAACCTAATGGATTATATTGATCATATGCCTAACTTCAAGGCTTATCTTGATGCTAATCCAGTAATTAAAGACCAAATCATGGTTGATGGCGAAATTTATTATACACCTTACATGGATGGTTCTAACTACTATGAAAGATTCTATCAAATGGATGCTTATGGTGTTAAGAAATTATTAGATGGTAGTGCTACAGGTGATACTACTTCAGCAACTGCCGAAGGTAGAATTAACTTTACTGCTGGCAAGGTTACTCCATTCATCAATGCAGATTACAACTATGCTGCTGATCAACAAGTAAAGATTTTATATAATGGTGCAGCTCAAAATGTTACTATTAAGAAAACAGATAATATTATTAAACAACAAAATACATTATTAGCTACTGGTACAGCTACAGGTGCTGATTTATTACAACAATTCAAGGCTTATTTAACAGCTGCTTATGGTGATATCAAAGTTAGTGGAACTACTGTTTATGATAATTTATCAAAGATTTTCGTTGGTGAATCTGCTATTTACAACTCTGATGATTTAATTGCATTATTCCGTGTATTCAAAGCTAATCCAGGTTTAATTTCTAATGGCGTTATTCCTAACGCAAATGTTGCAACTATTTATCCATTCACAGTAAGACAAGGTTCTTCAACAGATAGAGTTGAAAATGTATTAGGTTTCATTGGTAACTTATACGGTGTTCAAGGTTTAGGTTCTGAAAAGGATAGATTATTCTTTACAGCTGATGGATATTGGGCAGATGCTGCAACTGAACAAGCATCTTATGATGCTTTAACTAGAGCTAATGCTTTATATCAAGAAGGCTTAATTCAAAAGCAATTCCAAGCTAATGTTAAATTTGGTGATTTTGCTTTCGGTAGAAATAAGAATGCTGATTCTACATATTCATTAATGTTAAATGACTATACAGCAGTTCCTGCTAAGTATAATGCTAAGGATTCAAACAATGTTGGTACTAACGCTTCAACTGGTTATGAATCATCTCAATTACAACCAGTTTTAGCTCCATTAACATATTGGGCAACTGATGGCTTCACTCATGGTGCTGCTTTATCTGATAGAACTGGTAAGACATTAATTAGATATTTCGAAGAAACAAGATCATTAAAGTCTGAATCTTGGTGTATTCCTTCAAATACTGATAACTTAGCTGCAGCTATTAAGTTAATGGATTACTTAATGGCAAAAGAAGGACAAGTATATAGTGACTTCTGTTCTACTGAATATTGGGAAACTGATGCAACTAATACATCTGATATCTTCAAAGGCTATAAGCTATTAACTTATGGTGTAGATACTACTCCACAATTCAATCAAGCCGTTATTAACTGGTCTGGTACACATGGTAACTCTAACTGGGGTGACTGGTGGACATTCTGTAGAGGTGCTTTAGGTACAACATTTGGTATTGGTTATATCCGTACATCTACAATCGATTATCAATCAACTAATATGGTTGCACGTGGTGGTGCTGATGCTCTTCAAAAGGCAACAAATGCTGGTGTAAACTTCAAGTCTAACTTAACTGATGAAATTAAGTTTGGTACTGCAGTTCCTGCTGCTGGTTATCCAAACATAACTGATGATGTATCTACAAATTATGATGCAATCACAACATTCTGGGTTACAGATAGTAATAAGATTAAGATGACAACTGCATATGGTTGGATTAAGGCTGTTCAAGATCCTACATTCAGTAATTCAACAGATTGTGGTAAGTATAAAAACTCATTACGTAACAATGCATCTTATACATTCCAAGATGTTTTAGATCAACAAAATGAACGTATTAAGAAGTATTTAAAAGAAAATGCAGCATATTATGAAGCAGCTGGTGATGGCGAAGGCTATGGTAAAGTTCCAGCTTATGCAAAATAATTTATAATTATTATTATTCAATAATTGACGTTAAAGGTAGCGAGAACTTAGTTCTTGCTACCGATGTCAATTAACTTTTAAGGAGGTTTTTATGACTTTTTTACATAAAAATAAATCCAAACTAATTTTAATTTTTTATTTAATAGTTTTGGCAATATTATTTATTTTTGGTCTATTTTTTATGACTAATTATCAGAGTGTTCATATTGCATATAAGTATGATACAGATGGTGTTATGTCAATAACAGAAAGAAGTTCTTTCACTTCTGAAACTGTTACAAATGAAAAACTATATAGGTATTTTGCTAGTGCAACTGATTTACCTGAAGATTTAACAAATGTTAAAAAGAATGCATTTGGAACTTCAGCATATGCTACTCAAATCTATGATTTTAACAAACAATTAAATGGCTATAATGAGTACATTATTGTTGCTTCAATTATTTGCTTAGCATTATGTGCTTTATTCTTTGTTTTTTCAAATAATAGTAGAAGAATTTTTTATAAATCAAATTTAATTGTTGGTATTTTAATACCTTTGGTTATCTCAGTGTTATCAATTGTTGGTATTGTATTTATGATATCTTCAATTTCAGCATTGAATGCAAATTTAAATTTATATAGAGCTACTTCGGCTATGATGTCATCAAGTGCTGGTAACTATATTGAAGAAGCTCTTGAAGATTGGAATGTTGTTTTAGCTAATTCAACTAATGTTAATTCTGCTACATTTATTTTTGGTATTATTATCTATATTGCTGTAATAGCATATTCTCTTTTTGTATCTATTTTTACAATTAGAAAATATAAACAAACTGGAAAAGAAAGAGAAGAGATTATTAGTAGGGCGGTGACTGCAAATGATTAATGAACAAAAGGAACGTAATGTCCTAACTAAAATGTCTGATTTAGAATATACAAAAAACGATCTTGAAATGATGAGATATAGAACCAATAGACTTGCATATTTCTTAGGTCTAGGTGGAATGGCTTTTGGTATGGTTGCATGTTTCTTCGAGTTGAATTCTATTAATTCAGGTACTTTCCATACTATGGTTCTTATCATTTTAAACATTGCTATGTTATTAGGTGGATTCTTAGGATGTGAAAAAACTAAGAACTACTCTAAAGCCGGTTGCATTTCATTATTTGTCTTTGGCGGATTAAGTTTTGCTAGAATATTTTATGTGCCTGTTTCAATTGTAATTCCTAACTTTAAAACATTTATGAAATATGTTGACGCCGCTAATGCTAAGACTTTAGCTGGTGATGACAAGATTGCTTATGATAGTGCAGTTTCAAATTTAGGACCTTCAGTTTATTCAAAATATTTGCAAGATGCAGATAGTGCACATAGATACTTTTTTGCAAACGGAAATGTTAGAGGCGCAGTAATGATTGTATTATTAGCTGCTAGTGCTGCATTATTTATTGCTGGTGGTGTAATTGGTTATTTACGTTCAAAGAAGTTAACTGATTATCTTTCAAGTATAGGAACAAAGATGTAAGGAGGTTGATCATATGTCTGCTGATGTAATTTTAAAAGACGTTAACAAAGTTTATCCAAATGGATTTCATGCTGTATATGATTTCAACATTGAAATTCAAAAAGGTGAATTTATAGTTCTTGCAGGACCATCTGGTTGTGGTAAATCAACTACTTTACGTATGGTTGCAGGACTTGAAGAGATTTCTTCAGGTGAGTTAATTATTAACGGTAAAAAGGTTAATAATGTTGCTCCAAAGGATAGAGATATAGCAATGGTTTTCCAAAACTATGCTTTATATGCTCATATGACAGTTTATCATAACATGGCTTTCTCATTGACAATTCGTAAGGTTGATCCAGTTGAGATTCATGCTAGAGTTATGAAGGCTGCTGAAATTTTAGGTTTAGTTCCTTATTTAAATAGAAAACCTAAACAATTATCTGGTGGTCAAAGACAAAGAGTTGCTGTAGGTCGTGCTATCGTTCGTGACCCAGTTGTATTCTTACTTGACGAACCATTATCAAATCTAGATGCTAAACTACGTGGATCAATGCGTAAGGAATTAATGCAACTTCATGAAAGATTAAATGCTACATTTATTTATGTAACACATGACCAAATTGAAGCATTAACATTAGCTACTAGAATCGTAGTTATGAAGGACGGTTATGTTCAACAAATAGCTACACCAAAGGAAATGTTCGATAATCCAGAAAACTTATTCGTTGCTGGTTTCATTGGAACACCTCCAATGAATTTCTTCCAAGGTTCTATTGATGAAACTGGTGAATATTTCGTACATGAATCTACAGGTATGAAATTTAAACTTACTGCTCATCAACAAGAAATCATTGGTAACTATGTAGGTAAGAAAGTAACTATGGCTACAAGAGCTGAATATATCTATATTGATGATGCTCATTTAGCTGATAATAAGAATTCTACATTTGAAATGAATATTGATTATGTTGAATACTTAGGTGCTTATAACTTATTATATGGTGTTTTTGGTGATGAACAAATTATTTCTAAGGTTTATTCAAGAGAAGTAATTGAAGCTAAAAATACTAAGTTATGTTTAGATATGAATTGTGTACATTTCTTTGATATCGAAACTACAAAGAGAATTAGATAGGAGGAATTGAAGTATGGATGATCAAAATCGTTATGAAGAAGTTCCTCAAAAAGAAAATGCATTTAAGAAAATATTAAAAACATTAGGGAAATATTTTAAAGAAGTATGGTTAAATTTCCTTGAAGGATTCAGATATAATAATATGAAATTGCCTGCTATTCTAGTAGCAATTCCAGGTATTTTTATCGGATTCTTTTTAGGATTACATTCTGAAGTAGTTACTTATATTGATTATGCGTTAGATGCTCAGAGAACTGAGTTTTACGTGTTCTCATTTGACTTCTCTGCAATGTGTTTATTCATATTAATGCTTGCTGGTATCTTAAATATTTTCTCTGCTTTACAAATGTCTGGTAAGAAAAACCTATCTTCAGTAATTAAAGCCTTAATTGGAACTACTATAATTGTTGTTGCTGGTATTCTATATTTAATTGCTGTATTCGTTTATATGAATATGATTAATTCTGGTGTAAAAGAACTTGAATCAGATTATTCATTTGGTGCTGTATGGTGGGTTTCAATCATATCAATTATTGTTTCAATGGTAGTATCAGTTGCTGGTGTTGTTCTTGGATTCATTAGATATGATAGAACTTATGAAAAGGTAGATAGATAAAATGAATAAAAAGAAAACAGAATATGATGAGTACGATCCAGAAACTGGGTATATAAAGAAAGATTGGCTTTCAAAGATACCTGCTTGGGTTGCGGTTATATTTCTCAAATATTGGGCAGCTGCGGCTGTCGTTTTCTTTCTAACAATAGGTGGCTTAGATGTTGGATTAGATTATTCAACAATGGATACAATGACTGCCGAACAAATTGGTTCTCAAAGTTTTAAAATTGTAATGATTCTAGCACTTGGTATGGCATTATTATTTAATTATGCTGTTAAACAAGTGGTATTTATGTTACATAGTAGAACAAGTAATGTTAAAATCCTTTATTTAATTAATATGAAAGGATTCTTAGCCTTTGTTTTACATTTTGTATATTTATTAGCTGTATCTTTAATTATGTATTTCTTAATCACATATTTAGGATATAAAGGAATGATTGTCAATTTCTTTGGAAATACAAGTTATGGTATTGAACCATTCTCATATGGCTTTTGGTTTTTAATTGTTGATGGTATTTTTGTTATATTGAAGGATATTATCGTATTAATTGTTTATAGAATTCAATATAGCGTTCAAATGAAAAGAGAAATACCTATTATTAATCCAGAACCTGTTAAGGAGGGTAATTAATGAAATTTAATGTTTTAGTAACTACATCACGTAGCTTCACTATTGAGTTAGATAATAATGATATAGTTGAAACTAGTAAATATAACCTATATTTAAATGATCAATTATATTTAGAAAACGAAACTAAAAATGTTATTTCATTCTTTAATTTAATACCTGATAAGGCTTATAAGGTTGAAATTAAGAATTCTAAAGAAAATTATGTATCATATGTTAAAACAGATTATGAATATGTAACATTAGATGTTAAAAGATTTGGAGCTAAGGGTGATGGTAAAACCTTAGATACAAATCAAATTCAAGCATGTATTCTTGCATGTCCTGATAAGGGTAGAGTATATTTCCCTGATGGAGAATATTATACTGGACCTTTATTTTTGAAGAGTAATATTACAATTGAATTATCAAAAAATGCTAGATTAATTGGTGATACTGATAGAAATCATTATCCTATATTACCTGGTGTTACTTATTTATCAGATGAGTCTGATGAATATAATTTAGGATCTTGGGAAGGTAATCCACTATCTTGTTTTGCAAGTATAATCACTGGTATTAATGTTGAAAATGTTAATATTATTGGTGAAGGTGTTATTGACGGAAATGCTAATAACGCTGATTGGTGGGTTGATGTTAGAAAGAAGCGTATAGCGTGGAGACCAAGAGGAGTATTTCTAAATAAATGTAAAAATATAACACTTCAAGGTGTTACTGTAACAAACACTCCTTCATGGAATTTACATCCTTATTTTAGTGAGAATTTAAAATTTATTGATTTAAAGCTAATCAATCCTAAGAATTCTCCTAACACAGATGGTTGTGATCCTGAATCTTGTAAGAATGTTGATATTATTGGTGTTTATTTCTCAGTTGGTGATGACTGTATAGCTATTAAATCTGGAAAGATTTATATGGGTAGAAAGTATAAGAAGCCTTCTGAATACTTCAATATTAGAAACTGTTCAATGAATTTTGGACATGGTGCGATTGTTTTAGGCTCTGAAATGAGTGGTGGTATTAAAAATATCACTGTTAATAGATGCTTATTCAACCAAACTGATAGAGGATTAAGAATTAAAACTAGACGTGGTAGAGGTAAGGATGCCATCATCGATGGTATTACATTTGAAAATATTAAGATGACTGAGGTTTTAACACCATTAGTTATTAATATGTTCTATTATTGTGATCCTGATGGACATACAGAATATGTATATTCTAAGGAGAAGCTACCTGTAGATGAAAGAACTCCATATTTAGGAGAATTTAAATTTAAGGATATTGATTGTAGTGATGTTAATGTTGCTGCGGGAACATTCTATGGTCTTCCAGAACAACCAATCAAATCAATTGATATCGAAAATGTAACATTCCACTATGCTAAAAATCCAAAACCTGGTGTGCCAGCTATGATGGATGGCTTAGATCCAATGAGTGGAAAAGGAATAATTCTATCTTATGTTGATACTGTTAAAGTTAAAAATGTTAAATTTGATGGTTTAAATGATAAAGATTATGAATTATTTGATGTAAATAAATTTGAGAAATAGTTTTATAAAAAGATTTTATAGTTTCCTATAAAGTCTTTTTTATTTTATTAATAATGATTCACTATTTAAAATTTGTTTTATTAAAGATATATAATTATCTTTATCATCTATTCTCATTATTGTGTTAATTTTATTTCCAGAATCTTTAGAAGAAGCTCCACAATGATAGATAGTATAATTATCAGTATTAAAATCAATTATTATATATCTATCATGAAATTTATTGTTGTTTTTCTTTAATTCAATATTAAAACCTGTATCATTTTTAAAATCATTAATAAAATTATTATTTAAATTGTTTTTGCCTTTGTTATCTGAAAAAATAATTATTTTAATATTGTTTTTACAACATTTTAGTAATTGTAGTGTTTTTACACTAATATAGTCATCAATAATATAAATAGAAGAATTAGCTAATTGATAAATTGATTGATATGCAATATCAGCTTCAATTTTTTCTCCATCTTTTATTAAATAATGTTTATATGTGTTAGGATCAATAAAGTTATCCATAACAATTTCTAATTTGTTTTCGATAATGTTAAGTCTTTTAGAATGGTCGTTCACTAAGTTGGTAAGTTTTATAGTTTCGTTAGTTGTAAGAACAGCTTTATTATCTATGATATAATCTTTCATATTCTTAAATGTTTTAATAAGTGTCTTGCTTTGCTTTACTGCTAAATCACCTTTTAATACTGTCATCAACATATAGATACCTTGTTCAGTAAATACATAAGGAAGATATCTTCGTTTAGATAGATAATTTGCGGTGAAATTTTTGCACCTCAAAATATTTTCCCATTCTTCGTTATTTAATTGAAATCTAAATTCATCATCAAATTTATCAATATTATTTTTAACTTGTCTATTAAAAAATTTTGTTTCATATCCATAAATGTTAGCGAGTTCAAAGTCTAACATCACCTTTTGTCCGCGAACTATGTAAATCATTGATTCAATTGTTTCATTATTTAATTCTGGTATTGTTATTTCATTCTTTTCCATTAAAAAAGCTCCTATTTTATTCAATTTCTTTTAATTTCTTTTCTAAGTATTCAGGTAATTCTTCAATTAATTTATATTTAGAAATTCCTAATTTAGATATATTCTTTCTTAAAGATGTTTTGGCAACATAACTATCCGCTTCTTTACATAAAAGAAGACCTACTGTATCATTATCAATTTCAGTTTTTTCTAAATCATCAATTGCATTTACATAAAATATTAATTGACCTAAATCTCTTGGATCAAATTCACCAATTTTTACTTCTATTACTACATAAGCATGAATCTTTGTATGATACATTAGTAAATCAATAAAGAATTCTTTGTTAGTTGGTGTTGTTAATTTATATTCTTTACCTATTAATGCAAAATCAGGACCGAGTTCTTGTAAAAACTTTAATACATTGTTAAGTAGTTGATTTTTAAAATTTTCTTCATTATGTAAATCAGTCGATTTAATAAAATCAAATACATATGTATCTTTAAATAACTGATTTGTTATATCATCTGATTTAATTATTTCTGTTGTTTGTGGTTCTATTAGTGATCTTTCATATGATTTTAATTCTATTTGTTTTAATAGCATAGATCTACTCCACCCATTTTTATGTGTTTCTTGAATATACCATAACATTTCCTTATGAGAATTTGATTTATAAACAATATCAATTAATGTTCTCCAAGGAATTTGGGTACCAGCTTGGGACCCAATTTCATCAAACGTGAATTCATTAGCAATCATTGCCATTCTCTTTAATGATTCATAGCTATATCCTTTACCATATTCTTTTAAGTCGTTTGAAATTTTTTCGATATATTTACTACCCCATATTTTTCTTTTATTGATTATTGTTCCTATTTGATAATAAGTTATTATCATTTGACTATTTACATAAACCATTGCTTTATTTTGATTTATTCTAATAGTCTCTTTAATTTGTTTTAAATCATCCATATAATTTTGATAAAAAATTTCATTATTTTGTTCGTTTTTCATATTTTTTAGTCCTTTTTTTGGAAAAATTAAAGGCCTTACTGTTTTTATCCAGTAAGGCCATCAATTTTTTATATTAATTTGTTTTCTTAAAATAAGATATTTAATCATTATAACAACTTCTTTCTGAATACATTATAACATAAAATGGCTATATAACATTATATTTTTGGTAATTATTTTTATGTATATAATTTTTAATAATGAATATAAAAAAATAATGATATAATTAATTATAAGATAAATGAATTCGGGTGACTGCAATATGAATAAGACTATGATAATAAAATCAATTAAGAAATATATTGATGTTGTTGGGTCGTATATTCATAAATATATTAAAATGATTATATTTGCACAAATATTATTCTTATTAATTAGTATTTGGTTTATCATTTATTGGAATTTTGATGAAGTTAGTGTTGGAGAAGTAGAAGATTATGTTTATTTATATTCTCATATATTTTCAGCGACTATATCATCTATAATGCTCTTATTACTATTTTTAACTAAATATAATAAAATTAATAATAAACAAATTGTTATAGCAACTAACATTTATGCAATCTTATTACTAGCTTGGAGTACAATATTATGTACTTTAGATTTAACTATTGGATATGATCCAATCATTTATATCTTTATTTCAACTTTAATTTCAGGTTTGTTTGTAATTCATCCAATATTATTTATTTTTATATCATTATCAAGTTTAACTGTAATATTAGTTATTGATTTTAAAAATATATATCAATATGTTGTTGATAAATTTTATATTGAAGCTGTAATTGATTTTTTAGCTTTTATTTTAATTAACTGTGTTATTGCTTATAGACATTATATGGTTACTAAAAGAGAATATGAATCATTAAAAAGATTAGAAGAATTATCATATGTAGATGCATTAACTGGATTATATAATGAAAGATCTTATTTGAATGAAATTGATGAAGTAAATAAGAAACTTGAAGAAGACCCAAGCTTCAAATATGCAGTTATGTTGATGGATGTTAATAATTTAAAGAACACTAATGATAAATATGGTCATAGATATGGTTGCCATTTGATTATTAGATGTGGGCATGTATTACCTGAAATCTTTAAGACATCAAAATTGTACCATGTTGGTGGAGATGAGTTTATTGTCATAATATATGGTGATGATTATGATAATTTTGAAGAAAAAATCAAAGAATATGATGATAAATTAACATATAGTATTGTTAATTATGAAGATGTTGATTTAATATTTTCTGTTGCACGAGGCTACGCAGTACATTCTGATGAGAAAACTTTCAGGGATTTATTACAAAAGGCAGATACTTTAATGTATGAAAATAAAGAAATGCTTAAAGAAAAATATAATATTAAATCAAGATAAGAAGAAGATACTCGTTTGAGTATCTTTTTAATTTATTAATTTATCTTATAAATTGTAGAAAGTACTTAAATATGGTAAAATATTAGGGGTGTTTGTTTATGAAATATATTGATGCTGGTATTGAAATAGTAAAAAGAATAGAATCTTTAGGATATCAGGCTTACGTTGTTGGTGGAGCTGTAAGAGATATGTTATTAAATGTTGAAACTAACGATGTAGATATTACAACAAATATGCCAATAGATGAAATCAAGAAGCATTTCAACACAAAGGACACTGGTTCTGATTTTTTTAGTGTAACAATATATTATTTAGATAATTATTATGAAATAACTAATTTTAGATATGATATGGCTTATTATGATCATAGACACCCAGATGTTGGTTTAGTTACTAATTATTATGAAGACTCAAAAAGAAGAGATTTCACTATAAATGCACTTGCTTTAGATAGTAACCATAATGTTATTGATTATCATAACGGTTTAGATGATTTAAATAAGCATATTATTAGAGCGATAGGTGTAGCTGATAAAAGATTTCAAGAGGATGCCTTAAGAATATTAAGAGCATTATATTTCTCTTCTAAATTAGATTTTGAGATAGAAGAAGGAACACTCGCTGCGATAATTAAGAATAAGAAATTATTAGCTAAATTATCACATGAAAGAATAATCTATTATGTTATAAAATTATTATATTCTAAGACTAATAGAGGTATCGATTATATTAATAAATATGATTTATTTGAATTTATTCCTGATTATAAATTATATTTATCAAATTTCAAAAAAGAATATGATGTTAAAGATATTAATATTTATTATTATTACTTTAATAAAAAAATTCCACCTTTTGCAAAGAAGGATGAGAAAAGATTAATGGAGAAATTAGATTTATTAATTAATTCTAATTTTGATAATTATGTTTTATTTAATAATTATAATTATTATGTTAGATTAAAAGATGTTTTAAGAAATATTGGTATCGATACTCATAATATTGATGTTAGAATCAATAATTTTAAAATAAGAAGTATAAAAGATTTAGCTATTTCTTCTGAAGAAATTGCTAAAAAATATAATGGTAGTAAAATTAAGGAGGCTATTGATTTAATAATAACTAATATATTAAATGATAAGCTTTCTAATGATTATGATTCCATAATCAAATTTTTAAAGGATGTACAAATATGAAACCAAAATTATATGCATTTATTGATTCATATCAAATAATATCAATATTAATTGAGCATGAACCATTAAAGAGAAATAAAGAATTTTATATTACTGATAAAAAGAATAAAACAAGACTTGAAATATTAGATTGTTATGATGAATATGAATTCTGTAAATATGTAGTTAAATTTATTCCATCTATTAATCTTAATAAAGATTATTATATCGTTGATGAGGAAGGAAATAAATGTCACCTACAAAGTGGTAGTATCGTAAGAACTAAGGAATTCGAAGATAATTTTAAATATGATGGTCCATTAGGTGTTGAATATCATAATGATTATTCAATTTTTAGAATTTGGTCCCCTGTTGCCAAAGAGATTAAGATAAAGCTATTTAAGGGTGATAATATTAGAACCTTAAGCCTATATCCTACTGAAAAGGGCTGTTGGGAGATTAAGGTTTCTGAGGATTTAGATTCATTTGGATATATTTATTATGTAAGAACATTTGAGAAGTTCTCTCAAATATTAGATCCATATGGAATATCTAGTAACGCTAATGCTAAATTTAATTATGTTATAGATAAATCTAAATTATATAAGATGAAATATGATAGACCTCCATTTAGTGGAATCGCCACAGATTCAATTATTTATGAGGCATCTATAAAAGACTTCACATGTGATTTAAAAAGTGATTTAAATGGCACTTTCTTAGGCTTATTAGAGAATAATGAGACAAAAGAAGGACCTACAGGTATTAAATATATTAAATCCTTAGGTGTAACACACTTACAATTATTACCTACATTTGATTTTGAAGGTGTAGATGATGTTAAGAAGGAATTAAAATATAACTGGGGATATAATCCACTTCAATATTTCGTTCCATGTGGATGGTATTCTAAAAATCCTGATGATCCATATTCAAGATTAAATGAATTACTTGAAATGATTGATGGAATTCATAAAGAAGGAATAAGAGTCGTTTTTGATGTTGTTTATAATCATGTATTCAAATGTGAAAATTTCGCTTGTTCAGAATTAGTTCCAGGATATTTTTATAGATATGAGGATGATGGTAGATTATCTAACGCTTCAGGCTGTGGTAATGTTTTAGCAACTGAAAGATATATGGTATCTAAATTCGTTGTAGATAATTTAAAATATTGGGCTGATTTATTTAAGGTATCTGGATTTAGATTTGATTTAATGGGATTATTAGATATTAAAACATTAAATACAGCGAGACTTGAATTAATTAAGATTGAAAAGAATATGATTTTATATGGAGAAGGCTGGAATATGTCTAATCCACTTCCTGACCATGATAGACCTCATATGTATAATCATGGTAAATTAATGAGATATGGATTCTTTAATGATAAATTTAGAGATCATATTAGAGGATCTGAATGGAATAATACTCCAGGTTTCGCATTTAAGGATGAAAAGAATATTTATGATTTGAATAATTTAATTATGGGTTCTTGTATAAATTACTATAAATTCTCAGAGCCTACTCAAACTATTAATTATGTTGAATGCCATGATAATTTAACATTCTTTGATTATGCCAAAAATGTAGTTAAATTTAATGATCATGATGCGATGATCGCATCTAAGATTGCTTTATCTATAGTTTTGATTTCTCAGGGTGTTCCTTTTATTCATGCAGGTCAAGAATTCTTTAGAACTAAGAAGGGTGATTCTAACTCTTATAAATCAAATAAGAATATTAATAGAATTGATTATTCAAGAAGAGATTTATATATTGATAATGTTAATATGGTTAAGGAATTAATCAGTATTAGAAAGGTATATAAGGAATTTAGATATTCAAGTAGTGATGATATTGAAAATAAGATTCACATTCTTGATGGTATTATAAATGGACATAGAACAGGTTTAGTTTATGAAGGAGATAAATATGATTTATTCGTATTTGTTAAAAATGATATAGCTCCTTTTGAAATTAAATTATCATCTACTTATATATTTAATGGTGAAAAGAGAGTTGAAGAAAAGGGTAGAAGCTTTACTATAACTACACCTGGTGTTCATATATTTAGAAAGGATAAGGATTATGAAGATAATTGGCAAGGTTAATGGAATAAATACATCTGATGGTATGTTAAATATCCAAGTTAATAACAAGGATGGAATAACATATAATTTAAAGGTTTCAAATTCAGATGGCAATGATATAAAGATTTGTGGACTATATGAATTTGAAGTAGAAGTAAAAGAAGATGTTAGAACAACATATAATATATTATCTTATAAAAATGTTGATGAATTTGATTTTAAGAAGAAGGATACAGCCTTAAGAGAATTCTTCGAAAAATCTCCTATTTCTTTAGATGATTCTGAAAAAGAAATAAATGATTATATCAATAAAATAGATAATAAAATATTAAAGGATATTACTTTAAATTTAATAAAGAAACATCATGATGATTATTTCTTATATCCCGCTGCCGCTAGAATGCATCATGCATATGTTGGTGGCTTAGCACACCATTCAATTGGTATGTTACATTTGGCTGATGGATTTATAAATGCATATCCTTATTTAAATAAAGATTATTTATATGCTGGTATTATTTTACATGATATAGGTAAAACTAAAGAACTAACACAAATAATCGCTCCTGAATATTCTAAAGAAGGCCAATTATTAGGCCATTTAGTAATGGGTGCGATGGAGATTAGTGAGATGGCTACTGAATTAGGATATAAGGATACTGATGAAGCTTTAGTATTAGAACATATGTTAATATCTCATCATGGACAACCTTTATTTGGTAGTGCTAAAAAGCCTATGGTCGCCGAAGCTATAGCTTTATGGCTTATTGACACAACAGATTCTAAATTAAGAGTATTAGGATCTGAGCTTGATAAGATTGAAGATGGCGAATTTACTCAACAAATTGGTGTATTAGATAAATTAAAAGTATATAAGATTAATGATTAATTTATCTTATTGAAAAATGATAAAACAAGAGTATAATACTTTTTGAAAGAGGGAAAGAATATGTTAAAAATTGATATTATTTCAGGTTTCTTAGGTGCTGGTAAAACAACATTTATTAAAAGATTATTAGAAACAGAATTAAAAAATGAAAAGGTAGTATTAATTGAAAATGAATACGGTGAGGTTTCAGTTGATTCTGATTTATTAAGTGATTCAAATATTGAAATTAAGGAATTAAGCCAAGGCTGTATTTGTTGTTCATTAGTTGGAGATTTCTCTAAATCTTTAAATGAGGTTATTGC
>JAEEGL015163338.1_pt1 | contig 16899 bp, 12 predicted proteins | sample 9134231 | NCBI WGS metagenome assembly JAEEGL01 (sample SAMN16246548, study PRJNA631951) | gut metagenome | biome: gut microbiome; feature: rumen; material: fiber-attached | host: Bos | place: Iran: Karaj | collected 2018-10
CCTTGCGCCAGCCCTTGGTGCAGGAGCGGACGGAATAACGGAGGGAGACGGGGAAGTCATCGCCGGCCTGCTCGTGGATCGACTGGACGATCTCTGTTGCGAAGCGGAGACGGTTCTCCAGGGAGCCGCCGTACTGGTCGGTACGGAAGTTCATGTTCGCAATGGCGAACTGGTCAAGGTTGTAGCCTTCGTGAACGGCGTGGATCTCAACACCGTCGATACCGGCTTCACGCAGCTTCTTGGCAGTGGCGCCAAAGTGCCATACCATTTCCTGGATCTCTTCCACGGTGAAAGGACGGGAAGTCAGGTTGTCAGCCCAGCGGTTCGGAGTGGCGGAAGCGGAGGCACAGGCATACTGCACGTCGACAATGGGACTGGCGAGCTTGTTCAGCAGGTCATTTCTGCCGAGAGCAGCCATCCAGGGCGTAACAGCCATGGAACGACCAAAGCCACCTGCCAGCTGAATGAAGAGCTTGCTGCCGGTCTTGTGATACTCGTCCATGTAGGGCTTGAGCACACGATACATCTGCCGGTTGGAATCGAGCCATTTGCGGCCCATGGTGTCACGGATGACCTGCATGCCGGGGAGGACCAGACCGACGCCGTCTTTGGCGCGCTTGAGAAGGAAGTCCGCGCCTTCCAGGTCAAAATGGGAAGGCTCCAGCCAGCCGAACAGGGTCGTACCGCCCATGGAACACTGTACGATACGGTTGGGAATTTCTACCTCTCCGATTTTGAACGGAGTAAATAGAGGCTCATATTTAGGATTCATAAATTAACTCCTTTTCAAAAAGTCTTTCCGTTGAAATTACGGAAGCAGAGCTCTCACAAAGTCGATCGGCCACATGAGCAGGTCACCGCCGAGACGAACCTTGTCGAGAATCGCGAGGTAGGCATCTTCGCCAAGGACTTCAAACAGCTTCTCCTGGACTTCGTCCTTCTGAGCCAGCTTACCAAGCAGGTAAGCAAAGCCGCCAAAGCATGCGAGGAACAAGAGCTTTTTTGCTGCCTTCTTCATAAATGTTACTCCCTCCTGTAAAATATTTATTAACTACTATGAAAACCACAGTATTGCACCCATATATTATATAAAAATTCCATATGAAAGTCAATTCACAATCAAAAATAACTACACGAACTGGTACTATTGCACAAAAAAACGGAACTTTTCACACGATTACAAGTTTTTTAACAAACGGAAGATAAGAGCCTGTCCTGACAGAAAAAGAAGAAGTGTCCGAAACACGCTTTGGCGGCTCGGCGTGAAGTTCGAATCTTCGTCAAGATGACAGAAAAAATAGAGATTCGGCGAAATCGACCGGCATGTCCCGACAGAGATAGCTCCGGAAGAGGAGAGGATCAAACAAAAATAGACAAGAAGATGCAGCTTTGACCGTTTCCATTTTGGCCGGGGGCGAGTATAATGAATCCAGAACATCCCAAGGGGAAAAGATACAGAGGTGGAAGCGATGCACTACGGACACTTTGACAACGCAAACAGGGAATATGTCATCGACCGGATTGATTTGCCGGTTTCTTGGACAAACTATATCGGAACCAGGGATATGATGGGCGTTTTCAATCACACAGCGGGCGGATATCTGATCTGCGGGAGTTCTGAATATCACAGGATCACACGATTTCGGCCTAACGGTGTGCCAATGGACGGACCGGGACACTATCTCTACCTCCGGGATGAAGAGGATGGTGACTTCTGGTCGGTCTCCTGGCAGCCGGTCGGAAAGCCGAAAGAGCATTACTCTTGCCGCCATGGCCTCGGGTATGTGAAGTATCTCAGCGACTACAGCGAGATTGCAGCAGAGCAGAAACTGTTTGTCGCAATGGATGATCCGGTGGAAATCTGGGATCTGCGGCTTCGCAACAACAGCGGACGGGAGAGAAGTCTCTCTGTATTTTCGTATCTGGAGTTCAGCTTCCACCAGGTGGATATGGACAACCGCAATTTCCAGATGAGCCTATATGCAGCCGGAAGCCGGTATGAGGACGGCGTCATTGAGCACGAGCTTCACTACGAAGAAAACAGTTTTCAGTTCTTTACGGGCAATTTTACCCCGGACGGATTTGACTGCCTGAGGGACGCCTTCATTGGCCCCTACCGTACTGAACGCAACCCGCTGGCAGTAGAGACCGGGCAGATGAGCGGAAGTGCAGAACTAGGGGGAAACCACTGCGGTGCTTTGAAAAAGAGTATCCGCCTTGCACCCGGGGAGGAGGCGAGACTCCTCTTCTTTCTCGGAGAAGGCGGCGTAAACGAAGGCCTGCGCATGCGGGAAAAATACAGCATACAGAAAGCGGATGAGGACTTCCGGCGGCTGGCTGAATTCTGGAACCGGAAACTCTCCTGTCTGCAGGTGGAAACGCCGAATGAGGGGATGAATACCGAACTCAACATCTGGAATCTCTACCAAAGCGAGATTAACATCATGTTCTCCCGGTTCACCTCCTTCATCGAAGTAGGAGGGCGTGTCGGCCTGGGTTACCGGGACACCGCACAGGACGCCATGATGGTACCTCACTCCAATCCGGAAAAGTGCCGGAGCCGCCTGGTTGAACTGCTTCGGGCACTGACACAGGAAGGTTACGGTCTGCACCTGTTTGAACCGCGGTGGTTCGACCCGGAAGAAAAACAGCAGAGTTTTCAGTCTCCGACGGTGGTGCCGACCCCGCCAAAAAGCCAGCTGGTCCACGGAATCAAAGACGCATGCGCTGATGATGCGCTGTGGCTGGTAAGCGCGGTGGTACAGTATGTCCGGGAGACCGGAGAGACCCCATTCGTAGACGAATGTGTCACTTATGCCGACGGAGGTGAGGGGACGGTCTATGAACATCTGAAACGGATTCTGGACTTCTCTGCAAGGGAAATCGGAAGAAACGGCATCTGTAAGGGACTCCGCGCCGACTGGAACGACTGCCTCAATCTCGGTGGCGGGGAAAGCTCTATGGTAAGCTTCCTGCATCTCTGGGCGCTGGAGAACTTCTGTTCCCTGGCCGAACACGTCGGAAGAGTGAAGGATTCCGCCCGGTACCGTGCTCTTGCGGAGGATGTCCGGGAACGCTGCAGAAGAGTGCTTTGGAACGGAAAGTGGTTTATCCGGGGAATCACAGCGGATAACCGAAAGATCGGTGCACAGACAGATCTAGAGGGTAAAGTCCACATGGAGTCCAATACCTGGGCGGTGATCTCCGGTGCTGCAACAGAATCGGAGGGCGTTTCAGCTATGGACAGCGTGGATGAATATCTCTTTACCGAATACGGCCTGATGCTGAATGCGCCCTGCTACACAAAGCCGGATGACGGCATAGGCTTTGTCACAAGGGTTTACCCCGGCTTGAAGGAGAACGGTGCCATATTCAGCCATCCGAATCCCTGGGCCTGGGTGGCCGAGGCGAAACTCGGTCGGGGCAGCCGCGCCATGAAGTTTTATAACGCGCTCTGCCCTGCCCTTCAGAACGACAAAATCGAAATCCGCCAGGCGGAGCCTTACAGTTATTGTCAGTTCGTCGTCGGCCGGGATCACAGCGCTTTCGGAAGAGCGAGACACCCGTTTATGACAGGGTCGGCAGGGTGGTCTTATTATGCGGCAACTCAGTACCTGCTGGGGATCCAGCCGGACTTTGACGGCCTGAGGGTTGATCCCTGCATCCCGGCAGACTGGAAAGAATTTACCGTGACACGGAAGTGGCGGAGCAGTACCTATATCATCCATGTGACAAATCCCTGCGGTGTGGAAAAAGGGGTTGCGGAAATCTTTGCGGACGGAAAAGAAGTCGCAGTCCTGCCCATCCTCCCCACCGGAAGCATCTGCCGTGCTGAAGTCGTAATGGGGCCGGAGAGAAAGGAGACAAAAGCATGATTCATTTTGGAACAGGCGGCTGGCGGGCCGTAATTGCAGATGGCTTTACAAAAGCCAATCTGCGCCTGCTGACGGCAGGACTCTGCAGACTGATGGAGAAGGAAGGCCATGCCGGCGCCGAACTCTGTATCGGCTATGACCGGCGTTTTCTGGCAAAAGAGTCCGCCCACTGGATCGCAGAGGTTCTGGCGGGATACGGATTTCGTACGCTGATGGTTAACCGCTCTTCTCCTACGCCTCTGATCATGTTTGTCGTGAAAACACACCGGATGCCATACGGCATGATGGTGACGGCTAGTCACAATCCGGCAATCTACAACGGCGTGAAGATCTTTACCGCCGGAGGCAGAGACGCGGATAAGAGCGTGACGGACCGCATCGAGGCGGAGATCGCGCAGATCCGGGAAGAAGAGATCCGCAGCGTGGACTATGACGAGGCACTTCAACTTGGCCTGGTACGGGAGGACAATCCCTCAAACGACTATATCGACAGCATCCTCGCCCTGATCGATACCGACGCAATCAAGAGGGCAAGGCTGAAAGTCGCCCTCGATCCCATGTACGGTGTGAGCCAAACCAGCCTGCGCACCATTCTGATGACCTGCCGCTGTGATCTGGAGGTGATTCACGATCGTCATGACACGCTCTTCGGCGGGAAACTCCCGGCTCCGAATGCCCGGACGCTGACGACTCTGAGCAATTATGTAATCGATCGCTGCTGCAATCTCGGCATCGCAACCGACGGGGATGCTGACCGCCTGGGTGTGATCGACGAGAATGGGGAATTTATCCACCCAAATACTCTTTTGGTGCTGCTCTATTATTATCTGGTTCGGTATCGCGGATGGAACGGTCCCTGCGTGCGCAACAACTCCACCACCCACCTGCTGGATCGGGTTGCGGAGAGGTTCGGGCAGCATTGCTATGAGGTTCCGGTCGGCTTCAAATGGATCTCCGCCAAAATGACGGAGACGGATGCTATCATCGGCGGAGAGAGCTCTGGAGGTCTCGCTGTACGCGGACATATCTCCGGGAAAGACGGTATCTACGCAGCATCGCTGCTTGTAGAAATGCTGGCCGTCACCGGAAAATCCATCTCTGAGATCTACAGGGAGATCACCGATGAAGTGGGGATGCTGGTCTATCGGGAGACCGATTTCCGAATGACATCTGCTCGGAAGGCCGAGCTTCAAACGCTGCTGTTTGAAGAGAAAGTGACGCCGGCCCTTGAGCATGTAGTTCGGATCAACCGGGAAGACGGAGTCAAGCTCTACTTTGAAGACGGAAGCTGGGTGATTTGCCGTTTTTCCGGAACAGAACCGCTGCTTCGCATGGCTGCCGAGGCGGAGACCGGAGAGCAGGCAGAAGCATATATCCGGGCTTGGAGCGGCCTGCTGAATCTATAAAACACTACCGACGCGGAGAGAGAAATCTCTCCGCGCTTATGGCATTGGAGTGAGTTGACAGAATGAAACAAGAAAAACAGCCCGGTTCTCTGAGAGAAAAACTGGTCGGTATGACGCTGATCTGTTGGGTGCTGCCCATCATGATCATCGTGACGCTCGCTGCGTTACTGCTGAACGCCAACTATGAACGCAACCTGCGCTCACAGCTAGAGACCGATGCGGTCTATGCACTGCAGAGGGTGGAGGAAAAGCTGAACAGCGTGATCGAATCTTCCAAGGCGGTGAGCTATGACGGTGTCGTGCGCGCCGCATACCGGGAGTACCAGCAGGATGGGGATAGTGTTGCTCTGTACCGTAAAGTGAACGAATATCTGAATCAGAACTATTCCCGAGAAGAAGTTTTTCAGGCGGTGTTTATCAGCTTCTGGGAAGATCTCCGCATTTATCCCTATGTAATGAGCAGCGGGATCCAGGGTTACAGCATTCCCCGAAATTACCACCGGAACATCGAGCCGATACTCTTGGAAACCATGCAGGATGCAGATACCGCGATCCGCTTTTTGACCTACGACGGAGAACTCTATGTGGCACGAAATCTGCTGGACAGCCGGTTTGAGCCCTATGCCACCATCGCAATGCTCTGTGACCGGGGCGTGCTGTTCCAGCCGCTGGATGAGGTGCGACGGATCAGCGGAGTGTCTCTGCAGCTGGACGATTTGATTCTGGATGAAGAGGGCCTGCTGCGTGAGCTTCAGCCCGGAGAAGAGAATGGAACACAGGAACTGAGCTTCGATTGCGAGCTGGAGGGACACCGGCTTCACCTCACGGCAGGTATCGAACCCTTTAACATCCTCAACGACATGCCGGAACTGCGCATCGCAGTGACCGCGGTGATCCTGCTGGTTCTTCCACTGATGCTTATGATGATCCTGCTTTTCCGGCGTCAGGTTACACAGCCGGTGGAGACACTTCTGTCGGCGACTGACCGCTTACAGGGTGGTGAGAGAGGGTATCAGATTGAAGAGCGGGCGAGAAGCAAAGAATTTGAGAGGATCTTTCGCCATTTCAACACAATGTCTGCAGAACTGAAGAATCAGTTCGAGCGCTCATGGCTGGAGCAGCAGGCTCTTCAGCAGGCAAAAGTCAAGGCACTGCAGTCCCAGATTAATCCACACTTTTTGAACAACACCCTGGAGATTATCAACTGGGAAGCCAGGCTCGCCGGAGACGAGCGGGTGAGCGCAATGATTGAAGCACTCTCCGTGATGCTGGACGCGGCACTCGGCAGAGACGGACGGGGCGAAATACCACTCCGGGAGGAACTTGGTTACGTTGACGCCTACCTTTATATTATCCGGGAACGTCTCGGGGAAAAGCTGGTAATTATACGTGAGATCGACGAAGAACTGCTGGAGATTCCGGTGCCTCGGCTTATTCTCCAGCCTCTGGTGGAAAACGCTGTGGAGCATGATCTGGCAAAGCAGGGAGGAGGCCAGCTCAGCCTGCGGGTTTACTGCGACAGTCAGCATCTTGTGCTGGAAAGCGAGCACGACGGAAATATGAGCGAGGAAGATCTCTCCTCGATCCGGGATATGCTGGATTCCGTATCGCCTGATACAGAGTCGGGTTCCGGACAGGTAGGTCTGAGAAATGTCAGACAGAGGCTGCAGCTCCTCTATGGAGAGCAGGGGAACATCACGGTTCTGCAGCGGGAACCCGGGAGAATCCTTGCCCGTGTCTGTCTGCCGTTGCGAAACACCACAAAATAAGACAAGAAAAGGCAATGGGAGCTCTTAAGATTCTGTGCCTCCTGCTTTATAATATAAGCAATGACACAGAGGTGTCACCAAAATATGTATAAAGGAGCGCTATACAATGAAAAAGACACTTGCGATGCTGCTGGTACTTGTCATGGTTCTGAGCCTCGGCTCTGTTGTGGCTTTCGCTGACAACTCCGTCACCCTGAACGTGGTCACCTCCTACGGCGGTGACGACGGCAACCGGAAGAACTTTGAGAACGCGGTGAAAGCCTATGAAGAATCTACCGGGAACAAGGTCAACGACGGCTCTGCCACCTCAAACGAAGAGTGGAAAGCCAAAGTCCTGACGGACTTCGAGACCGGCTCCGAGCCGGACGTCCTGTTCTATTTCACCAATGCCGATGCGGAACCTTTCATCTCTGCCGGCAAAGTTGTCTCCATCGATGAGATCCGTGCGGAGTATCCCGATTACGCAAGCAACATGAAGGGAAGCATGATGGCAGTTGCCGCTGACGGCAAGCAGTATTCCGTTCCCTCTTCCGGTTACTGGGAGAATATGTTTGTGAACAAGGCTGTTCTCGCAGACTGCGGCGTTGAGGTGCCCGGCCCGGATTATACCTGGGATCAGTTCCTCGCCGACTGTGAGACCATCAAGGAAGCCGGCTATACCCCCATCGCTTGCTCTCTGGTCGAAGTTCCCCACTACTGGTTTGAGTTCATGGTTATGAACAACGGTACGGTCGAGAACCATCTCGATGTTCCTGCCGCCGCGGATGACGCTGCTGCAGCCAAGTGGGCAGCCGGTCTCAACGATATCAAGGCTCTCTATGAAGCGGGTTACTTCCCTGCCAACACCCTGACCGCCTCTGATGCCGAGACGGTGGAACTCTTTAATGCCGGCGAGGCAGCTTACCTCATCGACGGCAGCTGGAAAGTCGGTTATTTCACCGAGAATGCGGAGAACCTGGAAGACTTCGCCATCGCATATGTCCCTGGCAAGGGTGAGCGCAGCGCCTCTGAGGCCATCGGCGGTATCTCCATGGGCTACTTCATCACCAGAAAGGCCTGGGACGATCCTGCCAAGCGGGAAGCGGCGGTTGAGTTTGTCAGCCAGCTTACTTCTGATGAGACCCTGAGCACTTTTGTTACCACCGAAGTAACGGCTCTGGTTTCCGGCGCAAAGCCGGCAGGCCTGAATCCGCTGCAGCAGTCTGCTGCTGACGCAAATGCGAATATCACTGCCATCGCAGGCGCCGTACAGGACCTCCTCACCGCCGAAGCACGCGGAGACCTGTTTGCCAATGTCCAGAATATCGTCACCGGCAAGATGAGCGCCGAGGACGCCATTGCTTCCGCAATTGCACTGAACTAAAACATTCCTGCAACCCGATCAAGGCTGCTGCGTACGCAGCAGCCTTGAATTCTTGAATGGACGGTGTCAGCATGAATTCCATGATCTATAAGAAGAAAAGTCCTCTGATTCTGTTTCTGGTTCCGGCTTTTCTTTTCTTGATCGTCTATCTCTACTACCCCTTCTTTCAAAATATCATCAATACCTTTTTGAAAATCGGCGGGCTCGGGAGAGCGGCGGAGGGACTGAATGAGCCCTGGTACGAAAACTACCAGAGACTGCTTTCAGACCCATATATGAGAACAGCTTTGAAAAACACGCTGCTCCTGACTCTCTGCACAGTCGTCTTCCAAGTGGGGATTGCCCTGATCCTGGCCCTGCTGGTGGACACGATCCGGGTGGGGGCACAGTTCTTCCGAACAGTGTACTTCTTCCCGATCGTCATTTCAGCGACGGCGCTGGGGCTGATGTTCAATCTGATTTTCCTCTACAAGGGCGGAATGGTAAATCAGGTTCTGCTGAGCCTCGGAAAGCTTCCCACAGAGGTCAAACCGAGCGGCAAGGTCCTGGTGGAATGGCTGGACTGGAAGGACCAGGCGCATTTCCTTTTCACCATGTTTATGCCGGTTATGTGGCAGTATGTCGGTTTCTACTTCGTCATTCTGATCACCGGTCTCAACAACATCTCTCAGGATCTGTACGAGGCGGCGGCTCTGGATGGAGCGGACGGCTGGAAGTGGACAAGATATGTCACACTGCCTATGCTGCGCAATGTCCTCTGTACCTGCCTGGTGCTTGCCATCACCGGAGCGCTTAAGGTCTTTGATCTCCCCTGGGTCATGTTTGGAGCGGGCATGCCGGAAAACCAGGGCTGGCTCACCGGTACCTACATGTACGACCAGACTTTCAACAAGATGAACGTAGACTATGGCTCGACGATTGCTGTTCTCATTGTGGTTCTGGGTGTGGTGCTGTCCAATGTGGCAAATCGGGTTTTCCAACCCTCTGAGGACATCTGAAGGGAGAACGGATATGAACACTGGAAGAAAAACACTGCCTCAGACCGTGACTTATCTGGTCCTCGGTCTTTGGGCGCTGACGACGATCTATCCCTTCATCTGGGTGATCCTGAACTCCTTCCGTAAGAAAGGGCTGATCATCTCCGATTCCTTCTCTCTGCCTTTGGGGGATGCATTTACCTGGGACAATTACATCACCGCATGGGAGCGTTCGGACTTCAAAAATGCCTATCTGAACAGCTTCATCATCTCCGGTACCGTGACGGTGGCGGTGGTCATTCTCGCGGGACTCGCCGCCTACGGCCTGGTACGTTACCGTTTCCCAGGCAGAGGCTTTCTCTACAGCCTCATCATGGCCGGTATGATGTTCCCGGTGTTCTCCACAATCATCCCGGTCTTCCGAATGGAGGCAGTCATGGGCATTGCCGGCACGGGAAACCGCTGGCTGAGTCTGCTGGCTGTGATTCTGCCGCAGATCGCAGGCAACCTCTGTTTTGCGATCATCATTCTCATGGGCTTTATTCAATCGGTTCCCATTGAACTGGAGGAGAGTGCTTATCTGGATGGATGCAATGTGTTTGGAATCTATTTCCACATCATTATCCCGGCGGCCAAATCGTCTTTCGCAACGGTGGCAATCTTCGCCTTCCTCTGGAGCTACAACGACCTGTTTACCCAGTCCTTTTTCCTGCGGTATCCACAGGAGCGAGCCATCACAGGCCTTCTCAACGAGATCAGCTCACAGGCCGGCGTCAACTACGGCCTGATGGCGGCATCCGTGGTACTGGTGGTAATCCCTGTGCTTATCGTCTATGTCTGCCTGCAGAAGCACATTATCAAGGGCTTGACGGCAGGGGCGGTTAAAGGCTAAAATCAGGACAGAAAGCCGAAGAGGGGATCGACGATGTACCGAGTTGTGCTGATAGACGATGAGAGACTGATTCTGGAAGGCCTGACAAAAGTGGTCCGCTGGCAAGACTGGGACTGCGAAGTGGTCGGGAGCGCCGGGGATGCCCGGAGCGGAGCGGAGCTTATTCGGAGCCTGCAGCCGCAGATCCTGTTCACAGACATCCGTATGCCCGGGCAGGACGGCCTGACTATGCTCGCCGGATTGCGTTCGGAGTTTCCGGATCTGCAGGTGACGGTGCTGACCGGATACCGGGACTTCAGCTATGCGCAGGAGGCCATTCGACTGGGCGTAACCCGATTCCTGCTTAAACCCTCGAAGATGGAGGAGATCCATGAAGCACTCACCGCCATGACAGAGAGGCTCGCCAGGGAAGCACGAAATGATGCCTCTCCCGACGACGGAGAGGCCGAGTCGGAGAGCAGCCGGGCGGGGAGCTTTCTCGTCAACCAGGCCATGAACTACATGAAGCAGCACTTCACGGAGAAACTGACACTGCAGGAGGTGGCGGATGCCTGCTACGTCTCCCAGTGGCACCTCTCCAAACTTCTTAACCGTTATACGGAAAAAAGCTTTTATGATATCCTCAACGGACTTCGTATTGAAGAGGCGAAAAAGCTTCTGGCCGATCCGAGCCTGAAGGTCGGGGAAATCGGGGAGAGAGTTGGCTATGTGGATATGGCCCACTTCTCCCGGGTCTTCAAAAAGCTTACGGACATGAGCGCCAACGAATATCGAAACAGCCTGTGAAAGACACAGTCAGAATATAAGGACGCAGCCGACGGAATGCCGCGGCAGCGTCCTTAAAACTGTTGACAATCGAAAAAAAAGAAATAAAATAGAGAAACGGAAAAGATGATACGGAAAAGGAGTCTGCGATGCAAACCCGGGAGTTGTATCGCTTTTTTCTTTCGGAAGGAACAGGAAAATGAGTCACACATTTATTGAGATCACGGATTTTCACGCGCCTGAACTGGATATTTACGCTCGCCTGACGGAGACACAGCTGCGCAGCCATCACGGGATCGAAAATTCTCTCTTTATCGCTGAGAGTCCCCACGTCATCGAACGGGCACTGGAGGGAGGCTGTGAGCCGGAATCACTTCTGATGCTGCCCAAGATGCTGGACGGCAGGGAGAAGGGACAGGAGATTCTTGCCCGCTGCCCGGATGTGCCGGTGTATGTGGCGGAGGAGGATTGTCTCAAGCAGCTGACGGGATTTCCCCTGACCAGGGGTGTGCTCTGCGCAATGAAGCGGCCGCCCCTGCCCTCAGCGAAAGATCTATTGCAGAAAAGCAGCCGTGTGGTGGTGCTGGAGGACGTGATGAACCCGACAAATCTCGGAGCAATCTTCCGCTCAGCGGCCGCCATGGGAATGGATGCGATCCTCCTGACGCCTGCGTCGACTGATCCTCTCTACCGGCGCTGCATCCGTGTCAGCATGGGGACGGTATTCCAGATTCCCTGGGCCTGGATCGGCGAGGAGCTGACTGACTGGCCGGAGAAGGGAATGAACCTGATACGAAGCCATGGCTTCAAAACTGCGGCAATGGCCTTAAGGGATGAATCCGTCAGTATCAACGATCCTGATCTGATGGCAGAGGAGAAGCTGGCCGTCATCCTCGGAACAGAGGGTGACGGGCTTGCCGATCAGACCATCGCTGACTGTGACTACACGGTGAAAATCCCCATGGCCCACGGTGTGGACTCGCTGAATGTTGCTGCAGCCGGTGCAGTGGCCTTCTGGCAGCTGGGAAAACGATAAGAAGAGAAGAAAGCAAGAAGCAAAAGCACCCGCTTTAGCGGGTGCTTTTGCTTCCTGCAACAGATTGGAAGCGGAAAATTATTTTACAGCAGCCGACTGTCTGCGCTTCTTTGCACGCTGGATGTTGTCGCGGATCACAGGACCAACCGTCTGAATCAGGATAACGATGATCAGCACCAGTCCTTGGAAGGTATCCTGGATATCCACACTAAGCCCGGGGATGGAGACGATGATGAAGTTGATGGTGGTGTAGGACAGAGCACCAAAGACGACACCGAGCAGCTTTCCTTTTCCACCGGCCATGTTGATTCCGGCCAGCACCACCGAAGCGATGGCGTACATCTCGTAACTGACACCAGAGGAGGCGGGAGTGACGTTGCTGATCTTGCAGGCCTGTAGAATACTGGCGACACCAACGCAGAGACCGGTCAGAATAAAGACGGAGATCTTTACCCAGGTGACATTGATACCGGCGAGGCGGGCGCTTTTCTCGTTGGAGCCCACGGCGTAAACACTCTTGCCGTATTTGGTGTTTCTGGAGATGACAATAAAGAGAATCGCCATGAACAGGAACACAAAGAAGATATATGGCAGCGAGAAACCGCCGATAGTCAGCTTGCCGGCACCGAAGGTCTTGCGCAGGGCCATATAATTGCTGTTGGTGCTCAGCATGGCAAACTGGCTGGAGGAAGAGCCGCTGATGGCAGGATCAACCTTGCGCACCACGGAGAGTGTCAGAGAACGATAGATGAGCATGGTGCCGAGTGTAACCACAAAGGGCGGCATCTTGCCAAGACCGACCAGCAAACCGTTTATCGCACCGCAGAGTGCACCTACTGCAAGCGCTGTGAGAATCATCAGCGGAATGGAGTTGGTCACGTTAAAGACCACGATGGTTGCACCGGTGCACAACACCAGAGAAGAACCGACCGAAAGGTCAATCTGCCCGGTGATGATGACAAAGGCCATGCCCAAAGCGATGGTACCGACGATGACCGTGTTTTGGCTCGAGAGAATTGCTGCAATATGGCCGAAATTGAAGGAATTGCCATTCGCCTGAATGGTAAATGCGTAGCCGATCATGATGATGACCAGCACAAAAATAAAGCTGTACTGAGACCAGATACGACCCAGCGCTGTGCCGGATCCTGTTTTCTCCTTCTTCATGGTGCTTCCTCCTGTGTCGTCTCAATGGCGTTGGTGGAATAGAGCATGACGTCGTGCTCATTGACCTCTGCGTGCTCAAAGATGCGTACAATGCTTCCCTCGTAGAACACCACGCAGCGGTCAGCTACTTTTTGAATTTCCGGAATTTCAAGGGTGTTGATGATGACCGTCTTGCCCTCCTGAGCAAAACCAAGGATAAGTTTATAGATTTCTTCCTTCGCACCCACGTCCACGCCCTGTGTCGGGTTGTCGAAGAGAAGAACATCGGCTCCGATGTTCAGCCAGCGTGCGAGGAACACCTTTTGCTGGTTGCCGCCGGAAAGAGCCAGAATGCTGTCAGCACTGCTGACGGCCTTGATATGAAGAGATTCCTTTTGCGCTTCATAGCGTTTGATCTCCTCACCCATATTGATCATCGGTTTTTTTCTTCTGGAGATTTCGTGCTCAGCCAGGTAGAAATTCTCCATAATGGTCATGTCGGGTACGACAGAGTTTTCCTTCCGGTTGGCGGGCAGCATGGCGACACCGCGTTTCATGAACTGAACAATGCTGCCGTTCAGGCTCTTTCCGTTGACAAGCATGTGGCCGCCTTCGGAGGGGAGTGCACCGAACATGGTCTGCATCAGTTCACTGGCGCCGCAGCCCGCAAGACCCGTGAACGCGACGATCTCGCCGCGGCGAACGGTGAGGTCAATGTCATGGAAACCCTGACCGCTGTAGTGCTGCAGCTGCAAAATCGGCTCCCCAAGTTCACGGGGAAGATAGACATCCTCGTTGACATACTGGTTGCCAACCATGAGAGAGGTGACGTTATGGGCATTTGTATCTTTTATATATCCGGAGGCAATGTATTCTCCATTTCTCAGCACGGTATAGCGGTCTGCGATGGCAAAGATTTCGGGCATCTTGTGCGAGATGAAGATAAACGATTTCCCCTGAGCTTTCAATTTGCGGAGGATCCCGAAGAGATGTTCGATCTCATTGTTGGACAATGCCGTTGTCGGCTCGTCGAGGATCAGGAGCTTCGCGTCCACATAGAGTGCGCGACAGATTTCCAGAAGTTGCTTTTCACTGGTTTTCAGGTCTGAGACCATAGTGGTGGGATCCATTTCCACACCCAGATCCTCAAAGAGCTGTCTTGCGCGGGCAATCTGCTCCTTTTGCCGAAGCAGACCAAGAGGACCTTTCAGTTCGCGACACAGAAAAATATTGTCAGCGACTGTCAGGTCGTTGATGACATTCAACTCCTGGTGGACAAAAGCAATCCCGGCTGCCTCCATCTGCTGGATGGTGGGTGCGGGATAGTCCTTTCCGAGAAAGCGGATGGAACCGGAATCAGCTGGAATGACACCCGTCAGAATATTCATCAGGGTTGACTTTCCGGCACCGTTTTCCCCGAGAAGAGCGTGGATCTCGCCTTCGTCGACCGAAAAGTGAATGTCCGTCAAAGCCTTTGATCCACCAAAGGCTTTGGACACATGGTTCATTTCAAGGATCGTCATAATGTGATCTCCTTGTTAAATTCGCAAACGAAAAGATTTGCCGGCATCACCTTCTGCCTTGGCAGAAAGTGATGCCGTGTCCGGCAGATAATACCAAGAGCAGGGATGGATGCCGAAAAGCAAGAATTGATATATAGCGGATGCAGGTCACCCTGCATCCGCTGGGATTTTTATTATCCGAAAAGATTAGTGGCCCTGGAAGCCTTCAAAGTCGTTGACGTTGTTTGCGTCGACGATCCAGGTGGGCTGATACTCGCCGGAGCCGACTTCATAGTCCCAATCGCCGGAGAGATAGGTCAGGCCCTTCTCGATGATGTCCTGCATCATCTTCGGGCTGAAGTACATAGACATCATGTCGTCGAAGTACTCCTTGGCCAGTTCGGACTGATCGTCCGTGCCCGCCATGACGTTGTAGAGCTCCTGCATGCCGCCGATGGCAGAGATGTAGGCATCCATATCCTTCAGATCAGCCAGAGTCTCGGCGGAGGCGCCGGCTTCGAGATAGTTGAGAACACCAAAGGTCATCTCATCGTCCATGGAGTAGATGAAGAGTTTGCCGGTGTTTGCTTTGGCAGCGGCGACGATCTCATCGAACTTCTGCTCGATGTAGCTGTATGCACCGTCAGCGGACCAGTTACAGACCACCGTATAGCCATTGAAGATCGCATCGAGCTGATCCTGGGTCCAGACGGTGGTGGTTTCATACTCGCCGGTCTGGGCATCGGAGTATTTGATTTCGCCGCGGAGGAACTGCTCAAAGCCTTCCTGACGACGTGAGCAGACGGTACCGTTGTCACCGTAGAGAACGACAACCGTGTCACCCGGCTCCATGCCGTTCTTCTGCAGCCAGTAGGCGATACCTGCGCCGCACTGCCAGTTATCACCAGAGGCATTCAGAGCTGCATAAGCTTCTGTGGCTTCGATGATACGGTCGAAGGAGATGAAGGGAATCTCTTCAAAGTACAGGGCTTCCTGACCGGCCTGAGCGGAATCGTCCAGAGCCATCATGACAACTAGAGCGGCGTCGCCGTTGGCAATGATGGTGTTGCACTGGTCGACCTGCTCCTCACCGGAAGAGGCGGGCATGTAGACCGCCTTGTAGGTGCCCTCGGCGGTGATCTCATCGCACTTTGCCTGGGCATAAGCACCGGCCTGTGCCGTCCAGCCGTGGTCGGGGGTGGGGCCCAGAACATAGATGGTCTGTCCGTCTGCGAAAGCGGCTGTGCCGCCGATGCAGGCCAGAGAGAACACCATGCAAAGGGTCAGAACGAGTGCCAGAATTTTCTTCATTGTGTTTCCTCCCATATAAGAAAGATTTTTATAATGACTGCTGACGCAGTTATTACCCGAATCCCATGACCGTATGATACCAATATGCCCGTTTTCTGTCAAATATCTTGTGATCATGCTATCGATTTTTAGGTGATTCGACAAAAAAGGAGAGCTCATTTTGTGGATAATGACAGTTTGAGAACCTTGCTCAAAAGAGGAAATTTAGAAATTTTTGGACCTGGTTTCAGCTTTGTAAAATAAATAGAAAGGCGGTGTGACTCACCGGTTCGGGGAACTCACAGACCGCCCCTTATGCTGCTATGCCTGCTCTATAACGGAAGGGGAAGAAACGGGCATTTTAAACGGGATAAAAAACGGGAATGACAGAAGATGGTGGAAAATACTGTGCAATTCTTTACCCTATTGCATCGATAGGATAAAGAATTCATACAATAAAGACATAATTTGTATTATTACATTATTTTTGCACTGAATTAAAAGCAAAGATATAATTTCTTCGTCAAGATGCAATTAATAGTAGTGTTTTTCTGTCTATTTTGCTGATTGACGCTTGCAATACTGGAGTGATAAAATAATACTGAAAATAATATCGGCATTGGTGGAGGCGTCAGTATGAAAAGAATGATGGTCCTGATCGGAAACTACGGCAGTGGGAAATCAGAACTGGCGCTGAACTTTGCTTTCGCAGCGGCAGAGCGGGGAGAACGTACCGAGCTTCTTGATCTTGATATGGTCAACACTTACTTTCGTCTCACGGAACGCGGCAAACAGGTGGAGATGAAAGAAATCCGTCTTGTTTCGCCCAACTTTGCTAACTCCGGTATCGAGACTCTGTCTCTCCCAGCGGAGGTCCA
>JAEEGL010142103.1_pt1 | contig 16898 bp, 13 predicted proteins | sample 9134231 | NCBI WGS metagenome assembly JAEEGL01 (sample SAMN16246548, study PRJNA631951) | gut metagenome | biome: gut microbiome; feature: rumen; material: fiber-attached | host: Bos | place: Iran: Karaj | collected 2018-10
GATGAGACGGCGGGCCATCTCTTTGCAGTCGGGGGTCATGCGGTCGGGGTCTCCGACAAGAAAGGCCGTTGCTTCGATTCCGGACTCGCGCAGAATTCGGGCGGCGGCAAAGCCATCGCCGCCATTGTTTCCCGCGCCGCACAAAACAGCAACGCGGGCCGGGTGCTCAAGCTGCTCGGAGCGCAAAAGCGAGCTGGCCTTGTCGGCAACCGCTTGGGCGGCGCGTTCCATCAAAACGAGAGAGGGGATACCGCGATGCTCAATGGCTTCCGCATCGATCTGCCGCATTTGGCTTGCAGTTGCAGTGCGCATGAGGTCTCCTTTCATCTTGCAGTTTGGAATAGGAAAAAAGAGACGTTCGAATCAATCGGGATCTTCAAAGAAGAGAGGCGCGTTCCCCAGCTCATCAACCCCTTCCTCCGGCTCGTCAGGCAGGACTTCCGGATCGTCAGGAGGTTTTGCCGTATCTTCGAAACGATCTGTCTCCTTACCTTCGATCAGATTCAGCAAGGGATTGGCTTCAGCTGCGTCGCGCAGCGTGGCGAGCAGCGCATTGCCGTAGGCGCCGAGCGCCGAGAGCGCTTCCACATGCTGAAGGCAGATGCTGCAGGGAGGGAACTCCGTGAGACAATCATACAGCGCATCCAGGTTTCTTCCGTAGTAGAGCGGGAGGCAGAGCTCACGGGCGAGAATGTCGTGCATCGTATCGCGGTCGGTCAAAGCGGCACAGTCGATTTGGTAGAGGTTCATTTCCATACAACAACTCCATTCTCCACAGCAACCTCGGTGAAGGAGGCATAGTGATCATCCGTATAGTAATAGTGTCCGTCGTTTGAGAAGACGAGGCGTTTGGAACCGCGGTTTTTGGCCCCTTCTGTATCGATATCGCACTCCGTATAGCGACGCCCCTTCACGGCGGGGAGGCTGTCCTCCCTGTTTCCGAAGAAATCTCCTCCGATCGCAGCCCCCTTCTGACAGCGCTCTACCGAGCCGCCCTGCCATCCGAGGTTTTGGGCTTCTTTTTTGGTGATATAGTTCGGCGGTAGGTGCCCGTAGGCCTCGAGATAGAGCACCACATTTTCCAGGTCATAGAAAAAACCGGCTTCATCGGGCGGGGCGGGGGATTCGGGGACAGAGTCCTCCTCACCCTCCTGACCGTCCGCGTTGGAAGAAGGGGTGTCATCGGGGGAAAGGGCGGAATCGCCGGACTCGGAAGGGCCCTCCTCCTGGGGAGACTGAGTGGAGGCGTTTCCGGGAGAAGGGGCGGGATCGGGCAATTTTCGGGCAAAACAGCCGGGCAGCGAAACGATCAGCAAAACGGCTGTGAGAAAGGCGATCAAACGCTTCATACAGCAGACTCCTTTTAAAGGAAAGGGTGGATTTCAAAAAGGGCAATGCTCTGATTTGTATTATAGAAGGGGAGAAAAAAACTGTCAATAAAGGGAAGGGTTTTGCCTCAAGAAGCAAAAAAAAACGATCGGCAGACCGTGGATTCCACGGCTGCCGATCAGGATTGCAAGCGGAAAAATGGGCAGAGAGCGCTTATTTGGCGCTTCCTTCGGCATATTCTTCGAGGGCGCGCTCCAGCCAGATCGAAGCGAGATCCATGGCGACATAGAGGCCCTCTTTTTCGCTTTTTTTCAAAACTCTCTGGGGAAGAGGAATGGATTCGTCGGTCAGCATCAGCATGAGCGAGATGGTTCCCGACATATCGAAGTCGCCCTCTTTGGTGGAGTTCAAAATCTGAAGCATCACCACGCAGGGGTCGGACAGGTCGCCGTAATAAATCATGTTCCCGCTGCGCACAAAGGGCTTTCCCTTATACTGGAGGAACGTGGGGGTTTGATTTGACATGCTGGTTCTCCTCTATCATCGTGATTCGGCCGAAAATTGAACGGATCGGTCTCAGCCTCGGACCCTGTTCAGTCGTTCAGATACGATTTCACCAGGATCTGCAGCAACTCATCCCGATCGATCTTACGGATCAGGGTGCGCGCATTGTTGTGGTTGGTGATATAGGTCGGGTCTTCGCTCAGAATATAGCCGACGATCTGATTGATGGGGTTGTAGCCTTTTTCGGTCAAAGAATCGTAAACCTCCGTCAGGGTTCGTTTGATCATGGCTTCCCGCTCTTTATCGACGCAGAAGGTGATGGTATTGTTGTCAGCGCTCATAGTTGCTTCACCTCACACAGCGAATTCAGACGACGATCGTCCACACCTCTCATTATATATGACAGAGACCGAAATATCAAGAAGCAACCAAAAGAAAAGCAGGAGAAGGCCGCGTAGGGACGGAAAAACAAAGCGCTCAGGAAGAGGGTTCAGTTCCACGGTTCTCCGTTCAGCCGCTTTCTCGTGAGCTCGCAGTATTCGGCAGAATTGTCGATCAGGATGAAATCACGCTGATACTTGATGGCAGAAACGGCGGTGGTTCCAGAACCGGAAAAGGGATCGAGGATGATTTTGGAATCGGTGGAGGAGATGATGCGGTCGGTCAACTCGGTCGGGAAGGGCGCTGGATGGGGGTTATTCATTTCCTGCTTGATCTCCCACACGTCGCCATAGACGTTTGCCCCCTTGGCCAGCTTGAATTTCGGTTTGGCGATCAGGTAGACGACCTCATAGGTGGGCAGAAAATAACCCGCATTGAAATTGATGCCGCCTTTGCGCCTCCAGATGAGGATCTGTCGCACCGGAAAGCCCTTCACGATCTCATGACGGTCCTGCAGCAGGCCCTTCTGCACACGCCACTTGTGATTGTAGAAAATGGCGCCGTCTTCCTTGAGGAGCCGCAACATCTGCCGCAGGCATTTTCTCTGCCACTTGCAGTATTCATCGTAGGGCATGGCGTCGTTGTGATCCTTATACCCCTGCAGCAGCGAGGCGTTTTGCCACTTGCCGCCGCGCCCGTCCTTCAGGCCGTTGCCGGAAGAGTTTTTGAGATTGTAGGGGGGTGAGGTGATGATCAGGTCGACCGATTCGGAGGGCAGTCGCCGCATCACATCGATCGCATCACCCAAAATGATGCGGTTGAGATAGTTTTCCGCTTTGTCTTTTTTCAGCATCTCAGTGCTGTTGACGATTTCATACATCCCGGTTACCTCCACAGAGTGCTTCGGTGTAGCAGCGCAGCGGTTCGACTTCAAGGGTGCATCGGTTCCATCGCACAACTTTATCATATATCATATCACGCCGAATGTTCAAGAGGTTTCCGGCAAAGCCAGAGAAAAAGGGTTTTTGCTATGCCGTTCGCACTGCGTTATGAGCGGCAGGCAGGGAAAACAAAAGCGGGGACAACCGGCTGACCGCATATCTGCAGCGCTTTGGCAAAAGCGGAGAAAGCCGCACCGGACAGCATACGGCACAAGGTCTGGCATAGGGCAGGAGTAAAGAAGAGGCAGGTCAGACGACCTGCCTCTTCTTTATAGAATTGGGAAATATTTGCTTCGTGCGTTTTGTGCCCTGCGGTCCGTCCTGATGCGGCCAAGGGGAACTCACTTCAAAAGAGCGTTTAAGAGCGGAGCACGCAGCCCAGCTTTTCCTTCAGGGCGTCGAGCGCGGTCTTCATGAGATCGGCCACGCGGGAGTCGTTGAGGGTCGCGTTGGGATCGCGCAGCACAAGCGCGTAGGCCACGCTCTTTTTTCCCGCCTCCAGGTTGGGGCCGCGGTAAACATCGAACAGGGTGATCGACTCCAGAAGCTCACCGAAGACTTCGCGGAAGATCGCTTCGATTCCGCCGACCTCGAGCTCGTCGTCGCAGACCAGGGCGACGTCGCGCGTCAGAGCGGGGAAGCGGGGAAGCGGCTTGTAGACCGGATCAGCCAGACGGGCAGCGAAGAGATCGGCCACATCGAGGGTTGCAAGGTAAACCCGCTCGTTGATCCCGTAGTTGGCGGCCACGGTGGGGTGGGCCTCTCCGATCACGCCGACCACTTTTCCGCCGATCGAGATGGAGGCGCAGCGGCCGGGATGGAAGGTGGGGTTGTCACGGCAGGCGGTGAAGACGGCGGGGGCGAGATTCAAAGCCTGCACAAGGGACTCCACCACTCCCTTGAGCGCATAGAAATCGCCGGCCTGGTAGGTTCCCAGCGTGAGGATTACACGCTCGTCCGGGAGCTCTTCCACATCGTCGTTCGGGATGAAGATTTTACCGAGCTCATAGATCCGGGCAGAGGGGTTGCGGAAATTGTAGTTCTTGGAGAGGGTTTCCAGCATGGAGGGAAGAGTGGTGGTGCGCATGATGCTGGTATCTTCTCCAAGCGGGTTCGAGATAACGACCGAGCGACGCAGAGGAGAGGTTTCGCTCAGACGGATCTTGTCGTACCAGCGGGGAGAGATAAAGGTGTAGGTGATGGCCTCGAAGAAGCCGAAACCCAGCAGCGTCGAGACGAGCTGGCGTTCGAACTTCTGCTCGGGGGAATACTTGCCCTGAGGAGTACCGCCCTTGTGAAGCTGGGCGGGAACCTTGTCAAGACCGTAGATACGGATGACCTCTTCCGCCAGGTCGGCAATGCCCTCCACATCGGCGCGGAAGGCGGGGACATAGACGTCGTCGCCGCGCACGTCAAACTGCAGGCTCTTCAGGATCTCCACCATTTTCTCTTTGGGGATCTCGGTCCCGCAGAGCTGGTTGATCCGGTCGGCGTCGAGCGTGATCACGCGCTGCTTGTAGCCGGTGTTGTCAATATCGATCACACCGTCCAGCGTTTCGGCGCATCCGAGCAGCTCACAGAGCTCGCAGCAGCGATTGACGGCGTCAAGGGTCATCTGGGCGTCGATCCCTTTCTCATAATGGGCAAGGGCATCGGTGCGCAGACCCAGCTTGCGTCCGCTGCGGCGGAGGCCGGGGCCATAGAAGTTGGCGGATTCAAACACCACGGTGGTGGTGTCGTCCTTGATGCCCGACTGAAGGCCGCCCATGATTCCGGCGAGGCCCACGGGTTCGTGCGCATTGCAGATCATGAGAATCTCGGGGGAGAGGGTGCGCTCCTGATGGTCGAGGGTGACAAAGGTCTTGTCCTCTCCCGCCTGACGCACAACGATCTCGGCGCCGCCGCCTTTTCCGATCAGCTCCCGGATGTCGAAGGCGTGCATGGGCTGACCGTATTCCATCATGATGTAGTTTGTGATATCGACGATATTGTTGATCGGGCGCATGCCGCCGGCGCGGATACGCTCGCGCAGCCACTTGGGAGAGGGGCCGATCTTCACGTTTTTCACGGCCCTGGCGGTATAGCGCGGGCAGAGGTCAGGCGCGTCGACCCGGACCTTGAGGATCTCTTCGATGTTGCCGGCTCCGCCCTTCACAATCGGCTCATGGCCTTTGTAGGACTTGCCGAAGGCTGCCGCGACCTCGCGGGCCATGCCGATGACAGAGTGCCCGTCGGGCCGGTTGGCGGTGATCTCCATGTCGAACACCGTGTCGTCGAGTCCCAGCACGGGGCGGATATCCTGCCCGACCTCGCAGGGCTCCTCGATGAAGAAAATGCCGTTTTCAATGCCGTAAGGGAAATCGTTTTCGGTCAGACCGAGTTCGGGCAGGGAGCACAGCATGCCAGAGCTCTTCACACCGTCGAAATCGGCGTCGCCGATGGGGGGCTGGCCCTTCACATGGCCGCCCGGCAGGCAGACGGGGCAGTATCCGCCCTCCACGAGGTTGGTGGCCGCCGTGACCTGCTGCAAAACTACGCCGTTTCCGACGTCGACCTGACAGACAAAATACTTGGAAATCGTCGGATGGCGCTCGATCTTGAGGATCTTGCCGACCACAACGCCGTCAATCGCATCCCCTTCGCGTTCATAGCCGCCGACGCAGAAGCCGGTCATGGCCATTGTATTTGCAAATTCACGCGGCGTTACATCCACGTCCACGAATTCGGAAAGCCATTTTTTCGAAAGTAACATATCCGTGTGCCCTCCCTTTAATTAAACTGTGTCAGGAAACGCAGGTCGTTTTCATAGAACAGGCGCAGGTCGTCGATCTGATACTTTCTCATGACAACGCGCTCCAGCCCCATGCCCAGAGCCCAGCCGCTGTAGACTTCAGGGTCGATGCCGCAGTTTTCCAGCACCTTGGGATGAACCATGCCGCAGCCCAGGATCTCGATCCAGCCCTCGCCCTTACAGAGCGGGCAGCCTTCGCCGTGGCAGTGGAAGCACATGATGTCCATCTCGGCGGAGGGCTCGGTAAAGGGGAAGTGGCTGGGACGGAAGCGGACAACGGCGTCGTCGCCGTAGAGCCGCTTGGCAAACACCTCGAGCGTGGCCTTGAGATCGCCCAGGGTGACGCCCTTGTCGACCACGAGACCCTCGATCTGATGGAACACGGGGGAGTGGGTGGCGTCGACCTCGTCGGAACGATAGACGCGCCCCGGCACGATCACGCGGATGGGGAGCTTGCCCTTGAGCATGGTGCGCACCTGCATGGGAGAGGTCTGGGTGCGGAGCAGGATATTGTCGGTCACATAGAAGGTATCCTGGGTGTCGCGGGCGGGATGGTCTCTCGGGATGTTGAGCATCTCAAAGTTGTAGAGATCGTATTCCACCTCGGGACCGTCCACGATCTCGTAGCCCATGCCGACAAAGATCTCCTTGATCTCGTCGAGAACCAGGTGCAGAGGATGCTGGTTGCCCATGGGCAGCTTTTTGCCGGGCGCCGTCACATCGATCCGCTCGCTCTTCAGCTTGAGTTCCAGAGCGGCGGCCGCAACGGCCGCTTTCTTGGATTCAAGCTGCTGCTCGAGTTCGCTGCGCAGCTCGTTGGCCATCTGTCCCAGCTCACGCCGCTCCTCGGCCGTGAGCTTTCCCATCTGTTTCATAACGCCGGAAAGCTCGCTTTTTTTGCCCAGCAGATCCACTCTCGCCTGTTCCAGCGCAGAGAGGTCCACCGCATTGTTGATGATCTCCAACGCGCGGTTTCTGAGCTCCTGTAACTTGCCCTTCATAACTGATCACCTCAAAAAGAAAAGTGTTTTGGAATGTGAAACGTCACGGGCGGGTACCCCGGGTTGAGAAGAACAGACAATAAAAAAAGCCTGCTCCCCTCAAAAGGGGCGAAGCAAGGCTCGCGGTACCACCCTAATTTTGCACAGGGATACCCCTCGTACAAATCTCATTGCGCCTTAACGCGGCAGACGTTCCCGCCTACTTGTCCGGCTTCGCAGGGGAAGCGGGAGGTTAAGCGGAACGGCTCGGGAGGGAACTTCGTCCGGCAGACGCGCAGAGCGTGCTCTCAGCCGATGACACGCATTCTCTGGTGCACAGCAAACCGGATTACTTTCTCCGTCATTGCCTTTGGGCATGATTCTCAAACTTTTTCTAAAACTATAGGTGTATTTTAACGGCATTGCATAGAATTGTCAAGAGCGAACTTCCGGCGCATTGTAAAAAAAGGCAGGCTATGCTATGATGAACCACGATAGTATCGATGTGCCCGAAAGGATTTGCGGATGTATGGCACAAAAAAGGGAACCGAAGCCGTGCTTTCGAAGGGCATAATCCGAAGATCAAGAATGAGGGGGAACCGAAATGGAGCGGGAAATCAAGCGCCGAAGCTGGATGGAAATCGAGCTTGACGCGATTTTGAACAATTACGAAATCGCAAGAAAGCATTTGAAAAAAGAGACCAAAGCAATCGCCGTGGTGAAGGCGGATGCATACGGCTGCGGAGCGCCCCAGGTCGCCCGTCTGCTCGAGGAGCAGGAGGGGGTCTGTGCCTTTGGCGTGGCCAGCTTCGACGAGGGAGTTCGCCTGCGCCGCGCAGGGATCCGAAAGCCGATCCTTATTTTGGGCTACACGCCGCCGGAGCTTGCGGCGGAGCTCGCCGAGCAGCAACTGACCGCCACGCTGACCGATTCGGAATACGCAAGAGCGCTCTCCGACTGTGCCGTCAGGGCAGGGGTCACGGTCGGCTGCCATGTCAAGCTGGATACAGGGATGAGCCGCCTCGGCATTCTGGGTCACCCGGTCGAGCGGGCAGTTGCGGAGATCGCGGCGCTCTTTCAGCTGCAGGGGCTTGCGATCGGGGGCATCTTCACCCACTTTGCGGCCTCCAACTGGGAGGACGGAAGCTTCAATGATTACCAGTTCCAAAACTTCGTGCAGGTGACGGAGGAGCTGCGCAGGCAGGGGCTTGCACTGCCGGTTGCGCACTGCTGTAATTCCGGCGCTGTGGTCTTCCATCCCGAATGCGACCTGGGCTATGTGCGCTTTGGTTTTTTGCTCTACGGGGTCCAGCCGGATCCTGCCCGGCCGGTCGAGGGCCTGCGGGAGCCTATTCAGCTTAAAACCCTTGTGGCCCAAGTGAAGGAACTCGCGCCCGGCGCCCGGATCGGGTACGACTGCACCTTTGAGGTGAAGCAGCCGATGCGGATCGCCGTGGTTCCGATCGGATATGCCGACGGATTGCCCTATGGGCTTTCCAACTGCGGTGAGATGCTGGTCAGAGGGCAGCGCGCCCCCATTGTGGGCAAGGTCTGCATGGATCAGACCATGCTCGACGTGACCCATATTCCGGAGGTGCAGCGGGGAGATATCGTCACGGTGTTCGGCCGCGACGGCAGAGAGGAGATCTCCGTGATGGAGCTTGCGCAAAAGGCCGGCGTGTTCGCCCCCGGCTTTTTCTGCAATCTCAACGCCCGGGTTCCCCGAATCTTTCTGAAAAATGGGGAAATCGCGGAATATGAGCTTCCGATCGCCCGCTGGTAAGTCTGTTTTTTTCAGATCGTGCGACAAACAGGCAGAAAAGGATCCTGTTAAAAATCTTCCGTTTTCAAGCTTGAAGTGCAGACCTTTCCGTGATATAATTTTGGAAAAGACAGGTTTGAATTAAGAAAAGTAATTTGTCTGGGATTAAAAAGGAAAGGGTGGTAAGCGTGAGAAACCGTGCAATGAGCAGAACTTGGCTTGAAGTCAACCTCGATGTGATCCGAAACAACTACAAGATCGCACGATCCAAACTCAAAGAGACAACGGAACTCATCGCAGTTGTCAAAGCAGACGCCTACGGAAACGGGGCCCCGGTCGTAGCGTCGATTCTGGAAAGCGAACCCGGCATCTACGCCTTTGCCGTCGCCAGCTTTGACGAGGCAGAGCAGCTGCGCCTGCATGGCGTGAAAAAGCCCATTTTGATTTTGGGCTATACGGCTCCGCACCTTGCCCCTGAGCTCTACAGCCTGGACCTCACCGCGGCGCTGGTATCCGGAGAATATGCCAGAGCGCTCGACCGCTATGCCAGGCAGTCGGGAGTCACCGTCAAAGGGCATATTAAAGTGGATTCGGGGATGAGCCGTCTCGGTATCGTCAACCACAGCCCCAGGAATTTCGAAGCCGCCGTGGCTGAGGCAGAAGAGATACTCGCCTGCGACCGTCTGATAATCGACGGAATCTTTACGCATTTTGCCACGTCCGGCTGGGAGGACACCTCCTTTACCGATCTGCAGTTTGCAAATTTCAAGGCGGTGCTGGATGCGCTGACGGCCAAGGGTTATCAGCTGCCTCATGCGCACTGCTGCAATTCGGGGGCCGTGGTCTTCCATCCCGAGTGCGAGCTGCACACCGTGCGCACTGGCTCGCTGCTCTATGGATTCCAGCCGGACTATGGTCGTCCTGTGCCGGGACTTGTGAGTCCCTCCCAGCTCAAGTCCAGTATCGGGCAGGTCAAAAACCTTGCGCCGGGCGACAAGGTGGGGTATAATTGCACCTATGAGGTGACCCGGGACATGAGCATCGCTGTGATCCCCATCGGATATGCCGACGGGCTGCCCTACGGGATGTCCAACAAGGGCCATATCCTGGTGAACGGCCAAAAGGCGCCGGTGATCGGCTCGGTGTGTATGGACCAGATGATGGTCGATATCACCGGAATCGAGGGCGTGCGGCCGGGTCAGACCGTCACCATCTTCGGGGAAGACAACGATGCGTTTCAATCCATGATCGAGGTGAGTAAGGAGGCTGAGGCCTTCCCGCCGCAGTTCTTCACCAATATCACCTCCCGCGTGCCCCGCGTGTACTACGAGAACGGGATGGTCGTCAGCTATGAGGCGCTGACCGGAACGGGCGCGCGGCTCTGAACATCCGGGCAGGACAAAGCTTTCTGCCAAGATCCGACAATGCTGCATAAGATGGAATGCGGTGAATAAAACACCCGCAGGACAGGCAAGAATAGGGTGGGAGCAACTCCCTATCTTTGCATGGTTTGGAGTGTGAAGGATTTTGACAGTCAAACGTGGGGATATCTATTATGCAGATCTCAGCCCCGTTGTCGGGAGCGAGCAGGGCGGTGTGCGTCCTGTGCTCATCATCCAGAACGACGTCGGCAACCGCTACAGTCCCACGGTCATTGCGGCGGCGATCACCAGTCAGGTCAGTAAGGCCAGACTGCCCACGCATATCGAGATTCTGGCGGAAAACGGTTATGGTCTGCACAAAGATTCGGTTGTGCTGCTTGAGCAGGTGAGAACGCTCGACAAAAAGCGGCTGAAGGAAAAGATGGGGCATTTGGATTCCGTCGCCATGGAGCGAATCAATGAAGCGCTGTCGGTGAGTTTTGGATTGAATGGTGTGCTGTAGGATGAGATTCCGGCATACATGCAAAAGCTCCGGCAGAGAGATGCGTCAAATGCGGCGGAGAAACCCTGGCGCGACCATCGTAATTCAAGAAAAAGGGGAAAACTGTGATGAAAAAGCGTGTCATACTGTTTCTGCTCGTGGCGGCCGCAGCGATCGGTTTAGCCTATTCCACCATTGCGGCCTCCGGAACGGAAGATGATCCGCTGATTTCACTCAGTTACCTCAATAAGGTATTTCTGCCCCAGATCTCGTCGATGATCGATCAGAAATTGGAGGGAGGAAGTTCCTCAGGTTCCCCGGGACAAACGGTAGACGAGGCGCAGCTCCAGGCGCTGGTCAAGGAGGAGGTCGCCAAGGCGGTCGACAATCTTGATCTGCCCTCCGCTCCGTCGACCGCTTCGTCCGGCGGCGACGTCTCCTACAAAGCGATCCAGCTCTTTGAGGGTCAAACGCTGGTGGGAGCCGACGGCGGCGTTGAGGTGCTGCTGCGGCGCGGAACCTTCCGTTGCGTCGATCCGGTCGGGGATAAGATCACCAACGTCACAAAGGGAAGTGAAGCCGGCGACGGCAACGAGCTGACCCTACAGAACCTCTACCTGATTCCGAGAAGCGACGGACGGGGGATCGTCTGCGTCTCTTCGGAGGGATGGGTGATGGTGCGCGGGGGTTATACGGTGAAGTAATCGTCCCTCCGTGGCGGGAATCCTTGATGGAAGCAAATGCAAAACAAAAGGGGTATGGGCGCGGCTCGCATAGCTGAGCGCCCATACCCCCTTCTTTGTCCTGTGAAAATCCCGGGGCCTGACCGGCAAAGAACGAAGAGGACAGGATCGGAATTCGTTGCGCAAGACCGAAACTGCTGCAGGGGAAAGGAACCCGCCAAAAGAGGCAAGCAAAAAGAGGCAAATGTCGGCAGAATGCGGACAACATTGCTGGATTTTTCCTTGCAATTGCGCAGGGCATCGTATATAATATAACGTATGAGAGTATGATTTGGTGCAGGTTGCACAAATCTACAGGCTCTTATTTGACAAGTTCAACCGCGAGAATCGTGCAAATGGTTTTTGCGGCGGCACGGAAAATAAATCGGCAGGCCGCTCGCCGCAAGAGTGGCGACCGGGGACGGCAAAGATGCGGCATATCTTTCCGGATCGCACCCCGCGTTGAGGGAGGTACATTGTATGAAACAATATCCCGTGGATAAGATCCGCAATGTTGTTTTGTTGGGACAGGGACGTTCCGGCAAGACTTCGTTTGCGGAAGCGGCCCTTTTCCTGACGAAGGGCACCGACAGATTGGGCAAAACGGGAGACGGCAACACCGTCTGCGACTTTGATCCCGAAGAAATCAAACGGCAGATTTCGATTTCCACGGCGGTTGCGCCCGTTGAGTATAAGGGCTACAAGATCAACTTCCTGGATACGCCGGGATATCTTGATTTTGTCGGCGAGGTCATGCAGGGCGTGCGTGTAGCCGAGACGGCGTTGCTGGTGGTCTCCGGCAAGGGCGGCCCGGGCGTCGGCACCGAAAAGGGTTGGGAGTATGCCACCAAGGCGGGGCTCTCGAAGGCCTTTTTTGTCGGGTCTATGGATATGGAAAACGCCGACTTCTTCAAGACGGTCGAGCAGCTGCGAGAGGTTTTCGGCATTTCGGTCTGTCCCATCTGCTGCCCCGTGATGGAGGGCGAAAAGATGGTAGCCCTGATCGACTTTGTCGAGCGGAACATGAAGGTTTATAAGAACGGCGTTCCCGAGATTAAGCCTTTGCCCGAGGATCTGGGCGACGATGCCAACGCTCTGTGGGATATGATGAGTGAGTCGGTTGCGGAGACCTCGGAAGAGCTGATGGAGAAATTCTTCAACGGCGAGCACTTCTCCAAGGAAGAGACGCTTGACGGCCTGCGCGCCGGAATCGCAGACGGTTCCATTGCGCCGGTGCTGTGCGGCTCGGCCTATACGCTGGAGGGAATCGACAACGTGCTCGAGACGCTGGTGAGCACCACGCCCTCTCCTGCCGACAAGGGCGAAGTTCCCGCGACCATCGGCGGCGAGGCGGGCACGCTGAAGGCCGATCCGAACGGCGATCTGGCGGCCATTGTCTTCAAGACCGTGGCAGACCCCTTCGTGGGAAAGATGTCCTACTTCAAAGTGGTGTCCGGCACCATGAAGTCCGACAGCCAGGTTTACAACTCCACCTCCGAGCAGAACGAGAAGATCAGCAAGCTCTTTTTCATCCGCGGAAACAAGCAGGCCGAAACGGCCGAGATCGGCGCGGGAGATATCGGGTTTGTCTCCAAGCTGAACAGCACCGTAACCGGCGATACGCTGTGCGCCGTGGGCAAGAAGATCGTGCTGCCCGGCATCGAGTTCCCCGCTCCCTCCTATTCCATGAGCATCCAGCCTCTCGCCAAGGGCGATGAGGAAAAAATCTCCACCGGTCTGCAGCGTCTGGCTGAGGAAGATCGCACCTTTACTTTTTCACTCAATCCCGAAACCAAGCAGCAGGTCGTCTCCGGAATCGGCGACGTGCATCTTGACGTTCTGGTCAGCAAGCTCAAGAGTAAGTTCGGCACGGGCGTTGAGCTCAAGCCGGTTCGCGTGCCCTACCGCGAAACCATTCGCAAGAAGGTTAAGGTTCAGGGTCGTCATAAGAAGCAGTCCGGCGGCCATGGCCAGTTCGGCGACGTTTGGATCGAATTCGAGCCAGGCGACACCGAGGATCTGACCTTTGCGGAGAACATCTTTGGCGGTTCCGTGCCCAAGAACTTCTTCCCCGCAGTTGAGAAGGGCCTGAGAGAGTCCATTCAGAAGGGCGTTCTGGCAGGCTATCCCGTTGTCAACCTCAAGGCCACGCTGGTTGACGGTTCCTATCACCCTGTCGACTCCTCGGAAATGGCCTTCAAGGTTGCCGCAAACCTGGCCTATAAGGCCGGCATGGAGGCTGCGTCTCCCGTGCTGCTTGAGCCGATCGGCAGCCTCAAGGTTCTGATCCCCGACTCCCTGATGGGCGATATCATCGGCGATATCAATAAGCGCCGCGGAAGAATCCTGGGAATGAATCCCGCAGGCGGCGGGCTCCAGGAGGTCGAGGCCGACGTGCCGATGGCCGAGATGGGCAGCTATGCCGTGGATCTGCGTTCTATGACGCAGGGCAGAGGCTCCTTCACCTTTGAGTTTACCCGCTATGAGGAGGCTCCCCCGAACGTTGCCGAAAAGGTGATTGCCGAGGCGGCCGCCCAGGAGGAATAATCCCCGTCAAAGGGCGATTGCCCCACCGTGGGTCAGCGGTAAATCAAGCCAAAAGACCGTCCCGATCAGGGGCGGTCTTTCCGGTATTGCAGACAATTTGACCAAAATGCGACCAAATGGCAAAAAACGGCAGAATCAGAAGGAAAAGAGGTATGGGTATGAGCATCAGGATTGGAATCATGGGCCACGGAAACGTGGGAAGAGGCGTGGAGTGCGCCGTAAAACAGGCAAAGGATATGGAGCTCTGCGCCGTTTTCACCCGAAGAGATCCCAAAACCGTGAAAATCCTCACGGAGGGAGTCCCTGTGCTGCCGGTGGAGCAGGCGGCAGAGTATGCCGACAAGATCGACGTGCTGATGCTGTGCGGGGGCTCCGCCACTGACCTTCCCGAGCAGACGCCGCGTATGGCGCGGCTCTTCAATGTGGTGGACAGTTTTGACACGCACAAGCGAATCCCGGAGCACTTCGCCGCGGTCGACGCCGCCGCGCGCGCAGGCGGGAAAACGGCCGTCATTTCGGCAGGATGGGATCCCGGACTCTTTTCTCTTTCCAGAATGCTGGCCTGCGCCGTTCTGCCGGAGGGTGCGGACTATACCTTCTGGGGCAGGGGTGTGAGTCAGGGTCATTCCGATGCGATCCGCCGTATTGACGGGGTCTTGGATGCGCGTCAATACACCGTACCGGTTCCCGAGGCGCTCGAGGAGGTCCGAAAGGGAACCTCTCCCGAACTGACGACGCGGCAAAAACATACCAGAGAATGCTATGTGGTGGCAAAAGAGGGCGCGGACCTTGCAAGGATCGAGCATGAGATCGTCACAATGAAGAACTATTTTGACGAGTACGACACCTCGGTGACCTTTATCACAAAGGAAGAGATGGCGCAAAAGCATGCCGGAATGCCGCACGGCGGATTTGTCATCCGCAGCGGAAAGACCGGTTGGAACGGAGAGCACACCAGCACGGTGGAATACCGGCTGGAGCTCGATTCCAATCCCGAGTTCACGGCAAGCGCGCTGGTTGCCTGCGCCCGCGCCGTCTACCGCATGGCGAACGAGGGGCAGATCGGCTGCAAGACCATTCTGGATATACCGCCGAGCTATCTTTCGCCGCTGGATGGGGAAACGCTGCGTAAAACGCTTCTGTAAAAAATGAAAAAGCCATGTCGTCTTCAGGGAAAACGGCACGGCCCGGCAAGAGAAAAACGCGCATCGTCTCTGTCGACGATGCGCGTTTTATTTGGCAGGGTGAAACGGCTGAACGGACAAAGCGAATACAAAGACGAACTTCTCTGACCGGAAGAAATCCGACCCTTGCATAAGCGGCGTCGCATCAAAAGAAGAATGTGCAGAAATTTCGGCAAGTGCTTGCCTAAAAGGGCGATTTCGTGTAAAATATAAAAAGGATTTTTGTTAGAATTACGCGAATTCCAAATGAGAAACCACACGGAGAAACATGCTGGAAGCATCCATTCAAACGGCTGATTCCGGCGCCGCCAAATGACCAGGGAAATGGGGGAGCGTCTTTATGAGAAAAACGATTGTTAGGCTGATTACGGCACTGGTCCTGTCAGCACTGTTGCTCGGTTTGCTGTGTGCGGGATCCGCCCGGGCAGCCGTGACCTTTTCCGACGTAAAGGGACATTGGGGAGAATCCTATATCTACTCCGGCGTGGAAAAGGGTTACATCAAGGGATATACCGACGGGACCTTTAAGCCCGACAAAACGGTGACCCGTGCGGAGTTTTCCAAGATGCTCAATCAGGCGATCGGCATGAACAGAGTGGCAGCGGTCGGGTTCACCGATGTGCCGGTCACGGCCTGGTACTATGACGAGGTGCGTAAGGCGGTGGCGGCCGGATATATTGCCGGCTATTCCGACAACACCTTCCGTCCAGACATCCCCATCACGCGGCAGGAGGCTGCCGTAATCGTGGCGCGGGTCGTCTCCGAGCCGGGCACCACAAAGTCTGTGACGGCGCTGGGTGACAGCAGCTCCATTGCAAGCTGGGCGCTGCCCTATGTCCGTACCGTTTACACAAAGGGTTACATGGTGGGAGACGAGTTGGGCCGCTTCAATCCCGAGAGTCCGCTGACCCGTGCGGCGGCGGCAAAGGTGATCACGCTGCTGCTCAACGGCGAGCGTATCGTCTCGGCGGACAATCAGGTCATCTCAGTTCCCGGCATGAAATATGAAGACACCCTCTTTGCAAACGACGTCACCATCTCCTCAGCTCTGGGCGACGGCGGCGTGACGCTGAAGAACTGTCGCGTGATCGGAACGCTGACCGTCAACGGCGGCGGCGACCTCGACGGCCTGGTGCTCGACAATGTTGCCGTCAACAAGCTGGTGCTGGCCGATGCGGACGGCGACGTGCATGTGCGCATGACCAAAGGCACCGCTGTGAAGGAGACCTCCGTGCAGCGCGGCGCCTATCTTGAAGAGGATGCGGCGCTGACCGGCGCAGGCGTCACCGATCTGGCGCTCAGCGGCAAATCGCTCGACAGCGAGACCCTTCGGCTGGCCGGAAAATTCGGAAAGCTCTCGGCGGGCTGCTCCACCATCCTCAACGCCGACAAGGCCACCGTGGAAGAGCTGATTCTGACCGCCAAGGGAAATCTCACGCTGCAAAAAGGCGACTTTGCGCTGCTGACCGTAGAGAAGGGCGCAAAAGGCTCAAACATCAACATTTCCCGTTCTGTGACCATTGACAAGGCGGTCGTCAACGCGGAAACCGCCTTCACCGGCGAGGGAGAGATCGCCTATTGCGAAGAAAAGGCCGCCGGCGTCACCTATGAGACCAAGCCGAGACGGCTGATCGCCTACAGCGGAGCTGTGGATCCGACCGATCCGGAGCAGGGCACGGTGGAAGATCAGAAGCTGGTTCCCACCATCAGCCCTGCCGACGGCTCAACCGACATCGCGATCTCCCGCGTTATTAAGCTGACCTTCCCGCAGACCATTTATAAGTTGAACGGGAATTCCATGACGGCAGCTTATCTGGAAGACACCGTGGTCGAACTGAGAAAGACCAGCGCCAGCGGCACGAAGGTGGACTTCACTGCAAGCCTCAGCACAAAC